>ENA-OQDE01000213-OQDE01000213.1-human-gut-metagenome-genome-assembly--contig:-NODE-213-length-37735-cov-3.799298_pt1 | contig 37735 bp, 45 predicted proteins | sample MGYA00242768_ERZ504595 | MGnify/ENA primary metagenome ERZ504595 (study PRJEB26092, sample SAMD00036307) | human gut metagenome | host: Homo sapiens | study: EMG produced TPA metagenomics assembly of... | reverse complement strand
TCACAATAAATCGTAAACTATATTTTTATAATATTATAGCACATTTTTAAAAAAGAAAGGTACAATTCTTGCAGAAGTGTCATAACGATTTTTAACCTTATATGTAGAATTTGCATAACTTTCTGTCTTTTTATTCATCATTATGCAATTTTCGGAATGTTTATTTATAAATGAAGTATAATTTTGACGGATATAAATCTGCAATCCGTCATTTGAGGGTTTAGGGCAGAAAAATACGGAGCAGGAAAAACCTGCTCCGTAAAAAACAACATTATTTTATTACTTGAGATATGCGCCGTTAGTGCCGATCTGACCGTCAATTCCGGTGAAGCCGTCTGCACAGCAAACATAAACTCTCATATTAGCCCTACCAACAGAAGATACTGTAAGTGTGCCGTCTGTAACATACTTAACATCGCCTGTAACTGCATCAATATACTTGCCGTTAGGAAGGTTCTTGAATGTAGCACCGCCTGAGATAGTTACACAAGCAAGGCTGTCTGTAGCGCCCTGTGTGTAACGGCGAATGAATGCCATATTACCGTCAACATAAGTCTTGCTTCTTGTATACTGACCCTTCTGAAGTGCAGGAACTGCTCTTCTGATTCGGTTGAGCTGCTGAATATGAACAGCGAGAGGTGCTTCAAGTGTGCTTGCAACAGCACCGCTTGCATTAGAATATGTACCAAAGTCTGTTGCTGTTACGTCGCCCTCGAGGTAGTCACCGAAGTATGCACGACCTGTTGTTGAAAGAGGTGCGTTAGGACCTACGTCCATAGGAACACCCTTCTGGAACTCAAGCTCAGAACCGTAGTAAAGACACGGAATACCACGGAAAGTAAAGAGTACATCAAGGTTCTCAGCCCATGACTGTGTACCGCCGTCGTAACGGCTGTCCATATCAGGACCGTAGTCGTGAGAATCAACATATGTTACATTCCATGATGAGTCATTGTAGTACGGATCTTCTTCACAAGCACGGGTAAATGCGTTGCTTGCATTTGAGAAGTTCCAATGCATCGGGAAGTCGATTACGCTTGTGCCGTTTGACTTGCTGTAATCAGGTGTGTGATATTTAAGACCGTCAAGATAAACATTATCAGATGTGGGCTGATTTGCTGTACTTGCGTTGCTGTCATAGTGCTTAAGTGTAAGATTAATGTTTGCAGCCTGATCATTTGTAAATGAATCGATGTACTGGCTGTCTGATTCAGCCCATGTATAGAACGGAGCTGAAATTGCAGGAATGTTGTGGTTCCAGAATTCACTTACACGAGTACAAACCTCACCAAAGATGAAGAAGTTTTTACCGCCTGTCTTGAGCCATGACGGGAAGTAATACTGGTTAAGTGTAAGTCTTGAAACGTGCTTTTCAGTATCAAGTCTGAAAGCGTCAACGCCCATGTTGATATAGTTGTTATAAACGTCGTTAAGGTAATTAGCAACTGTAGGATTCTCTGTGTTGATATCAACGCAGTCACCGGCAATCTGACCTGTCTGTACAGTCGGGCTTTCCCAGCTAAGGTCTTTGAAGTGGTGATAGTAGTTTTCCGTGTCGTGATTACCGGAGTCAAGCTCCTTAGTATCCTTCATGATATTAAGTCTTGCAGCATACTGATACTTAGGTTCAAGGTCATTATAGTTCGGGAATGTTTTATCAAAGTCGCTTCCCTCAATAACCTTCATGCAATCTACAGAAGCAAGATCCTGAATTGAGTTGTACTCCTTTTTAAACATAGGAGCAAGAGTTGCCTCACCGAAGTTGCCTGAATGGTTAACTACGATATCCTGAACAATCTTGATGCCCTTTTCATGAGCGGCGTCAATAAGATCCTGATATGTAGCGCCGTCGCTCTCATAACGAACATCAACTGTTGAGAAGTCCATTGCATGGTAGCCGTGGTAATCGTAGCCTGACGCATTTGTTACAACAGGAGTAATCCAGATTGCGCTGAATCCGAGAGCCTTGATGTAGTCAAGCTTGTCGATAAGACCTTTGAAGTCACCACGCCATGCGGGATCGCTGTCGGGGTTGTTTGCCTGTGAGTCGTCCCAGCAATGAACATCGTTACCTGTGTCACCGTCATAGAAACGGGTTGTGATTACAAAATAAATTGTGTCTTCACGCATGTCAACACGGTCAAATTCCTGCATATCTTCAGGATTTTTGCTTGACCATCTCTTATTTTTGTACCACCACTCGCCTGTGTTTCTTGTGAGTTCCGCAGACTGCTTTCCGTTTGTAACAAACATCATATTGATTTTTGTTACATCGTTGAAAGTGTACTTGTAGTAGTTGTTTCCCTCGGAAGTCATCTTAACGCCGGGGTACTCCGTGCTGATGTTTTTCGGAAGACTGTTCCAATAATAGATTGTGGGCGTGCCTTCCTCACAGTAGTAATGTACTGTGATTGTGCTTGATGCCGAAGTGTCGTTATCGTCATCTGTATTAGCCGCACTTACGGACATAACAGATACCGTGCAAATTACGCAAATCGACAAAATCAAAGCAAGCAATTTTTTGATTTTTGCCATAGATTTTCCTCCTTTTGTTATACTTTGTACAACATAACATACAATTATATTATAATTTAGACAGCCTCATATATTTTTCTTTTAAAGAATTATTACAACTTTGATGCCGCCAAAGATTAAGCCCTCAATTTGGCTATTATATACAAAAAGGAGCGACAGATTCTGTTTTTTCAACTCTTTTAAAGGGTTAATTCAAATCTGACGCTCCGTTAAATTATATTTTATATTTTCAAGCTTATATTAGGTTCAAACTTTGTGCGACTATTGCTTTAAAACGAATTTATCAAGTGTGTTTGCAATACCGTCATTATCGTTTGATTCGCAGATGTAATCGGCAATCTTCTTTACATCGGTTTCAGCATTACCCATTGCAACGCCGAAGCCTGCATAACCTATCATTGTCATATCGTTGTAGTTGTCACCGAAAGCGGCAAGCTCTTCCCTTTTAATCTTGAGTTTATCAAGCAAAAGCGGAAGCATTGAGCCTTTTGTAACACCGAACGGCATAATCTCAAGAAAATAAGGTGCGCTTTTATATACATCGAGCAAGCCGTCATAACGGTCTGCAAGAATTTTCTGATACTTATCAACTCATCGGGTTCGCCTGCAAGAAGAATTTTGTTGATATCAATCTTACAGATGAGATAAAATCGTCAACAACAACCATTTCAGCCTTGATAACGTCCCTTTCAACATAGGTATAGTCATTAACCTTATTATCCGAGATGATTCGCCTGTCATCGTATGTGTTGATTGTAATGTTTGAATCCTTCAAAACATTCACGATGTCGGGAAGATATTCAAGCGGAAACAGCTTGCTCACCATAGTTTCGCCTGTTTCGCAATTGATAATCCTGCCGCCGTTGAACGCCATAATAAAACCGCCGAAACGGTCAAGCATAAGGTCTTTTGCTATCGGCATAATCCTACGGGATGTCTGCCTGACGCAAGAATAATTTTCTTGCCCTGCTTCTGCGCCTCCATAAGAGCATATCTTGTACGGGGAGTAATCTCCTTTTGGGAGTTTGTCAGCGTACCGTCAATGTCAAGCGCTATTAATTTGTAATCCATGAAACCACCCTTAACATATCAATTTCTAAACACAATCAGTATGTTACAGTCAAATTTGACCGTATAAAATATACCACAAATCGCCCAAAAATGCAACTAAAAAGCCGATTTTAGCCCATATAAAAGCTATTTTCACCATTTTTCCGCTTTGTCTTTTTCGCCAACAAAAAACGGACGAAAAGAGAATTTTCCTTTCGTCCGAAATTAAATATATTCAGCTTTTATTTATTCTTCCGATTTTGTATCGTTGTCGGATTCAGCCTTTTGTTGCAATTTTTCCTTTTGCAAACGGTCTATAATTTCGTTGATGTCGCCGTCCTTCGGTGATTTGTCATGTCCCGTAAGTATGCGGATTATAACGACAAGCTCATCAATGAATATCAGCAGCAGCGCCGCAATAAAAATCAGCAGTCCCCACGGTGAGAAGAAAAGGTTGTACAATGTGTCAATGAATCCAAGCTTGCACACCATAATATAAAGCACATCTTCGGTTGAAATTTCCGGGTCGGGAGCATCGTTTGCAATGCCCTTTGTCTGTAGCTTATATGTGCCGTCAGCTGTTTTATACGGTGCAACTACAACCTTATGAGTCACGAGAAGTCCCTCGGTCTGCCCACTGCCGCGATAGGTGATAATATCGCCGACCTTGAGGCGGTCGGATCGTCAACGCACTTTCCGAGAATAACATCGCCGATCATAAGCTCGGGCTGCATACTGCCCGTTGAAACTCGAAGCACGGAATATCCGAAAAGCGAAGGTGTTTTTCCGTTCACCTTTGAACCCATAAACACAATTACGGTCAGCACAAGTATTGCAAGCACTCCCCAGCAAATTATATTTTTAATTATCCGCAAGGTTTTGCGGAGCTTTGATTCATGCCTTTTCCTTATTCTATTTTTTGATTTGGGGTGTTCGGTTGTTACAGATGTCACTTCAACCGCATTTTCAAAATCGTTATTTTTATCCATAAATTCCTCCACGCAAGTTGCCGTTCTCAGTTCGTGAAGACAGTTTGTTAAATTCAAAACATATTTCGCCCGAATGTAACATTGTAATTGTTCGTACAAACACAAGCTATCCGTAAATGTACATATTTTATATAACGAAAATGCGTATATATTCGTCAAAACGGGCGGATTTTATTCTCTGCTACCGATTATAAATTATAATAAAAAAGGGCTGTAAAAACAACCCTTTTGTAAATTTAAAAATTTAAAATTTTAAAGCGAGATATAAACATCATCAAGCGTGTATGTTATTGTTGATGACGATTCATTCTTGATGTACCAATACACCTTTGAAACCGTAGGTCCGTCAGTAGCTTTCGGCTTGATTTCAGATTTGTCACAATAGGTGTGTCTATTGAATCTGTGCTTGCAGATGTAACACTGATTTCCGTGGTTACGGAATAGGTATCTCCATATGCACCGCCCTTAATTGTGGTTGTGAGCTCTGCATTACCCTCAGCCACAGGAGTAATTACACCGTTTGCATCGACTGTAAACACGCTTTTTGATGATGACGAATAGCTTATACTGCTACCTACGTAATCTGTTCCTGCAACAAGACCTGCGTTGAATGTTGAGCCAAGCGAAATGTTAATACTGTTGTAACAATTGATAAAGTTAGCACAGTCAGTTAAAGGCTTACCAAAAGAATATGTATCACAGTTATGGTTATTGTTATATCCTGTTCCAGCCCTCAAAGTAAACTTATAGCAGTTATCAACAGCCAAATTCGGACAATAAGCTTTCAACAGCATATACGGTGTAGCATTAGCACCGGTATTGTCATTGTTGGCATAAAATTGCACAACTTTTGCGGTTACAGGTACATCAACATACAACACCCGTGTGCTCTGACCGCTGATTGGTGTCATAACAATAGGATTGCCCTGCCACTTTGGGTTGTAACATCACCTGTTCCATAACGGATTCTGATTGTTGTAGCGGAATCTTTCCAAGATAATACATTGTTTGTATCAAAATAAAATCTGTATTTTTCAAGCGAAGTTTTCGTATATGTACTGTTACTACCGACAATATCATTATAAGACCTATATGTCTTGAGCGGTTTGTTGACACCGACATAAAGTCCCGACGCAGATGCCGTTTTCAGACCTTTTATGAAAAGCGAAACATTCTGTTCGGCATTGCCCGAGTTAGAAATTTCGGTGCAAAAATATCTTCTCTTTCCTGCCTCCAGAGAACCTCCGAAATTAGTAACTGCATTTTCACCGAAAGTAGAGCCGTCATCATTTGACTCAACGGTTTTGATGCTGATGTTTTGACCGTTGCTGATTTTGTACTGACCGCTCCACCTGAGAGAGTCGCCCGATTCGGTTCGAGGACGGCTGAACCATGAAAAAGTCGTGGTCACACCGCAAAGCAGACAAAGTACAAGTCCGAGTGCGATTACAATTGCAAATTTTGATTTCTTCATGGTTTCACCTCCGTTGATTTAACCTTTAATTTTACTTTGTTGTCCAAGAACCACCGCAGTTATCCCAACCGCCGTTTCCGGTTCCCTGAACAAAACAGTTTGTTCCGTCTGTCGGAATGACAATACCTTCTACATTACCTCCGTGAGTACCCGGAGTACGGTTCCATTCATTATTCCAACTATTCTCGGTTGTACTGCCGTTCATTCGGCTAAATATAATCCTGTCATATTTGCCCGATGCATCCATAGTAAATGTATAGCAATTGCGGGATGCATCTTCTGTCATACTGTACCACTTTCCGTCGCCGGTTGATTTTTCATATACATAGGCAGCAAAACGCTCATTTTTATTTTTTGTCCAGTTATCGTTCGGGTCAAAGTACATTACCTTTGTTGAACTCTTAATAAACTTCGCATAATAATGAATCGGAGAATTTACTAAAATACTGAGTTCGGCATTATTTGCAACATTATTTATGCAGTCGCTGTCGGAAAACCAGCCGGCAAACTGATAACCTTCATTGCAAACAGCTGTTGCCGTAACGGTTGTCTGGGCGGGATATGTATTTGTTACGGCACTTGTGTGCACAACACCGCCAACGCTGACTTTACCGCCTGTAAAGCCGTTTGTTTCCTTAGAGCCTGCTGAATCATAGCTTACGGCATCAAGAACAACTTCATAGCTGGCAAACGGATAGGTTGCCCATTTGCCGGAGGCTTTATCAGTATCACCGGACGATGTTATTACATAGCAATTACAACCGGAATCCCTACCAACTATATCCTCTGTCTGTACAAGTTTATTATTCCATTTGTTTTTCGAGTCATAACTATTATCGCTTGTGTTTTTCATCTTTACAAAAATATAATTTTCACAAGAAATCCAATTATAATCGCTCTCATTTGTAATTTCAGCCTTGTAAACATTTCCCTCAACAAGAGTCATGTCAAACCAATGTGATTCTTTACCTTGCCACATATATAAGGCAATGCTTGATGTTTTTACACCATTGTTGTTATATGTTTTCCATTCATTAGGAACTTGCAGATAAATATCACGCTTTTGTTCAACTTCAAATTTAGCATAAACAGTTGTGTTAGCCTTGATAACCGTTGTCAAAGAATTGTTTTTGTAATCGTCTGTATACGGTTGTGTACAGCCAAGGTCTGTGTACCAACCGCTGAACGAATAACCCGACTTTGGAGTAGCTGTCAGTGCAACACTCTCGCCCCACTTTGCAACAGTAGAAACTGTGCTTGCGGCTGTTGTGTCGCCTGCCTGAACAGTACCGCATGCATTGCTGACTGCTCCGTTAAGTACGGCTGAGGCCTTTACCTCAAATTCTTTAAGCTTGAACCTTGCATGTAAAGTAAAGTCAGCTTTGATGTTTTCACAAACATAAGTTGCCTTGTTGCTGACCGGAGTAACGCTTGAATCGTTATACCAACCGTCAAAGTCATAACCCTCGGCAGGGGTTGCAACAAATGTTGCACTTCCGTCATAATCCACCGAAACTGTAACTGCAGTTGACGGTCCAACTTCTTTAGGTGCGGTAAACTTTACCGTACCTACTGAATCATCGTCAACAACTGCGTTGACTGAAAATGACTGCAGCTTAAACAATGCGTAGTATTCGCAATCGGCATCGACATTTGTAAGAACAAGCTGTTGTTCTGATGATACAGACTTTGTACATTCCCTGTTGGAATACCAACCCATAAACTCATAATTTGGCTTTGTATTTGCAACAAGAGTTACGCTATCACCGTTGGTAACCACCGCAGTTGATGTTGCACCTTCCTGCGAATCGCCTGCCTTAACAGTACCTGCTGTATCGACAATATTTCCGCCGAACACGGCATTAGCGATAACTTTGCGAGATGATACATCCGAAAACTCTGCATACAGAGTCAAATCCTTCTTTATTGCCGCAGTTTCCACTGTCTTATCTGTGTACTGACAATCATTAAGGATCTTGCTGTCTGCCTTTATATTGCATTGCGGATCGGTAAACCAACCCTTAAACTCATAGTTGGCATTTGCTTTAGCCGTGAGTGTGGCAAGCGTACCCCACTCAACAGTTGTCTCTATATTTGCGGCAGGGGTATCAGCTCCAAGCTGAACCGTACCGCCCGCTCCGTTGATTTTTCCCTCTGTTACTGAATAAACTTTGAGATTAAGGTTGATAATCTTGAATTTTGCATACAGAGTATAGTCAGCCTTTATGCTACTTACTTTGTACGGAGTCGTTTTACTGACAAGTGTCTGACAGTTTTCGTCCGAATACCAGCCGACAAACTCATAACCCTCGCCTGCATTCGCAACAAAAGTTGCAGAACCGTTGTAGTTTACCTTGACGGTAACGCTTGTATTAGAAGCTGCGGATGACGGTGAAGAAAACTGTACTGTGCTGTTTTTCTTATCATTCGGATGATTTGCAACCGCTGTTACCGAGAACTGCTTAATCATAAATTTGGCATAATACAAATGATTTGCCTGAATATTCTTAATTGAAAGCGTAAGATCCTGACTTTCCAGTTTTGTGCATTTCTCGTCAGAATACCAACCCTTGAAGTCATAGCCCTCTTTTGGAGTGGCTGTGATTGATGTGTTTTGCCCCTCAAGGTACGAACCGACAGTGTATGCGCCCTCTTCGCCGTCTAAAATCTTAACAGTACCACCTGTGCTGTTTGCAACAGCTCCATCCGAAACAGCTTTTGCCTCAACTTTATACTGTCTTTGGAATTTCGCATAAAACTTATGCTCGGCTGATGTATCATTTGCTGGATAAGCACCGTTGCTGAGGGTAACTGGAGCTTTAAATTCGGGGTCAGAGTACCAACCGATAAATCTGTATTTGTTGCTGTCGGTCGGTGTCGCATTAAGAGTGACAGTTGTACCCTTTGTAACCTTAACTCTTGTTGCGCCGTCCATACCGCCTGTTACGCTTACTGTGCCCATTGGTGCATTATTATCCTTTTCATCCTTACATGTAGAATAAACGGAAACAATAGCCGGAGGTGCCCAGTAACCTGTGTTTTGTGAAGTAATAACATAGTTCACCGAAGAATTTCTGTTCGGTGCGCTTACGCTGTAATCTTTGCCGTTGTAAGTGAATTTGAATGTAATCGAATGTGCTGCATCGCTGTTAGGATTGGGCAAATATGCAACCCAACCGCTGAGTGACGCATTGTCATTCGGTTCAAAAGTCATTGCTATCGGAGTTGAACTGCCTGAACATACATATCAACCGCAAGATACTTTCCGTCAACCTGTGTCATCGGCAATGTACTTGCATCTTCACTCGAGAGGAGAATTTTCTGAACCTCTCCCCATGTGCCGTAGCCGTTATTTGACGAATCCTTATATCCGTAGGCTGTAAATGTCTGTGAATCGGCATCAACAGCAGTTTGCAGAGTGGTTGTCCATTTTGCAACAAAGCTGTTCTGCGGATTTGATGTTACGGTTGATTCGCAGCTGTAGAAGGTAACTGTTGCGTTAGGATTATCTGTATAATCTGAACCGAGCTTAATAAAATAGTTACCGCTCGAATCCTTTGAAAGCTTTTTATACTCGCTTTTGCCATCCTGGTTAATCCAGATTGCACGATTGTTTTTGGTAGCCCAACCCGCACCGAGAGATGGATCGCCCGTTGTTTTATCGTAAAAAGTCAATTCTCCGGCCTGGGGACTCTGAGTGATAAGCTTGAAGTTGTCAATTGTAACAGTCTGTCCGGCATACTTTGTATTTCTGCTGTCATCCTGTAACCACACACGCATTGTAACCTTATGTGGTTTTGAATCTGCCGGAACGGTAAAAAGAGGACTTTCTGCTGTTGAACCCGTGTATGAACCGAAAGATTTGACATTTTCCTGTCCTTTGATATTCAGGTTTGTACCGGCAACAACCTCTGCCGTGCTGTCGCTCTTACCGCAGACAACCGTATTACTGCCGTCACAAACGAATGAAACACGGAGCTTTTCCTCGTCTGCATCAGCATCGTTAACCTTGATTGTGGGAACCTTATCAAAATAGAATGACGCCTTTGTTCCCTTTGCGGTAACATTGAAAGAAAAATCAATGTAGTTGACATTCTTATCGTTTACAGTAGCCTTTCTGTAAGTAGCAGACGCGCGCCGTTTGCAGTTAAGGTCGGAAAATAAACATCTGTGCCGTTTGCGCTTGTTGCAGAGGCAAGGTGAACATCGCCTGCCTGACGAAAATATTTTGTAAGATCAATTGTCTTTCCGTCATAGCCGTTACCGTAGCCGATATTAGCGTTGGTAAACACATAGTTATCAATTGTACCGTTGTTCAAATCAAGCTTAATGGTTGAAATCGTTTCCACCCATGCAGAAACCGACACGATAGCAATTGCCAACACTTCAACAAGTGCCACAATGCTTAAAATCAAGCTTTTTCTCTTTTCTTTGCCCGACTTTTGCCGATTGCAAGCTTTTCTTTAAAATAAGCCGCCAAAAGAGCAAATCTTTCTTTCATTGTGACACCTCCTTTTTATATTTTGCATTATTAATAATACGTTGCGGTATCATCGTTGTTTACTTCATAAGAAACATTGAACGGTGTGGAGAATATATATTCATTCTTTGCCGGAATAAGCAGAGTGTGTGTACCGATCTTATTCACAAACTTAAATCCGATAACTCGTGAGCCTCTCGGCGCACTGCAGTTATCAAGGGTACACCTTGCACCGTCAGACTCAAACTGCATCAAATGCTCTGATTTTTACCGTTATAATTATAAATTACATAAGGTTCATAAGCTCCGCTTGTAAGATAATCTCTGAGCCACTGTTTAGTATCCGGAATGTTGAGATACACACCCGTATTTATTTCGGGATCTTCGGAAGATCCTCCTCCGCTTGTCGGAGTTGTGGGTGAAGGTGTTGTTGTTTCAACAGTTGAGCCGCTCGGACTATAATCCCAGTATCCGATACAAGGGACAGTCTTTGAGCAGTATTATCGGTTTTACCAAAACCGTTACCTCTCTTAGCAGTATAAACAATGCTGCGGTTACCGTTTACAATTCTGCTTTCCTGTAACGGATACAAATCTTCGTTATTAACTATCCAACCTTGTGCCGTAGGCTCAATTCGTTGTTCACATTATCTTTGGTGTGCCATGAGTTATAGATTATATTATTCGTTGTACTGAATCTGAAAAAGCTTATATCTGTTGTTACATCTTTTGGCAACGCAGCTGTCCATGTATTATATCCGTCTATCTGACCAAGATATTTCATAACGACAGTTTTCTGAGTTGTATCAGTATCTTTATACTGCATGGTAACTATACAGTCATCTGTTTTAATCCACGGAGTATTTTCGCCCTTATCACCTCTTGTTTTATCAATAAAGGTGATAGCCTCCATATCATTGTAGTTACTTTCGAGTTCAACATCAATTGTAACCGATGCGCCTGCATACTTATCATAAACAGACTGATCTTCATACGCACCCTCAAACCACGCTACCAATGTTACATCAAGAGGTTTCTGACCTAAAAGCGTGAACACTTTCGCCTGAATAGAAATAGAAATCAGAAAATGTCTTGCATGATGAAAGCTTCGTAGCAGGAGAGCCGACCATATTTGTTGAGCTTACTGCATTATAATTTTTAGCATGCTCGTCAATAAGAGCACTTGGATCAATTACAGTAGGAGTTTTACTGCTGTCGGTAATAAACGCAAGTCTTAACGGACAAGGATCATAGACCTTCTGATCGACAGGAACGCCTTTATCGTTACGAATAATCTCGGTTGAGCCGTCAAACTTACCGAGAACAGTTTTACCGTCTGCCGATACGATTGTAATATTATAGCCTTTGATATAAACATTTGTCATATCTGAATCGGCATTAAGCTTAAAATCCTTATATACATATGTTTTATTCCTGTCGCCTGCAGTTCCTTCACGGAATTTCATGGCAGATGTTGAATCCTTAAAGTTGCCCTCTGACGGGAAGAACATATTCCTTCCGTCAACGCTTGAAGCCTCTTCAAGCTTAAAGCCTTTAACAACAAGGTGGTTTGAAAGATCTTCCTGACCGTCATTGACACGGAGTGCCGCACTTGACTCAAGTGAAAACGCCTGAGAATTAATACTTGCCGTATCTTTTACGGTAAACCATGCCACCGTTGTCACAAGCACAAGAGTAAAAACAAGGAACAATGATACATATGAAATTGCGAGCTTTTTTCTGCCGAGAAGTCTGTTATCGGAAAGTGCAAAAAACGAATTCTGCATTCTTTCTTTCAGTTTCATACTTCATTGCTCCTTTCCTGATTTTTATTTATTGTTGTACATCGCCCTTTGAGAGAACAAGGTTTGCTTTAAACTTTCCGTTTACAAGGGCAAGTCTTGCCTCTGCGTCTTCGCCGTCAACCCACATATTACAGGTTACCATTCCTGTATATTTGTCATTTTTAGTTGTGTCCTTTTCCAAAGTCATAATTTTTTTCTTTGCACCAAGCTCATATGTGTAATCTCCGTTGGTTGTAAAGCCGTTGCTGTTTGCAACAAAAACCTGGCTGAGTGGTGAACCGTCATCAGCGGAAACGGAGGTTTTAACCCATTTACCGTTTTTCACATAATAACCGTGCGAATATGATTCACCCAAACGCTTGTCTGTGCTTACAGAATACTTTGTTGTATCTGTATTTACATTAAGAAAAATGTTCGGAGCAGGAATCCACAAAAGCTTTGTTTCTTTAGTATTATAATTTGCAACCGAAAACCTTACCGCACCGGTTACGCAATCTCTTGAAATTCCCTTTGAGTCACCGCTTTCACCAAAATCACTCTTATTATCTGCATTTTCACCTGTCAGATTTTTTGCATTCGGACTGATTTTAGATTTACTGTCCAGATAAATATCGAACTTGGATTTTGAACGAACATACAGGTCAAAAGAAAGGTAGTGAACCGAACTGTCGGCAAGATCCCAGTCGTCAACATCAAGAATAGGAGAAGCAACTCCGTTTTCCTGTTTGAGGGGCGGCTTATAAAATGTGTATCCGTCGCTCGAAACCTCAGTCATCTTGATATCATCAATAAACGAATAATTTTCGCTGTTCAATTCAATCGTATTTTTGTACGCTGCGTCATCCGTCGGAGCCGGATCGTCGTGCTTAACAACAGCAATTTCAATACCGTCAGGCGCATGACACTCAATGTTGATGCCGTCGGCATCTGATGACTGTTTATCAGTGAACCACGCCTGAATGCCATAAAAGGCGGCAAGTGCAACAGTGAACAGAACTATTAAATTTTTAGCAATCATTCTGCCCGTCTTTCTGTTGGGCGCAGTTGAATTTTTCATTTTTGCCCCTTATTCTACACTATAGTAAACGGCAACAAATCCGTCAGCCTTCAATGTTTTGTTATGAACAACAGTAGTTTTTTTGCCTGTTGACTCACGAACAATGTTTTCAAAGTTCATTGCAAACGGTCTGTCAACTCCTGAGAATGTTATCACAAGCGGAACCTTCCGGCACTTTTCAGCTTTGAACACAAATCCGAAAAAGCAACTTCAAGGTCTGCCTGCTTTTTATAGATTTTGTAAACATCTGCACCGTTACGGGAATATCCTGCAAGCATAACACCCTTTTTGCTTCTGCAAATGCAAAGTGATCTTACAGACTTTTGAGCGTCCATAAGCTCGTCTGCAATTGAAAGCTTGCCGAATTTTGCAAGCTCTTCGGCATATTTAGAAACAACAGCAACACTGCCGAATCCGAAGTCACGAACGAACAAATCGCCGACATCCTTAATCGACTTGACTTCTTCCTTTGCAAGGCTGATTTTTTCGCCTGCTTTCTTTTCGGCTTTGCGAATTTCAGCCTGAGCCTCTTTTTTAATCTCGGCAACCTTGGCTTTCATACGCTTTTCGCAAGCTTTTTCTGCCTGCTCAACCTTTTTGTCAACCGACTTATAAGCCTTTTTAAGCTCAGAAGCGTGAGCGGCATTGCTTGCGGCTGATGATTTAAGGTTGGCTTCCTTAATTTCAACAAGCTCATTCCTGTGAGCCTCTTCCTTATCGGCAAGTTCTTTAAGATGCTTTTGCTCTGTTTCATTTGCCTTTGCCGCAAAATCCGCATTCAGCTTTGCTACATAAGTGTTATGTTCAGCCTCTGCATCGTTGAATTTATGGTTAAGCGATTCAACCTCTGCCGAATGAGCGTCGTTCATCTGCTGTTTTTCTTCAGCAAAATCGGCATTCATTTTGTCGACTGTTTCCTTATGCTGAATGCGTTCGGTTTGGAGAGTATCAGTAAGCTTCTCATTTTTGCCGGTCAAATCGGTAATCTTACGAGCGTCCTCTTCAATCTGCGCATGACATTTTTCAAGGTTTTCCGTAAGAGCCGTAATCTTTGCAAGTTGTTCGGCAACCTGAGTTTCAAGTTCTTCGATATGAGCTTTCTGCTCGGCGATAACAGTTTCCTGCTCTTTCACCTTTGTCTGCAAACGAGCATTCTCCTGCACAAGCACGAGAATTCTGTTATTTAATTCTACTATTTTTTTATTGAGTGTGTCAATAGTCTGATTGAGTTCATCAATCGTTTTATTCAACTCTTCAATAGTATCTTTTAACTGCTGATTTTCTTCCTCAAGCTCGGCAATTCTCTTTTCTGCTCCATCAACTTGAGTTTTGTCTGCTGGAGTTCAGCCTTAACCTCTTCAAGTCGGTCTTCAAGAGCAGAAACCTTACCTCTGAGTGTGAGAATCTGCTGTTCTTTCTGATCGATTATAACCTTTAAATTATTGATTTCACTTGTAAGGTCAAGAATTTTCTTTTCACGGTCACGGATTTCACGAAGGCGGATTTCCATTTCCTCTTTACGAACAGCATCAAGCTGTGCCTTCATAACCGCCTCACGGGTTTTTTGAGGTTTTGCCGCCTCCTCAGCAAGACGGGCGTTTTCTGCGTCGTACTGGTCCTTGAGAATCACACGAAGTCCGGGGTTGGTTGCTATAGACATCATAAAATGCTCAAAGCCCATTGCAAAATAAACATCTTGCTGAACCGTGTCCGTCATCTTACCGTCATAATCCTCGGTAACAACCTCAAAGCCCTTGCGTTTGTAGCTGTCAAGGAAGTTCCACAGTTCAACAGCCTTTTTAAAGTTAGGGTTCTTCTTGAGAAGGTTGGTCTGCGTAAGCGGCGGATGAACCTCAGGCTCATTTGCGATTTCCTTCATCAACTGAGTATTCAAAAACTCATTGAGTGTTGTTCTGATTTTTCTGATTCGGTCAAAGTCCGAAAGCTGTGTAACATCAAGAACATCAAGGTCATCGGCAAGTGTTTCGTGCGATTCATTTATATAGTTAAGATTAAAATCTACTTTTTTCTCGTTAAAATTAATGTGACGAACCATAGAAATATCGTTATAACTGTCGTTCGGCACATCCTTCATCTTTGAATACTTGTCATCAACAAAGTGAAGCGCTTTACGAATGAGCGTCATAAGAACACGGTTTTCGTAAATTGCAAAGCTCTCTTCACGCTCAATTGTGAGGATTTTATTGGGTGTTACATATCACCCTCAACCTTGGCAATAAAGTTAGTGTGCTGCGAAAGGTGTTTAACCGACTCGGGACCAATCTTTTTTGCAAGCTCAACTCTAACAACATTGTCAACCTGCTTAATAAAACGGCGCTGTTCGTCAATTGCCTTCCGAATATACGGAAGAGTTTCCTCAATGGCAACAACCCATTCCATGTCTATAACCTTTTCGTTGGTCTTACCGTCGAGTCTGTCCTCGCCCTTGTCGCCGTCTTTAAGGCCTTCCATTATGTAGTTGTAGGTAAAATCATTTTTCAGAATATCCTGCATATTCATATATGCTCTGAAATATTTACTAAAATCAGCCATTGATTTTTCTCCAATCAGATAGTTTACCGTTTATAAAAGGCGCAAAGTCCTTTCACCAAGCAAAGGGCGAACAGAGTTCGCCCTGAATTGCTAAAATTATACAAGCTTTTTAAGCATACGGAGATAATCCTTGCTTTCGTTCATGTTTTCTTCACCGAAAAGCTCGTCAATATACGCACAAAGGCCGTCAATCTCGTCACGGATGTATGAAAGGTTAAGTGACTCAAATTTTCTGAATACTTTACGGGCAAGAACATAATCAAGACCGTCAAGCTCGGTTCCGCCTGTACCGACATAGGCAGGAACGAAGTCACGAAGCTGTTTAACAATACGGTTACCGAAAGCTATACGGAAATGCTCAATAACATAATCGTCAAGGAGAGTAATCTTCTTGATGTTTTCTTCGGAAACAACAAATTGAACCTTAGCGGCATTGAGGATGTACTCAAAATGTTTGTATGAAATGTAAACAGGATCTGTGAGAGGTGCGTCAAAAGGAACACCCTTTGTGTCAATGTTAATCGGCATAGCACGGTCGTAAACCTTATCGGTAATGGCAAAGGTCGAGTCATCGTTATTGGCAGTACCGATATACCACATATTCGGCGGGATTCTGAGCTGACCGTTTACAATATGCTTAGGGTCGCTCGGCCATGAGTTCGGGATAATATCAACAACCCACTCGTCTCTTGATGGCATTTCAAGAATTGAAAGCATTTCTGCAAAGTAATACTCAACTCTTGCGATGTTCATTTCATCAAGGATTACGGCGTAGATGTTATCATTGTAGGAAGCTTCGTACATTGCACGGAGAAGCTCTGTTTCGTTAAACTTCTTAGTAAATTCGTTGAAGTAACCGAAAAGCTCTGTTCTGTCACGCCATGACGGCTGAACAGATGCAACGATGGACGGGTTGTTTACAAACTTACCGAATGCATATGCAAGTGAAGTTTTACCTGTACCGGAAATACCCTGAAGGATAATAAGTCTTGTTGATGCGAATGACGCAACAAAAAGTCTGATAAGCTTAATATCGTAGTAAAGACCAAGCTGTGAACAAGCAAAGAGTCTGAAACGCTCACAGAACTCAGGAAGTGTGATATCGTTGTCATAAACCGGCGGAACATAATCTGCCCAAAGCTGGTCGATTTCCGTAAGCTTGTAGAAACGGCTTTCGCCTGTGTCCTCTTCTTCGCCGTTGTTGAGCGACTCGATTTCTTCGCCTGTAAGCTCTGCAATCTCGTTGGGGTTAAGACCAATCTGTGAAACCTTCATAGAGAGAATCTTATCCTTTTCAAGGTTGAGTCTCATAACCTCTTTGTTGAGTGCCTGAACCTCTTTAACAAGAGAATCTGTATCTTTTCTTCTTCTGTGCGAACGAATAAACTTTTTTACAGCGACGACAATAAGCCATACGCAAAGTGCAAGCACAGCAACCAGAAGCACAATGGCAATAATTGCAATTACCCATGCAAGGCCGCCAAGCTCCGTGGTATAGGCATTAATAATGTTTACATAAGCGGAAAAATCAAAGGCATTGCCTACTCCGCCAAATAACCCGGTGATTATTGACCATAATGAGCCAAAAAACTGACCGAGAAATTCAAAAAGAAATTTAAATACTGTATCCACGGTACTTCGTCTCCTTAAAAAAATCTACTCTCATCTTCTTTAGGCGAAATTTCATCGCCTTATGTTGCGGCAATCAGCGACTGCCGTTCTTTCCGACGGAAACGGTTTTGTGTTAATCTGTTGTTTTTGTATTATCAGAAAATCCGTATTTCAGATGAAAAACACGGTTCACCGTTATAAATTAACTGATAATTTCTGTTGTGTTTTTACTGTGAGCTGTAACTGTATTTCTTTCTCAGCACTGAGACTGAGAAAGAAATATACCGTTACGATAAACGCTATTAGTGCGTTAGGGACAAATTTGTCATAACTTAATCGGAATTATCAGCGGAATTATTGCCGTCAGCAGGTGTTTGTACTTCTGGCTCATTTTCCGCCTTGTCCTGATTTTCTCCGACGGAGGCAAGATATTCCTCAATAGCTCTCTTTTTCTGTTCTTCGGTAAGCTCGGCGGAATCAACCGCAAGCTTTGCCTCTTCGAGAGTTTTTTCCTTATTGTAGGCAAGGAGGTTGAGAACCACTCGGATTGCTTCATAAACAAAGAAAATAATCATCGGAAGCAGAACGCAGAGGAAAAATCCAGGCTGAGTTCTGAGAAAGCTTAAAAAGTTACCCACGCCGCCAATCTTCGTACCTGTGTATTTGGCGACAATAGATGAAGAAGTTTGAAGTTCTTCATCGGGCTCCGGGTTAGTTTTCTTATTGTCACCCTGAGTTCTGTAGTAGGTAATGTTGTCATCCTTAACAACCTCAACAATTCGGTGAGTATTGAGTTCGGAATTACCGTTGATATTCTTATAGAAAGTAACAATATCGCCTTTCTTATATTCATATGAAGGATCGTCTGTAACCTCACAGAAAATAAGATCGCCTGTATTAATTGTATCTTCCATTGAACCTGTCAGAACGCTGAGGGGTGCAATGCCGAAAATATTGGGGACCCTGATGATTTGGAAGTTAGTGACAATGTAACGATTAAAACCGACACTGCCAGAATCAAAATCACAATAATATCAATTACTATGTTTACTATTCTTTTTATAACTTTTTTCATAAGGGGTCTCCAATCGCGGGGTTAAATTAAAAATCAATTACTCTTCAACCATTGTAGAAGAAACATCAAATTTGAGTCCTGGGATTTTCTGGCCGGAAAGAGCATCTACACAATTCTCATCCTGACCTTCGAACCATACATACAACTTGTAGTATCTTACTTCATCAGGCTTCATAACTTCATCACCGGTTGTTACATCAACATGGAATGTAGTCTTTGTAGAGATCTGAGTACCCTCAGTACCGTCTGTTTTGATGATTGGGTTATAAGTCTTAGTTGTAGTAGAATATACATTGTTGCCCAATGCTACATAATCGTCAGCGGTTACTTTTGTACCGTCGATAGGAACAAGGGCTACACGAGCATACTCAGCAGCGTCTTTGTTATCACTTGTATTTAAATAGAAATCAATAGATACATCCTTGATGTCAGCAGTACCGTTATTCTTCAGGTTAAGTTCCTGAGCAAAAAGATAATCAGACGGAATTACGCCTTGTGCAGGTGAAGGAGCAACAGCCTGTAAAGTGTTCTGATCAATGACACCTGTAAGAGAGTTACTTGCTGTACCTTTTACCCATGATGTACCGTTACCTGAAGCAGGTACATTGTTTTGTTGCCTACATTATAATCAAGATGTGATGTCCAACCGGTTCTGCTACTATCAGAAAGAAGAAGTGTACTTTGCTTTGTAGTTTTTGCACTAAAGTTATCAGCATAAGGATTTGTGCTTGTTGTAAACCAAGCAAATGTTGCTGTACCAAGTGCGAGCATTGCCACGAGGAGCATTGCTACGGAAGAGATTAATAATCTCTTTCTTGATGTTGTTTTCATAGAGAAATTCCTCCTAAATAAAATAATTTTTTGTCCCTAAAACACCATAGGGATTTTTTGCTATATCAGTGCCGAGGCACATAATACCAAGTTGATGTAATACTGTACCGAAAATTACGGTTTTGCTGTGGATTCTTCATCGTCACGAACCGAGAACAGCATTCTCATTCTTACATGACCGTTACGGATATCGTCGATACATTCAGGATCGTTACCCTCAATCCAGATTACGATTGTGTATTTGTCAATATCGCCAACCTTGAATTTTTCGGTTGATGTTTTATAAACTTCCTTATCGCTTACAAACTTTGTGCAATCGGTTTCGGCTTTGCTTCTGTCTTTGTACTGACCTTTGCCGTAAATTGCACCCTTGCCGTTTTTGTAAATCATAACTCGGGTTGCTTCATCTGCCGACTTTGCTGCACCTGTGATTTCAAGCACTGCATCATAGTCAAGCTCAACCTCTCCGTTATTTTTACAATAGAAAGTATAAGCAACATAGTTTTTGCCGTTGTGCGCACCGTCCTTGCTTGTGTCAAGGTCAACAGGAAGCCATGAATATGTAATGTTTGTAACATCCTTAACCTGCTCCGCTGTAAGTGAAGCACACTGAGTTTTGAAGTCAGCGTCTTCGCTAAGCACGATACCTTTTTTTACGGCTGGAGAATCAATGCTGATAATCAAGTCGCCCCATTGCGTTACAAGCGTTGAAACGATGAACAGAATAAGAAGAATGATTATGCAGACCGAAAGGATAATGCTCAAAAGCCGTCTGCGCTTTTTGTATTTTACAATCTCGATTGAATCATTTTTTACATGAAAATGTTCAATCTCGGCATCTGCCATTTTCTTATCGTTTAAGCGACTTAACTCCTCGGGAGTAATCGGTTGTTCAATTTTTGGTTTCTTTTTTCCGAACAAGTTTTTCTCTCCCCTCAAAAGTTAAATCCGTTTGGTTGTTGTTAATTAAGATATTGGCTTATTATCCTTATCGCATCCGACAAAGCCAAGCTGAACAGAAATGTGTGCATCCTGAACATCATCATCACACTCGGGGTCGTTACCCTCAATCCAAAGGCGAACTGTTACCTTAACAGGATCGAGCTGATTAAGATGGAAAAGTCTTGTGTTGTTTGAGTAAACCATTGAACCTGACGGCAAATCAAAGGTTGTCTGTCCGTTTACGGGAGTGCTTCTGTTCGGCTCATAAATTGTTGTGCCGTTGCCTGCTCCCTCGGCTGTGAAATCAACTCTCGCACAATTTACTACATCAGCCTTTGCACCGGTTGATTCTGTCGATACCTTTGTACCGTCATCAGCGCCTGCTTTTGTGCTTTCGGTTGTGAGGTGAACCCACATTTCCTCAGTCGCAATGAAGTAGCATTCAAACTCAAGGTAGCTGCGCTTGTTAGGCTCTCTGACTGTGCCACGCTGATTGGTAAATACTGTACCCTCTCTTGTTGTGACAGGATCAAGTACCGTATCTTTAAGGCTTGAACCGTGCTTTTTAAGGTAATCGTCAATCATCTCGTTCGTGATTACCTTGCCGTATTTATCAAGGTCTTTGCCGTGGTTTTCCATACTTACTTTGAGCTGAGCGGCAAGACTGATATTAAGATCAAGCCTGTCCACACCTGCAAATGTATTTACCGTGAACCACGCAACCGTTGCTGTTGTCATTGAAAGAAGGGTTATGATTGCAACAAAAACAATCAGCCTTTTTCTCTTTTTAAATGGAACTTTGTCGCTGACCATCTTATCAATAATCCTGTTAAAAAGGCCCATAAAAAACCCTCTCCTCTTAAAAAATAATGCACTAAAATGGTGCACTGCTGTACAAAATATAATAATATTCTATACCTTCAACATAATAATATTCTATACCTTCAACGCACATTTTGCAATATTTATTTGTCCTCTGTCATTTTTTTGGATGAATTCACAAGATTTTCACATTACATTTGTGCATTCCTCTAAACTTTTCTTTTTCGATTATATTTTAACGGACTTAATCTGCTTGTCTTTTATTCATATTCTAACCTTTAAAATGATATAAAAAACAAAAATCCCCTTTAATTAAGGGGATTTTAGGTTTACAATAATAACAAACGACATTTAATTAAATTCGAGGCAAAAGTTACAACCGTGTAACTTATTTTGTTATATTGCTGTTTTAAATTATTTAATTTTGTTTTCTCACTATTTTGTACTCATCATAAAGTTGAAAGTAATGACAGGTGTCTGTGCTTCGGGTTAAAAACCTTGCCATTTCGTCCTCGTCAAGGTTGATATTGCAATAATCACCGAATTCGTCATCACTGACAAAGTTTGCACAAAATTCGCATTGGTCAGCCATTCTGCTCACCGTCCTTTTTGAGAAACTCATATTTATTGTAGGTGAACGGAACATAATTCTCGAGCTGATTGAAAACCTCTTCTTCGGTATCGGCAATCGTGTAGAGTCTGTTACAGGCATTGGTCATAAACTTTTCACTTACGGCATTGTCAAGCATTGCAAGCATTGAGTTATAGTAGCCTTTTATATTATATATAATGATAGGCTTTGTGTGTTTGTTAAGCTGCTTTAGTGTGAGAACCTCAAAAAATTCTTCAAAAGTACCCATACCGCCGGCACAGATTACAAAAGCGTCCGCTTTATCTTCCATAATACCTTTGCGTTCACGCATTGTATCTGTTACAATAAGTTCGGAGCATTTGTCAAAAACAACACCCACATCAATAAAAAAATCGGGTGTAACTCCGATTGTGTGTCCACCTGCGCTGTATGCGCCTCGGCAGATGCGCCCATAACACCGTATTTTCCCGCACCGAAAACAAGGTTGTAGCCCTTTTCGGCAATCTTTTTGCGAGATGCTCGGCAGATTCGAGATAGATTTTGTCAATTTGCTCACTTGATGAGCCAAAAACGCATATATTCATACCTATTTATCCTTTCGCATTTGCGTTGTATTTTTTCTGATTTTATTCAAAACAACCGTCGGTTATCTGAACTTAGTTTGAAGATTGCAACAGATTGCAACCATCCGCAATTAGATTATACATCTCAAATACACGGCGGTCAAGCAGTCAGAACAACGGCAATGCACAATTTACACAGAATTTATTTTTTCAAAACATTCAAAACATAAAAACTTATATAATCATTTTATTCAACGGAGATTACATTATGTCTGCTACTTCTTCAAAACTCAAAAATCCGAACGATTCAGTATGAATCAGCGCGTAATCAAGCTTGCGTGGCCGATATTTTTACAGCTGTTGCTCGGCATCTCACTCGGCTATGTTGACACGATTATGCTCTCAAACTACAACGAAACCGCCGTTGGTGCAATCGGCAACGCAAACCAGGTTCTCGGTTTTCTGACTCTTGCCTTTAACATTATATCAAGCGCAACAGGCATAATCGTCAGCCAGTACCTTGGGGCAGGTAAAAAAGAAAAGATGAATATGATTTACACGGTTGCGTTATCATTCAACCTTGTGCTGAGTATTGTAATCAGCTTTGTTGTATTCATATTCAGCAGAAATCTGCTTGAGGCAATGCAGGTGCCTGCGGCAATGCTTGACGAATCGGATATGTATATGCGAATAGTCGGCGGTACAATCTTTACTCAGGCGCTTATTAATGCTTTTAACTCAATTTTTGCAAGCAACGGCAAAACCGTTTTCGGTATGATTATCGGTCTTGGAATGAACATTATCAATATCTGCGGAAATGCTCTTTTGCTCTACGGACCGCTTCAGGTTCTCGGACTCGGTGCGTCGGGTGCGGCTGTTTCCACATGCGGAAGCAGAGTTATTGCGGTAATTGCATCTGTTATATACTTCTACACGGTTATCAAAGGCAAGTTCAGCCTTAAATATCTTCGCCCGTTTCCGTATGATGTTCTCAAAAGCCTTCTTAAACTCGGCATTCCGACAGCAGGCGAGAACATTTCCTACGACTGTTCACAGCTGTTTTTACAGGCATTCATCAACACAATGGGTATCGTTGCAATCAACGCAAAAATCTACGCCAACATGCTTTCAATGTTCACATATATGATTGCTCTTGCCGCTGCAAACGCAACACAGATTATTGTCGGTCACAGCGTAGGCGCTCACGATTACGATTTTGCATACCGCAGGGTGCTGAAAACTTTGCGTTTCGGTATGATAATTTCAATCTCGGTTGCAATTGTAAACTGGTTGATTTCGCCGTTTACGCTCGGACTTTTCACAGGTGATAAGGCTGTTATAGCACTCGGTTCATCGGTTATGTTCATTGCGATTATTCTTGAATTCGGAAGAACAACAAACCTTGTTATAATCAACAGTATGAAAGCCGCCGGCGATGTTAAATTCCCGACTGCACTCGCAATTTTTTCAATGTGGCTTTTGAGTGTCGGACTCGGCTGGCTGCTCGGAATTTATTTCGGAATGGGACTTACCGGAATTTGGATTGCCATGGCTGCCGATGAAATTTTCAGAGGCGTCGTTGTGTTTATCCGCTGGATAAAGGGCGGTTGGAGAGGCAAAAGGGTTGTGCTTGAAGATAAGACAAGTCCAACCGAAACGGCAGAAGTTACGGCTTAATCCGACAAAGGAATATGATACCATAAAATAAAGGAGATCAAAACTATGAATTTTGCGGAATACAATGTTAAGGACGCAAACCTTGAAGAAGTTTTGCTTGCACTCAAGTCGCTTAATACGGTTGAGGCTGTCGCACTCGGCGGTTCTCGTTCAACAGGTGCAAGTGATGAAAATTCGGACTACGATATTTATGTTTACTGTGCTGAAATTCCGACAGCCGAAACAAGAGAAAATCTCCTCGAAAAATACTGTTCGATTGCAGAATTCGGCAATCATTATTGGGAGAGCGAGGACAACACGGTTATGAATAACGGTATTCCCGTTGACATAATCTACCGTGAAGTTGACAGGTTCGGTCGGTATATTGATACGGTAATCAAGGGTGGCAAGGCTTTTAACGGCTATACAACCGCATTTTGGCACAATATCAAGAACAGCAAGGTTCTTTTTGACAAGACAGGCACTTTCACAAAATTCAGAAATATGGCGCAGATTGATTTTCCTGAAAATCTCCGCAGTGCAATTATCAAAAACAACCGCAACCTTTTGAACGGAAAGCTTCCGTCATATGACAGGCAGATTAAAAAGGCTCAGGAGCGTGGCGATATCGTCAGTGTCAATCACAGAATCACCGCTTTTCTCGAAAGCTATTTTGATGTTATCTTCGCACTCAACCGTCAGACACACCCCGGTGAAAAAAGACAGGTTCAGCTCTGCAAAAAGTATTGCACCCTCTTGCCAAAGGATTTTGAAGAAAACATAAACGCTCTTATGAAGTCAATCTCAGACGGCGGTTCATACAAAATCGTCACAGCGATGGTCAATAACCTTGATGAAATCCTTAACGATGAATTTAAATAAAAAGCGGTGTCGGAAAGTTCCGTCACCGCTCAACATTTTCAGCCATATAAAATTCAAATGAAATGTTGACATTGCTTTTTGCATAATATATAATAAGAACACAAGGAAAACCGTTAAAAGCGGTTAGTCCCAAGGTTTTAAAACGAATATAAAATAATCGTCCGATATTTGAGGCTGTCGGGCGATTATTTTTTATGCTATTGATGACTTCTGCGAGTGCTATAAGTAAAATTATCAGCAAAACCGATTCAGTCATGCATATCACCCCCTTTCGGGAGTGCTAACCGCCTTAAACTTCCTTGTATTCTCGTATCATATTGTATCAAGCTGGAATTGCGATGTCAACCATAGATAAATACTGCGCTTACTTCATATACATCTCATCAAAAATTTCTTTTGCCGTAACCGCATTGTCGGTTATGGCATTTTTTAATTCGGTGATATTATCAAACTTTTTTTCGGGACGAATGAAATCAAGCAGACGGACATCGGCTGTCTGACCGTATATTTCACCGCCGTGAAAGTCAGGCATCCATGTTTCGCTCAAAAGCTTTGTTCCTCCGACCGTCGGCTTTACACCGATATTAGTCACACCGCAATAGACCTTTCCGTTTTCAAGCGTAACGGCAGACGCATAAACACCGTATTTCGGCACGGCAAGATTTTCGGGAAGTTTCTGATTGATTGTCGGAGTACCGAGTTCTCTGCCAAGTCTTTTTCCGTGAGTGATCACGGCAGAAAAACCAAAATATGAACACAAAAGCTTGTTCGCACGGCGAATACTTCCCTCACTTATAAGCAGACGGATAAGTGTTGACGAAACAACATCGCCATCGTCACGCTCAGGCTCAATCACTTTAAGCTTTGTACCGTTCTCGTCACAAAGCTTTTTGAGCAACTCGGTATCGCCTTCTCCGTTTTTTCCGAAACGATAGTTAAAACCGCAGACAACAAATTTTGCGTTGAGGTTGCCGAAAATAATTTTCTCGACAAAGTCCTTTGCAGACATATTCATCAGCTTTTTAAAGTCGGGACTGAAGGTATGTTCAATACCCAAGCTTTCAAGCGTTTTCAGCTTATCTTCCGTTGTCATAAGCGCACCATTAGAAGATTTTCCGAGAACCTCCTTCGGGCTTTGAGCAAATGTAAAGCACACGGGCAAAGTCCGTTTTTCTTCTGCTCAACAGCGAGAGAATAACCCTTCGGTGTCCCTTGTGAAGTCCGTCAAAAAATCCGAGAGCAACGGCAGTATTCAATTTTTCGTGTTCTGAAACAGTAAAATTCTGCATATATATTTCCTATGATAAAATTAAATTTTACCGCTTTTCAAAAGTGCGGCAGTCTTTAAAACGGCAATCTGTGTTTTGGCGTCGGGAATCATATTGTTAAGCACCATTTCAACGGCTTTGTTGAGGGGAATTGTTTCAACATTCAAAAACTCACCCTCGTCAAGCTTTTGCTCACCCTGTGACTTTACCCGACAGGCATAAAGATGGATAATTTCCGAGGTGTATCCGGGAGACGGATAGACCTGACCGAGAGAAATGTAGGAGTAACCCTCAAGTCCCGTTTCTTCAAGAAGCTCACGCTTTCCGTTTTCAAGCGGAGTAGAACCCTTTTCAAGCTTGCCGGCAGGAAGCTCAAGCACAACCTCCTTGTACGGATAGCGAAACTGCTTTACAAAAGAAAGGTTATTGTCCTCATCAAGAGCGGCAACGCATACTCCGCCCGGATGATTGACTACCTCCCTCTTTGACCTTTTACCGTCAGGAAGCTCCACTTCGTCAAGGACTATGTGCAGAACTCTGCCGTCAAAAATTTTCTTGCTGTCAAGAGTTTTTTCAAAAAGCTCCATAATTATGCCTCCGTTTTAAAGATTGAATTATCGAAAGGAAAGGATTTTGTTATGCCCGATTATAATGTTTTTCCCGATTACAAAACACGCAAGGAAATCATAAACGAGCTCTGCGACAGGTACAAGTTCATCAAGCATTGCTTTGCCGGAAAAAGCGTGTGCGGAAGAGGTATTGATGTTCTGCACATCGGCAACACCAAGAATCGTGTACTCTACTGCGGTGGTTTTCACGGCTCGGAGTACCTCACAATACTTGCCCTGTTGAAATTTTTTGAAGAATGTTGTGAGGCAATGGAAAGCGACAAAACTGTCGGCGGATGCAAAATCGGGAATTTTTTAAGCATTCGAGGTCTTACGATTGTGCCTTGCGTAAATCCCGACGGCACGGAAATTGCCTTGCATGGCAGTGACGCCGCATTCAAATACAAACCGCTTGTCGAAAAGGTCTGCACCGATACATATAAATGGCAGGCAAATGCCCGTGGAGTTGACATCAATCACAATTTCAATGCGGGTTGGTGCAGGCTTAAACAGCTTGAATTAAAGAACAATATCAAGTGTCCTGCGCCGACAAGATTCGGCGGCAATCATCCTGAGAGCGAACCCGAAACTAAAGCTCTGACAACACTTTGCCGTAATATTGATTTTGAACGGGCAATTGCTCTGCACAGTCAGGGACGGGAAATTTACTGCTCATTCGGCAGACACACACCCGTTCTGAGCTTTCGGCTTGCGTCAATTTTCTCACAGGCAAGCGGCTACAACATAGCCTTTCCCGAGGAGATTGCCACAGGCGGCGGCTTTAAGGATTGGTTCATCGAAAAATTCCGCCGACCTGCCCTCACCATAGAAATGGGGCTCGGCAAAAATCCTCTCCCCCTCTCCGATTTTGAAGAAGAATACAAAATTCTGCAAAACATTCTCTGTCTCGGAGCGGTAGTTTAAATTATCTGATATAATTCAAGGGCAACCTCGGTTGCCCTTGTTTATTTTGTTATTTTTAATAACTTTGATTAATTTTTATCGTCCTCATCATCAAAGAATGAGATTGAGTTTACGATATTGTCAACAGCCTCGTCTGAAATTACATTCGGCTCGTCAAGATATTTTGATCTTTTTTCAATGCTGTCAATAGCCATCTGCATCTGCTCCTGGGGAGTTGACGGTTTTTTCGGAGCATCGTAAATCTCGTTATCCTCGGGATTTGAGATGTTCACATACTCCTCTTTTTTAGGCTCTTCTTTAACCTCGGGTTCTTCCTCAGGCTCAACGATTGCAGGCTCATTGCCGTCATCGGGAACTTCAACTTCCTCTGTCACATCTTCCGCAGATTCCTCTTTTACGGGTTCTTCCGCTTTTTCGGCAGATTCATCATTTTTTTTTGACTTGTCAACGCCAAAGTTCGGAGCATCGTAATTTTCGTCAATCTCCTCTGCGGCAGCCATAATTACCTCACCGGGAGCGTCAATCTGCTTTTCTCTTCTCGCCTCGGCAACAGCCTTGAGTTCATCAAGGTGATTTACAGGCTTTTCAACCTTTTCGCTGTCCTCATCAAAATAGATATCATACCATACGAGGAACACATAAATTGTCCAAACTCGTCTGCTGTTATCTTCTTTTCCGCTGAAATGACTGTCGAGCCATGAAACAAGGACATCTGTATTGAAGAATTTCTCGGCAGTTTTGCCCTTGAACTTTGTCTTTACAACATTATAATACTTCTCGTCACGGAGCCATACTCTTGTCGGTACAGGGAAACCGAGTTTCTCTTTTTCGGCAGTAGCCTCAGGCATATGGCGAACGGCAGCCTTACGCATTGCATACTTTGTGTTGTGCTTGTTGCAACGCAGTTTTGTCGGGAGCGATGACGCAACCTTGAAAACCTCCTTATCGAGGAAAGGAACACGAAGTTCAAGCGAGTTAGCCATACTCATTCGGTCGGCTTTAAGAAGGATGTCGCCGACCATCCACATATTGATGTCGAGATACTGCATTTTTGTAACATCGTCATACTTACGGCAACGATAATAATATTTTCTTGTAAGATCCTGTGGGCGTGTTGCAATTGACGGATCTTTCAAAAGCTCCTGCTTCTGCTTGTAGTCATACATAAATGCGTTACCGATATAACGCTCCTCAAGCTTGTCACAGGCACGGATAAGATAATCTCTGCCCTTGATGTCGGGGAGCTTTCTGCAGATTGCTCTTATTGCCTTTCTGATGCAATGCGGAACAATTGTCTGATAAATTTTGAACACTCTCGGATCGTTGTAGCAAGTGTAACCGCCGAACAATTCGTCTGCGCCCTCACCCGAAAGGACAACCTTTACATAATGGCTTGCAAGACGGGATACAAAGTAAAGTGCGATACATGACGGATCTGCAAGCGGCTGATCCATATGGTACTGAACAGTCGGAACAGCGTCCCAGAATTCTTCGCTTGAGATAAGGTGAGTGTGGTGTTCAACACCGATTTTTTCGCTGAGATTTTTTGCCCAGCTGATTTCGTTATATTTTTCGCCAAAGTCAAAACCGACTGTAAATGTTTTCTGGTCGGCAAAATATGTTGAAACATAGCTTGAGTCAACACCGCTTGAAAGGAAACAACCAACCTCAACATCGGCAATTTTGTGAGCGTTTACGGAGTTTTCAAAAACCTTTTCAATTCTGTCAACAGCCTCTTCCTCTGTCATTTCTTCATCGGGATTGAAACGAGCCTCAAAGTAACGGGTAGTTTCAACCTCGCCGTCCTTGTACCAGAGATAGTGACCGGGCATAAGGCAGTAAACACCCTCAAAGAAAGTTTCGGGCGGAACTGCATACTGGAATGAAAGGTAGGAGTCAAGTGCCTTTCTGTTGAATTTCTTTTCAAACTTAGGATATTCAAGAATACTCTTGATTTCACTTGCATAGACAAAGTCATTGCCTATCTGAGTGTAGTGCATCGGCTTAATGCCGAAAAAGTCACGGGCAATAAAAAGTGAATTATCCTTTGTGTTGTAAATAGCAAAGCCGAACATACCACGGAGTTTTGGGAGCATATCTTCTTTCCACTCTTCAAAGCCGTGAACAAGCACTTCACTGTCTGTATCCGTATAGAACTTATGACCTTTTGCGATAAGTTCTTTTCTCAAATCCTTGTAGTTATAAATTTCACCGTTGAATGTGAGAACAAGGCTTTTATCCTCATTGTATATAGGCTGATGACCTGCACCGAGGTCAATAATGGAAAGTCTGCGAAATCCCATGGAAATATTGTCGTCCGTAAAAATCCGTCCGAGTCGGGACCACGGTGAGTGATAACCTCTGTCATATTTCTGATGACATCGGCTCTGTTTTCAACCTGTCCCATAAAGCCGGCTATGCCGCACATATCACAATTCCCCTTTCAAGGTAATTTTCAAAATTAACCGCATTAGACTAATGCCCTATTTTAAACATTTTATCACAATTTACTCCCAAATTCAACTGTTTGCAGGCATAAGTTTCAAATCAAAGCAACGCCCCTCAGCCTTTTTTATTCTTTAAGTATTCATCAAGCAAATCCGCTGCATATCTGCACAATTCAGGACACGGACGGGCGGCATAATATTTTTCTGTTCTCTCAGACGGAGTCGGGGTATCCTTTGCCTTTACTCTCATACCAAGAAGGTCACGGCAAATGATTGAACCGTTGTCCTCTTTGAACCTTTCGGCAAGCTGCTGAACCTCGGTGTAGACACGCTTTTTGTCTGCATTATCCTTGCTGTCACTGTAACCCCTTGCAAGACCTAAAGCCATATACATTCCCGTAACAGTACCGCAGACCTCACGCATTCTGCCTATTCCGCCGCCAAACGGTGACGCAAGCATAAGAGCAGTCTGTTCATCAAAACCCAAATCGTCACAAAATGCAAGCAATACAGCCTGAGCGCAGTTGTAGCCCTGCATAAAATTATTCTTAGCAATTTCACCTTTTGTCATACCAATTTCTCCTTTTAACAAAGCAATTTCATACAAGCCAAGTATAGCACCGAAAACCGCATACTGCAACGATTTTTTGCTTGTGAAAGAGATTGCCATATGTTATAATTTAGGGAGTTATGATGATAAATAAATCAATATTGCTTAACCGTAGCGGCGGTCAGTGACCGCCATTCGCTTTGGTTGCAAAACCAAAACGAACAAATATACATCTGCAATAAGCGTTTTAATCAATAACATACGATAAACAAATGGTTTGTATTTAATCGAACCGATTTTACAATCGTTTCGATTGGCGTTCACTGAACGCCGCTACTGTTTGTACAAACGGTAACAATGCTACGCTCGGGCAAAATATGTTGCGGATTTTTCAAACTGTCTGCACGAATAGGGAACGGCGCTACTGATTTGAGTCACAATTTCTCCCACAGATTTAATCAAATACGGTTGCTTTATTCGGCAGAATTGGTATAATAATTTACAGAACATAACTCATTAAAATTCAGACATTAAAGAAAAAGGTGATTAGCATTGTCTTTTCCACAGGATAAAATAAGAAATTTCAGCATTATTGCTCACATTGACCACGGCAAGAGTACGCTTGCGGACAGAATTCTTGAGCAGACCAACTCCGTTTCCGAAAGGGATATGGAGGCGCAACTGCTTGATGACATGGACCTTGAGCGTGAGCGTGGCATTACAATCAAGGCGAGGGCGGTAAGCGTTATCTACAAAGCCGATGACGGCGAAGAATATCTTTTTAACCTCATCGACACCCCCGGTCATGTTGACTTTAACTACGAGGTTTCCCGTTCACTGGCAGCTTGTGAGGCGCTATTCTTGTTGTTGATGCATCACAGGGCATTGAGGCGCAGACTCTTGCAAACACATATCTTGCCGTTGACAGCGGACTTGAAATTGTTCCCGTTGTCAACAAAATTGATTTGCCGAGTGCCGACCCGACAGGGTTATTCAGGAAATCGAAGATGTAATCGGTATTCCTGCCGAGGATGCTCCGAAAATTTCCGCAAAGGCAGGAATCAACATTCACGCAGTTCTTGAAAAGGTTGTTCACGATATTCCTGCTCCGACAGGCGATATCAACGCTCCTCTGCGTGCATTGATTTTTGACAGCTACTACGACAGCTACAAGGGCGTAATTATATATGTAAGGCTCAAAGAGGGACAGATTCACCCGGGCGATGAATTCAAGCTTATGGCAACGGGCAGTGTGTTCAATGTTGTTGAGTGCGGACTTATGCACGCAACCGCCCCCGAAAAGACCGACGGTCTTTATGCAGGCGAGGTTGGCTACATCACGGGTTCAATCAAGACTCTTGCAGACGCAAAGGTTGGCGACACGGTTACACTCACATCAAATCCCGCAGAAGAACCGCTCCCCGGCTACCGTGAGGCACAGCCTATGGTTTTCTGCGGTATCTACCCTGTTGACGGTGCAAGATACGGTGACCTTAAAGATGCACTTGAAAAGCTTCAGCTTAACGATGCGGCTCTTTCGTTTGATCCCGAAACATCGGTTGCTCTCGGATTCGGTTTTCGTTGCGGATTTTTGGGACTGCTCCACATGGAAATTATTCAGGAACGACTTGAAAGAGAATATCAGCTTGACCTCATCACAACCGCACCGAGTGTAATTTACAGAATCACACGCACAGACGGCACGGTTGAGATGATTGACAACCCGACAAACTACCCCGATCCGTCACTTATTCAAATGGCGGAAGAGCCTGTAACAGACGCTCACATCTATGCACCTAAGGAATATGTCGGCAATATTATGGAGCTTTGTCAGGACAGACGAGGAACTTTTGTCGATATGCAGTATATTGATGCCGACCGTGTTGATTTACACTATGTACTTCCGCTTGCCGAAATAATCTACGACTTTTTCGACACGCTCAAATCACGCACAAGAGGTTATGCATCATTCGACTATGAGCTTAAAGAATATGTTCAGAGCAACCTTGTTAAGCTCGATATTATGCTCAACGGCGAGGTTGTCGACGCACTTTCGTTCATCATTCACGCCGACAAGGCATATTCAAGGGCAAGAAAGATGGCTGAGAAGTTAAAGGAAAAGATTCCGAGACAGCTCTTTGAAATTCCGATTCAGGCTTGCATCGGCGGTAAAATTATTGCCAGAGAAACCGTAAAGGCTATGCGTAAGGATGTACTTGCCAAGTGCTACGGCGGTGATATTTCCCGTAAGAAAAAACTCCTTGAAAAGCAAAAAGAAGGTAAAAAGCGTATGCGCCAGCTCGGTTCTGTTGAAGTTCCGCAGGAGGCATTTATGGCGGTTCTCAAGCTTGATACGGATTAACGGTGAAGATATGAAAGAACTTGCTATGTTTTACAACTTTTCGGACGAAAGATTTCGCAAGGCGAAGTTTGCACTTATGCCGTTGAAAATTCAGGTTAAAAAGGTTGAAAAAGAAGATTTCAATCAGCCTATTGGTTTCCTTGCAGGCATCAAAGGCGTTGCGCCTGTGGCAGAAAAGTTTGACGGTGACGGCTTTGACGAAGAAATGATTGTCATGCACAATTTCACGAATAAAACGATTGACTCGCTCATCAAGGCACTGAACAAGTGCGGTGTCGGACGGATTCCGCTCAAGGCGGTTATCACTCCCACAAGCAAAGACTGGGACAGTCTGACGCTTATCAAAGCACTTAAAGCCGACCATGAGGAAATGCTTAAAAAATTGAAAATGGAAAGTTGAAAACGGAAAATGAAAGTCGGGGAGACAGTTTGCAAAATGCAAAACAATGTCTTCCCGACTGTTTTTATTTATATGAAATTACCGCCGCATTATTACAATCAATTTTTAAGAATTTTCTCAATCAATTGTGCAACACCATCGTTATTATTTGACGGGATTACGATATCGGCATGGTCAAGGCATTTTTGACTTGCATTTTCAACAGCCGCACCAAGTCCCGACTCGGCAATCATGTCGGCATCGTTATCTGCATTTCCGCAGGCGCAGACATTTTCCATGCCGATATTCAAAAAGTCACACAAACGCAGGAGTGCCTTCGCCTTTGATGCCTCTGCCGACATAATCTCAACAAAATGGTCGGTTGAAGTCGTAATTTCAACGCTGTTGCAAGCCTTTTCGATACTGCTCCACAGTCTGTTGCGAAGCTTTTCGTCCGTACTTATAATGCTGATGAGGTCAAGCTCATTTCTATGCTTGCTCAAAAAGCTTCTCATATCGACAATCTTGCCGTGGCATGAACGGTGTATTCAAAATATTCAGGCTCACAGCCGTAGTCAAGCGGTCTATGCACATATCTGACATCGGCATATGTAAATCCGTCAATAAATCCCTCAAGAATAACATCGTCATTACGCACAGCGCCGAGAATTTTCAACACATCATCTGGTAAAATCAGCGAACGGTGAACCGTTTTACCGCACTTGCTTATTACAGCGCCGTTCGAGGTAATCGCATAGTCCAGACCGACAATGTTCATCACGCTGTCGGGCATCATAACGAACGGTCTGCCGCTTGCCGCAACAACGGTTATTCCGCTTTTGATCGCAGATTCAATGGCAGTTTGCGTTCGTTTGCTCAAGGTGTCGCTGTCGGCAAGAGTTGTGCCGTCAAGGTCAAGTGCAATCAGCTTTATATCTTTCATCTTATCCATACAAATCCCTCTGTCAGATTTTCTTTGGGCAAAATCCGTTCATACAGCATTCTTCACATTTTGCCTTTCTTGCGGTGCAGACTGCTCTGCCGTGCAGAACAAGTCGGTGACAAAAGTCATTGCTTTCATCGGGCGGCAAAAGCTCACGCAATGCAAATTCAATCTTTTTCTGATCCTTTAAATCGTGAAGTCCGAGCCTTTTTGTAATGCGTATGCAATGTGTATCAACCACAACCGCAGGCTGACCGAAAATGTCACCGCACACAAGATTTGCGGTTTTTCTGCCGATTCCGGGGAGTTTTGTCAAATCGTCAATATTATCGGGAACGACACCGCCAAAATCGTCACAAAGCATTCTTGCCATTTCAACAATATCTTTTGATTTGGTCTTATAAAGTCCGCAGCTTTTTATATACTCAGCAACTTCTTCGGGAGTTGAGTCGGCAAAATCCTGAGCAGTTTTGAACCTGTCAAACAACGAAGGAGTGACCATATTAACCCTTGCGTCCGTGCATTGAGCGGCAAGCCTTGTTGCAATGAGCAGCTGCAACGGATCTGTGTAGACAAGCGAACATATTGCGTCGGGATATTCTTTTTTCAAGGCATGAACAGCGTTCACGGCAATTTCTTTTTTAGTCATAAATTCACCCCGTAATTTTAAAAAATGCAAAAAATGCGATTAAATACTGTTTTCTTCAGTATAACACAAAAATTATGCTATTGCAATCAGGATAAGAAATTGGTACAATAGCAGTATAAAAGTTGAAATTTTATTGAGGAGGACAAAAAATGTACAATAATTACATTTTTGACTTATATGGCACTCTTATCGACATTAATACAGATGAATGGAACGATGATTTGTGGAAGAAAATTACCATTCTCTATGCCTACAAGGGTGCACACTACACATATGACGAGCTTAACGAGGAGTACAACAGACTTGTTCAGGCTGAAAAAAAGGCTGTTCTCAAAAAGTCTCCCGACACAAAAGTTGTTGACATTAAAATTGAAAAGGTTTTCCGTAAGCTATTTACACAGAAAGGCGTTAAGGTTACAAAAGCCGAGGTACTTTTGTTGCCGAAGCATTCCGTTGCTACTCAACAAAGTACATCAAGCTTTATGACGGTGTACTTGATCTTCTTGACACTCTCAAGGCAAAAGGCAAAAAGATTTATCTTCTCTCAAACGCACAGCGTTCATTCACAGAAAATGAGCTGAATATGTTTGATCTGACAAAATATTTTGACGGCATTTGCATCAGCTCTGACGAAGAATGTTCTAAGCCTGACGAAAAATATTTCAAAACACTTTTTGACCGTTACGGACTTGAAAAGAGCGAGTCAATTATGATTGGCAACGACTATATCAGCGATATCGGCGGTGCGGCTGATTTCGGCATTGACAGCCTGTACATTCACCAGAGCATTTCCCCCGAGATTGACGGCGAACTCCGCAGTACATATAAGGTTATGGACGGCGATGTGTTCAAAATCAAGAAACTTATTGTAAAATAATAAAAGAATTCAACTGCACCTGATTTTACAGGTGCAGTTTTTAGCATACATAGTGTATATTTTATCTGTAGTTATGCACACTATAACAAAGGAAGTGTGCATATGAAACGCAAAGTACCCGATTACAAAAAGATTTTAACACCAAGTGATTTAGAGCTTAACACCTGTTCAAATCAGGATTGTACAGGACTAATCCCAACAGCAGTCAAAAGTCCCGCTGAGGCTGATTCATACGAAGAACTCTATCCCTACATCAGCGGTGTAGCACCGCACCATGTTCGAGAAGATAGTTTGAAAAGCGATAAGCTCTAATACCCGAGGTAAGTTATCATTTTACCTAACTGCTCGTTATGCGGTGTAGCACCGCACCATGTCCAAGAAGATAGTAAAGATAAGGAACAACTTTAATCCTGAGATGTACTATATTCAGATGGCACTAAAGACCAATCAAAAAGCAGCGGAAGCAATGTGTTTGTGCATTACTTCCGCCGATTTTATATTTTCAATTTTAATCTGAAGAAATTATTTTGTATAGCCGTGTTCTTTACACATCATATCGTAATAACCGACTACGAAAAAGTCTGTATGCTCATTTTTAACATACGGACCATAGGTAATGTACGGGTACCTTGGAGAAATATTATAGTTACCGTAAGCATACCAACGCATTGTATCATCAAAATATTGTATACCATCCTGCTCGTCAAGGAAAATATGATTGTTTCCAAAGTCGCCATTAAGACCAACAATAAATTTTTGTAAATCAGTAGCGGCAATGACCGATATACCGCTTTCATACTTTGCTACATTTGTTAACATCTTCTGCGCACCTGTAAATTCAACCTCATGGGCGATATATTTCTGAATAAGGGTAGCATCGACAACATTAACAACACCGTCTTTGTTCACATCACCTTTTTAAAGTATAGGCATTCGTCATCTTGTTGTACACAGCAAGAAGTTCATTATAGGCATTTGTAATAGCCCAAACATCGTAATCATTAGTGCCTGCAATATACGGCTCTAAGTCGGTTTTTAAATCAGCAAGCTTATACTGAAATTCGTTCCATTGCTCATCAGAATACCAGTTGTTGTAATTCTGTTCCTTACAGGCATTATCGTAAGCAGTTTTAGCATATGCAACATCAACATGAAGGTTATAAGCGGCACTATACAGCTTGTCCTTCATATTTTTATATTCCTCGGCTGTTGCAAGTTCGTCCTGATTATAAAGATTGTATGCAGCATTATATGTATCACCTGCAACATAGTTATAGATTCTCGCCTCACCAATGTTTGTGTTGAGAATTTTAAATGCGTCAAGGAGCCAGCCAAGTTTCTCACGCTCTATTTCAGTTTCAGACTTTTCATTTTCAGCAGCAAATGTTGTTAAAATGAAAGATGAAACCGCCAAAATTCCAACGAGTATGATTGATAATAATTTTTTCATTGTTTATCCCCCTATATCATCTTCTGTATCAATGTGCTGTACCATCCAAATTTACATCATAGTTTTTAGAACTGTTATCATTGTACCATATACAGTAATTATAATCAATACTATTTCAATCTTCGGCTATAAAATATCCCTTTACTTTTTTGTGAAATATAAACAAAAAAGCACCACATTATGTGGTGCTGAAAGTTCAAATGAACCACCGATTACTCGGTGTATATAAAAGGGTAAACACCCTGAAAACTGAATAAAGGAAAGAAGATTAAGAAGAAAGATTAGTTAAATTCATATTGGAATGACCAATCGGGTTAAAGTATATACTACACAGCTGACCAAAGAAATCTTGTGGTCAAGCC
>ENA-OQDE01000212-OQDE01000212.1-human-gut-metagenome-genome-assembly--contig:-NODE-212-length-37782-cov-2.831470_pt1 | contig 37782 bp, 37 predicted proteins | sample MGYA00242768_ERZ504595 | MGnify/ENA primary metagenome ERZ504595 (study PRJEB26092, sample SAMD00036307) | human gut metagenome | host: Homo sapiens | study: EMG produced TPA metagenomics assembly of... | reverse complement strand
ATAAAATAAAAAACAAGATGCCCAAATATTCAAATTCAAGCATAACAGCTAAAATCGGAATAAATTACGTTAGAACTATAGTTGAAGAATCTGGGTCTTTATTCCATAAAATTGAACAAGAAAATGATTTAGGGATAGACGGAATTATTGAATTTATCCAAGATGGTACTCCTACAAATAAAAGCATAGCTATACAAATAAAATCAGGAGATTCCTACTTTAACAGTAGGAATCAAGAACTTTCTATTCCAATAGATAGCCATTATAATTATTGGCTAAATTATCCATTACCAGTTTTCGGAATTGTATATATTCCTAACTTAAAGAATGCTTTTTGGGTTAATATCAAAACATACATAGAAACTATATGTAATTCTTCACTCATAAAATTTCCAGTGACTCGAATAAATCAATTTAATACAATAGATTTCAAACGATTATTTCAACCTTTAATATTAGACACAATACCATTAGTTTCTTTCAACGAAGCCTTATCATATTTCAATTCAGACGATATTTCTGAATTTAATTTGGGAATGACTATTATGTTTGAAAAATATATAAATGAAGAAAAGACTTGGAATACATTTTTAGACTATATACAAGAAAAGGAGGCACACGAAATTCCTCATAAACTAATTTATTACTTGGCACACATCCCTTGGCATCCAGATATATGGTATTCTGGTAATAATATTTCCAATAATATCAAAGTCCTAGTTTTAAATAAGATATATAACTATAACAAAGCAACCGTAATTAAATTATTATCTATTATTGGCGACAATATGATATGTCGAGGAAGTATTGGGCAATCGATTGAAGCCATTCTATCAAAAGTCAAAAACATAAATTCATATTTAGCAGATATTATTACTGAAGATAGTACCTCAGCCGATATCATCAAAAACGCGAGTATTATTCTAGCTTGTTACATAGGAAAAAAAAAGTCTCCCACTTCTTAAAAAAGCTTATGAAAAAAAACATGATTTATTGTCATTGATAGATTACATCAACAAATATGAGAGTATAAATCCATATTCATAAACAATATAGAATAAATTCGAATTATCTTGAACAAGATTCATGTGCTATATAGCTAATAAAGAAAAGTCGGACTGCCCCAGAAAAGTTAACTGGTTAAAATCGAATTTGACGGAAAAACATATCGAACCAATTCTTACAATAAAGTTCTTGATTTAATCTATCAGCAAACCAACGAGTTACGAGGAGTAGAAAAGAAAAACGGAGAGAGTTTTTCAACTTTCTCCGCCTCAGTACCCAGACCCGGGGTCGAACCGGGATGGAAGTGAATCCACTGGTGTTTGAGACCAGCGCGTCTACCGATTCCGCCATCTGGGCGCATACTTGATTTCTCAATTGCGGTGCAAAGATACGACATTATTTTGAATCCACAATAGTTTGGCAAAAAAAAGGAGAAAAAAATAATAAAACATATCTTAAACACTTCTCTATTCAGAGAATAAACCGTACATTAGCAGAAACTTTAAAATAGAGTCACTATCATGACAAACCAGGATAATTATTGCGTGATTATGGGTGGCGGCATTGGAAGCCGCTTCTGGCCGTTTAGCCGCAAAACATTGCCCAAACAATTCTTAGATTTCTTCGGAACGGGTCGTTCACTTTTACAGCAGACTTTTGACCGGTTCCAAAAGGTCATTCCAACAGAAAACATTTTCATCGTTACCAATGCAATGTATGCAGACTTAGTGAAGGAACAATTACCTGAAGTGAGCGAAAACCAAATTCTGCTGGAACCTGCAAGACGAAATACTGCTCCATGTATAGCATGGGCTTCTTACCATATCCGGGCACTGAATCCAAATGCCAATATCGTAGTTGCACCTTCAGACCATTTAATATTAAAAGAGGATGAATTTCTTGCCGCTATCGAAAAAGGACTTGATTTTGTTTCACGCTCTGAAAAACTACTAACATTAGGTATTAAACCCAATCGTCCGGAAACAGGATATGGATATATACAAATAGATGAACCCGCAGGAGGAAACTTCTACAAAGTAAAAACATTCACTGAAAAACCTGAATTGGAATTAGCTAAAGTATTCGTAGAAAGCGGAGAATTTTACTGGAATTCCGGCCTGTTTATGTGGAATGTAAATACAATCATCAAAGCAAGTGAAGACTTGTTGCCTGAATTAGCTTCCAAACTGGCACCGGGAAAAGATATTTATGCCACCGATAAGGAAAAAGCATTTATTGAAGAAAATTTCCCCGCATGTCCTAATGTATCCATCGACTTCGGTATTATGGAAAAAGCGGATAACGTGTATGTATCGTTAGGAGATTTTGGCTGGTCTGACCTTGGAACCTGGGGATCACTTTATGACTTATCGGAAAGAGACCCGGAAGGCAATGTTACTCTGAAATGCCATTCGCTTATTTATAATAGTAAAGATAATATGGTAGTACTTCCCAAAGGAAAACTGGCCGTAATTGATGGATTGGAAGGATTTCTAATAGCAGAATCCGACAATGTTCTTTTAATCTGCCGCAAAGATGAAGAACATGCCATCCGTAAATATGTGAATGATGCCCAAATGCAACTGGGTGACGATTTCATTTAGCAGCGTATAATACTTAGCTGCTACAACAAAAGCCGGATAAGACAATAATATAAATAATGAACGGTGAACTCTCTGCAAACAATCATGCAGTTCGTTCACCGTTCATCGTTTATATTATCGAAAAACTTTGTGTGTCCTTAAACAATCACAGGCCTTAGATAATTTCTATTCCCTGCTCTTTACAAAGCTGTAATCCCAGATCCTTCAATCTGAACTTCTGAATCTTTCCACTACCTGTCATCGGGAATTCATTCACAAAGAAGATATATTTCGGAATCTTATAACGGGATATCTTATTTCTACAAAAATCACGAACATCAGCTTCCTGCATTTTCACACCTTCCTGCAAGATAATAAATGCTCCGACCGCCTCACCGTATTTCTTAGAAGGAATACCTGCCACCTGAACATCTTTCACTCCATCAAGTTTATAAAGAAACTCCTCTATTTCGCGCGGATAAATATTCTCGCCACCCCGGATTATCATATCCTTGATACGTCCGGTAATCCGGTAATTTCCATCTTCATCCTTGATACCCAAATCACCGGAATGCAAGAAATTGTTTTCATCAAGCACTTCTGCTGTTGCTTCCGGATTTTTATAATATCCTTTCATGGTGTTATATCCACGGTTGCACATCTCACCTTGTACGCCAACCGGACATTCTTCACCAGTTTCCGGGTCGATCACTTTACTTCCGTAAATTCAAAATCACGTCCTACCGTATTACAACGTACATCAAACGGATCATCAATACGAGAAGCTGTCATACCCGGTGCAGTCTCTGTCAGTCCATACACACTGGTCACCTTCATATACATTTTCTCCTCCACTTGCTTCATCAGTTCAACAGGACATAGAGAACCTGCCATAATACCTGTACGAAGACAAGACATATCAAAGAGATCAAACATCGGATGATGCAACTCGGCAATAAACATAGTCGGTACGCCATAAAGAGCCGTGCAACGTTCTTTATGAATGGAAGCCAATACAATCAGCGGATCGAAACGTTCCACCATTACTTGCGTACAACCATGAGTCAGACAGTTCATGGTGGCCAACACCACTCCGAAACAATGGAATAACGGAACACAGCAGCAAAGTTTATCATCCGCCGTGAACTTCATGTGTTCACCAGTCAGAAATCCATTATTGGCAATATTATAATGTGTCAGCATTACTCCCTTCGGAAAACCGGTAGTTCCCGATGTATATTGCATATTCACCACATCGTGACAATCCACCTTGCTTTTGAGTTCGCTCAAACAGTCGTCTTCCACATTATTTCCCAATAACAGAATCTCCGCTGTATTATACATACCACGATGTTTCTCCTGTCCTACATACACTACATTTCTCATGTACGGAAAACGTTCACTCTTCAAATGTCCGCGTTCACAGGTTTTCAATTCGGGAAGCATTGTATAGGTCATCTGCACAAAGTCACTGTCCTTCTCGCCATTCACGATACAAAGCGTATGCATATCCGAGTTCTGGCAAAGATACTCCAACTCCGATTGTTTATAGTTCGTATTTACAGTAACATATACCGCACCGATCTTCGCACAAGCATACAACAATGTCAACCAATCGGGAACATTAGCCGCCCAGATACCCACATGGGTACCACGTTCCACCCCAATGGCGATAAGCCTTTCGCCATATCATCCACACGACGGTTCAACTGACTCCAGGTAAAACGGAGATTGCGGTCGGAATAAACGATATATTCCTTATCGGGAGTCTCTTCAGCCCAGTGCTCGAGCCACTGCCCCAAGTACGATCAAATAATTGCATGTAATTATACTTAAGTCTTGGTTCCTATTATTTCATTAAATTGGCGTGTAAACTACTGCAGGATTTTTGCAGCCTGCCCCTCGTAAGCATGTACATGATGAGGAACAATGGAATCATAATAAATGCTATCCCCCTCTTCCAGCAAATAGGTATTCTTGCCGTAGCTAATTTCCATGATACCTTCCATAACCATGATAAATTCTTCCCCTTCATGAGAAGAAAGCACGAAGTCGGTATCTTCCGTTGGCATCACATCAATAATAAACGGCTCCATGTGACGATCCGCCTTTGACTTGGACAACGAGTGATATTCCATGTGTTTGCGAGAATGAATCGCGTTATTGGAGAAACTAATCGCATCTTTGGCTTCTTTCTTACGACAAACCACCGGTCCTACTTCATCCTGATCGTCAAGGAAAGTCCCCAGACGTACTCCCAATACACGCGCAATTTTAATTAGCGGTGCAAGAGAAGGTATATCAATGTTATTCTCAATACGTTCAACCTGTTCGATAGCCAAACCCGAACGTTGTGCCAACTCTTCTATGCTTATTGATTTATCTTCGCGGAGGCTTTAATTTTTTCGCCAACAATCTTACTTGTATCCATTTTGAAAGCATTTTAGTTATCAAAGGTGATAAATTATAATAATTAAGCTGCAAAAATAGCAAAATCTTTAGATGAACACAATTATAACCGAAGAAAATACGACTATCAGGAAGAAAAAGAAGAAACTAAAAAAAGCCGCTCCTCTATAAATGAGGAACGGCTTTAAATCTTTTCGCGACAAGTAGATTACTTACGCAAACCGAGCTCTTTAACAATAGCACGATATCTTTCGATATCTCTTGCTTTCAGGTAATCAAGTAAGCGACGACGCTTACCTACCAACATTGTTAACGCTCTTTCAGTACTATAATCTTTTCTGTTGAGCTTCATGTGCTCAGTCAGGTGAGAAATACGGTAGGAAAACAATGCCACTTGGGCCTCAGCTGAGCCGGTGTCAGTGTTAGACTTTCCGTACTTTCCGAAGATTTCTTGCTTTTTAGCAGCGTCTAAATACATAATTCTTAGAATTTTAATTGATAAATTATTCTTTTGAGCGTGCAAAGATAGGCATTATCTTTATATCACACAACGATTTACAAGAAAAAATTGCTATCATTGCGCATATTTCTAATCCTATTTTCGTACCTTTGCAGCCAAATAATAGGTATTATATGCAAAATATTCGAAACATTGCAATCATTGCCCATGTTGACCATGGGAAAACAACGCTGGTTGACAAGATGCTATTGGCCGGAAATTTATTCCGCAGCAACCAAAATAGTGGTGAACTTATCCTGGATAACAACGATTTGGAACGTGAACGTGGTATAACGATTCTCTCCAAAAATGTATCCATCAATTACAACGGTACAAAGATTAATATTATTGATACTCCGGGACACAGCGACTTCGGTGGTGAGGTAGAACGTGTATTGAATATGGCCGACGGTTGTATTCTGTTGGTAGACGCCTTTGAAGGTCCGATGCCCCAGACTCGTTTCGTACTGCAAAAGGCACTGGAAATCGGTTTGAAACCTATCGTGGTAGTTAATAAGGTAGATAAGCCTAACTGCCGTCCGGAAGAAGTTTACGAAATGGTTTTCGATTTGATGTTCAGCCTGAATGCAACGGAGGACCAACTGGACTTCCCCGTAATCTACGGTTCCGCCAAGAACAACTGGATGAGCACCGACTGGAAACAACAGACTGACAGTATACTCCGCTACTGGATTGTATCATCGAAAATATTCCGGCACCCAAACAATTGGAAGGTACTCCCCAGATGTTGATTACTTCTCTGGATTATTCTTCTTATACCGGTCGTATCGCTGTAGGCCGCGTACATCGCGGTACATTAAAAGAAGGTATGAATATAACGCTTGCGAAACGTAACGGTGATATGCTCAAGAGCAAAATCAAAGAGCTCCATGTTTTCGAAGGTTTAGGCCGCGTGAAAACAAACGAAGTTTCTTCCGGTGACATCTGCGCACTGGTAGGTATCGACGGTTTCGAAATTGGAGATACTGTTTGTGATTTCGAGAATCCGGAAGCATTGCCGCCAATCGCAATCGACGAACCGACCATGAGTATGCTGTTTGCTATCAACGATTCTCCTTTCTTTGGTAAAGATGGCAAGTTTGTGACTTCACGTCATATCCACGACCGTCTGATGAAGGAGCTCGACAAGAATCTGGCTCTCCGCGTAAGAAAAAGTGAAGAAGACGGTAAATGGATTGTTTCCGGCCGTGGCGTACTCCACCTTTCTGTATTAATTGAAACAATGCGCCGAGAGGGATATGAATTGCAGGTAGGTCAGCCGCAGGTTATCTTCAGAGAAATCGACGGTGTGAAATGCGAGCCGATTGAAGAACTGACCATCAACGTACCGGAAGAATATTCCAGCAAAATTATAGATATGGTTACTCGCCGTAAAGGTGAAATGGTCAAGATGGAAAATACAGGTGAACGTATCAATCTTGAGTTCAATATGCCTTCACGCGGTATCATCGGTTTGCGTACCAATGTACTGACTGCCTCTGCCGGCGAAGCCATCATGCACACCGCTTCAAAGAATATCAACCGCACAAAGGAGAAATCGAACGTCGTACGAACGGTTCTATGATTGCTATGGAAAGCGGAACAGCTTTTGCTTATGCCATCGACAAATTGCAGGATCGCGGTAAATTCTTTATCTTCCCGCAGGACGAAGTTTATGCAGGACAAGTAGTAGGCGAACACTCTCATGACAACGACCTGGTTATCAACGTAACCAAATCGAAGAAATTGACGAATATGCGTGCTTCCGGTTCGGATGATAAAGTACGCCTGATTCCACCTATCCAGTTCTCACTTGAAGAAGCACTGGAATATATTAAGGAAGATGAATATGTAGAAGTTACTCCTAAAGCAATGCGTATGCGTAAAGTGATTTTGGACGAAATCGAACGTAAACGTGCAAACAAGAACTAACCATTCTTTCATAATATTATAAAAGAGCCCCCCGGTTAAACGCAGTGTTTAACGGGGGGCTCTTTTTCCCATAAGTATTACTAATACAACAGTAATCCTACCACACCCGCCAGACAAATCAACAGAATAGGATGAAGATTCCATTTCCATGTAACCAAAAAGGCGGCTGCGAAAATACCGATACTTTTATAGTCTATAAAATTCTCTCTATTCATCATAAGTAATGCAGCCGAAGCAATCAGCGCGACCGACATAGGAAGCAGTCCAGACATAGCCGCTTTAATATACTTATTATCCTTACACTTCGCAAAGAAATAAGAAATGAGCAACACCAAAATAAAAGAAGGCAAGCAAACGGCTACAGTGGCCAACACAGCTCCCCAAACACTTTGTGTTACCGCATAACCTACGTAAGTAGCACTATTTATGCCAATCGGTCCCGGAGTCATCTGCGAAATTGCGACCACATCCGTAAACTGTTGAGGAGTCAGCCAATGATGGAGATCCACTATTTCATGTTGAATCAGGGAAAGCATCGCATATCCACCCCCAAACCGAACATACCTATTTTAAGATACACCCAAAGTAATTGCCAATATATCATACCTGTTTATTCGCTATTTTTTCTTTCAACCATAATGTATATACCAATCCCCCTATAATTCCGGCCACCACAATATAAATAGGTGATAAGCCGAACTGCCAGATCAACACGGTAGCTATGGCAGGAGCAACCAACTGAAAATACTTCAGTTTCAAAGCTCTAACAGCAGAAATGCAAGGAAACAGAATCAATGCTACCACGGCAGGACGTATTCCATTAAAGATACGAATCATCACTTCATTATCCTGAAACTGTGCAAAAAACATGGCTATCAGCATCATGATAACGAAAGAGGGAAGAATCGTAGCCAATGCACACACCAGGCTACCACCCACCTTATACAACTTATATCCTACAAAAATAGAAATATTCACTGCAAACACACCCGGAAGCGACTGCGTCAAAGCAAACATCTCCATAAATTCTTCCTTATTCATCCATTGCTTGTTAACAATCTCCCGTTCAATCAACGGAATCATGCATAACCGCCACCAATAGTAAACATTCCAATCTTCGCAAATGTCACGAATAATTTTAAATACTCCAGTACCATCCTTTCTTTCTAATTTTCCAATATTTTGTGTTTAATTTTTAATGAGCCCTTTGGCTGCATCATATCCAATCTGATAACTGCGTCCTTTCACTGTTTTAAAGGAGATAGTCTGATCCGAATACTTTATGACACAGTCGCCTCCTGCATTAGAGCGTACAACAGCTTCTTTCAATTGATGATTCTCCCAGATCACATCCACCTCAAAATTTCCTTTTGCACAGATACCACTGATAGAACCGTCTTTCCATGCATCCGGCAAAGCCGGTAATAATTGAATAAAGCCCATGTGACTTTGGAGCAGCATTTCGGTGATTCCCGCTGTCCCACCAAAGTTCCCATCAATTTGGAAAGGCGGATGCGTATCCCACAAATTATCCATGGTTCCGTTCTTCAATAAATTGCCGAATAAAGTATAAGCATGATTACCATCCTGCAAACGCGCCCACTGATTCAACTTCCAACCCATACTCCAACCGGTAGCACCATCACCACGATGCACCAATACCACTTTAGCAGCTTTCGCCAGTTCGGGAGTAGTGACCGGAGAAACAGTATGTCCCGGATGCAGGCCGACAGATGATTCACATGACGATGTTCATCTTTCGGATCATCAATATCCACCGACCATTCCATCAACTGACCATAACGACCTATTTGATAGGGAACGAGATTGGCAAGCACATGCTCCCATTGCTTACGTTCTTTCTTATCTACACCCAACACTTTGCTTGCTTCAATCGCATCCATCAGAATTTCACGCACTACGGCATGCACAAAAGTAGCTCCCTGATCGATAGGACCATGCTCGGGCGAAGTGGACGGAGCAGCCGTATAGGTTCCATCCGGCTTATGCCACAGGTAATCGACTGCAAAATCCGCACTACTCTTTATTAGTTCATAGCCGGTTTCTTTCAGAAATTTCAAGTCTCTTGTATAGTCGTAATACTCCATATATGGGTAGCCAACCAGGCCCTGCCATCGGATTGAAGTTCCACGACATATCCTACTTTCCAACGGAGTGGTAAAGCCGAAAATATTACCGGAGATAGATGCCGTCCATCCTCTTGCTCCGAAATAAGCTTGCGCAGTCTTCTCCCCCGGTTTCACGAGTGTACGGATAAAGTCTATCAACGGAAGCACGCACTCATTCAAGTTGGTAGAACAAGCAGGCCAATAATTCATCTGGATATTGATGTTATTATGATAATCCACACGCCACGGTCCATCGACATTATTGTGCCAAATCCCCTGCAGATTAGCAGGCATATTGCCCGGACGGGAACTGGCAATCAGAAGATAACGTCCAAATTGATAATACAACTCTTCCAGATAATAATCCGGCTGTCCTTTCCGATAATTTTTCAGACGTTGGGAAGTAGGCAGGTTCACTCCTTTCACCGCTGGGTTCAGATTCAGCCGAACCCGGTTGAACAGAGCAGCATAATCATTATAATGTTGATTGAATAAAGCTGTATATCCCTGCGCCACTGCATTATTCATCCACTGCTTTGTAGTTTCTTCGGGATTAACACCTATATATGTTTTCGGATCTTTGAAATCCGGATCAAAGTTAATCTTATAGTCAGTGTCCGCTGTGATATAAAATACAACTTCGTCTGCATCCTTCACCGTCAACTTTCCATCTGCATTAGACAGTGTTCCTCCTTTTGTTTCTGCCTGGATGCGCACAACATACTTCATTCCATTATTATCCAAAGAAGCTGTGTAAACCAGTCCTTTATTTCCATCAGAAACCATGCTGCCGGTAGACAGGGGATTGGGCGCATAACTGAAAACCAGATTTTGTTTCCCCGATTGATCCGCGCTGAAACGTACCACCATTACATTGGCGGGGTAAGAGATAAAAAAATTGCGTTGATAAGCCACACGATCCTTTTTGAATTGTACGACTGCCATAGCCGAATCCAAAGAAAGAATGCGCTTATAATCGCTCATTCCTATCATATTCAGTCCGGTTTCTACATAAAATTCTCCCATTGTAGTAAAGCTACCGAAACGGAAAGGATTTTCTCTGTCAGCTTCATACGACACTTCACTATTGAAGTTCTGTCGCGTCAACATTTCAGCCTTTTTCTGATCTCCCTCTGTAAATGCTTTGCGTATTTCATCTAAAAGATGGGCCGATTGTTTATTGACATTCCAATAATAGTCCGCACCTTTCTCTGTGTTCGGACCACCGCGCCAAAGCGTTTTTTCATTGAAAGTGATACGTTCGGCTTCCACTGACCCCATAATATTTGCACCGAGGCTACCGTTACCAATAGGCAATGACTGTGACTCCCAACTGACATCCAGATTATGTCCGCTTCCCGCTGTTACCGGTTTATTTTCACCTTTCCACAAATCCGGTCTTCCGCCATACCAGGCAGCATATCCCTGCAAAGTATTAGGAGTGTCAAACCAGATGGAAAGTCCTTGAGTATAATCTGTTTTTCCCGCATAAAGCCCGGAGGTAAGGAATAGGGAACTAATAAGAAGGAAATAAAAATTCTTCATGGTCGTCGCGTCGCTATTTAAGATTAATAACCTATTTATAGTCTGTACAAAAGTAGTCAAAATATATATCTAATAAAAATAAAACAGAATCTCAACAACCTCTATAATGAGGTAAAATTACATCAAACCATCCGACAGTATTTTTTTCACGACCCAATACCCGACTCTGGCCTCTGAAATCCCTGACAACAACCGATGAGGACAGACAAACGCATCATCAATAATTTCTGCTTCCATATAATAAAAGCAACAGGAAGAATCCTTTTCAAAGGCTTTCGCATATTCCAAAATATGTGTCGATATCAAGAAATGACAATGAGAGAAGCTTTTCAGTAATTCATTGACGGCAACGGAGGCTTCAAACGCATCTTTAGCATTCGTCCCGCGAAACATCTCATCTAATACCACCAAACAGCGTTTTCCGGTCACAGCTTTTTGCATCACTTCTTTAATACGGAGTACTTCCGCCATAAAATGACTTCGTCCGTCCCGCAAAGAATCCGGCAGATTAATAGAGGTATAAATCCCCTCGTAAAGAGGACAAATCATTGATTTCACAGGAACAGGCAAACCGCAATGTGCCAACCAGACAGCCAAGGTCAATGCCTTTAAAGTTGTTGACTTTCCCGCCATATTAGAGCCTGTAAAAATGCATATATTTCCCCGGGACATCTGCCAACTGTTTGGCTGCGCATCTTTCACAAAAGGATGAACGACTCCCTCCACCGAGAAGTCCATTGTCGGTACCATTACCGGCATACAACAGAAGTTCTTCTCTTTTGCCACCCGGTGAGCTGTACGGCAAACATCAAGTAGATATATAACAGACAGAAGTTCCTTCAAAGATAACAACCGAGTACACCGGAATAGATAATCGAATTTGTCTATGACAAAGTTTAGATAGTCGTTTTTCCTCATCAGAGGTCTGCTCCAATACTTCCTCCAATTCACTTCCATGGAGAATATTATCAATCATAGCAGCAGATTCTTTCATGAGTTGTGGGGCGTCCTGTGGTAGTTCTGTCGCCCATTCCTTCAGACAATGCAATAGATGAACCACTAATTTCACCCCCTGCAGATCACATAACGAGTCGAATCATATCGCACCAGACGGTCGATAACAGTAGCACATGAAAGCAGAATATGAGCTTCCCGTATCTGGTCACGATAAGCCAGGTAATACTCAATAAAATCCAGCTCTTCTTCATTCAAAAGAAGTTCGGGCAAAGCATCCCAGACAATAGCCTCCTGTCTTTTACGGATTTCCTCCAAATCACTTAGCGGATACATAATCCAGTTCAACATCAGCGCTTTTCCTTCTTTTGTCTCTGTTTTGGAAAACAAAGAGAAAAGAAATTGCTCATTACTAGCAGTCTCTGTAATGCTTAGATCCGCATAGGTCTGTTTGTCAGTAGCTAGATATACCATGACCGCTTTTTAAAGGTAGTACTCCTGTTTTGGCAAATATAGGGAAAAGTTTTAAACAGACAGCATTTATCTCATAGAAAGGCACAAGCATAAACAAAAAAAGGCGGTTCGAAATCGAACCGCCTTCCATATTATATCTGATTCTCCAATTAGAGTTTCGGACCAGCAGCAACCAAAGCCTTACCAGCTTCGTTACCAGTAAATTTAGCGAAGTTCTTGATGAAACGTCCAGCCAAATCTTTTGCTTTTTCTTCCCATTGGCAAGCACATTCGTAAGTGTCGCGCGGGTCAAGGATCTTCGGATCAACACCCGGAAGTCTGTAGGAACAACGAAGTCGAAGTAAGGCATAACCTTAGTAGGAGCTTTGTCGATAGAACCGTCAAGGATAGCGTCGATGATACCACGAGTATCTTTGATAGAGATACGTTTGCCAGAGCCGTTCCAACCTGTGTTCACCAAGTATGCTTTAGCACCAGCTTTCTTCATCTTCTTAACCAATTCTTCACCATATTTAGTTGGGTGCAATGACAAGAAAGCAGCACCGAAACAAGCAGAGAATGTCGGAGTCGGTTCAGTGATACCACGTTCTGTACCAGCCAATTTAGCTGTAAAGCCAGAAAGGAAGTAGTACTGAGTTTGTTCCGGGTTCAAGATAGATACTGGAGGCAATACACCGAATGCGTCAGCTGACAAGAAGATAACTTGTTTAGCGTGAGGACCTTTAGACACCGGTTTAACGATGTTTTCGATGTGATAGATAGGATAAGAAACACGAGTGTTTTCAGTTACTGACTTGTCAGCGAAGTTGATTTCGCCTTCAGCGTTAACTGTACAGTTTTCCAACAGTGCATCGCGTTTGATAGCATTCCAGATGTCTGGTTCGCTTTCTTTATCCAAGTTGATAACCTTAGCGTAGCAACCACCTTCGAAGTTGAATACACCTTCGTCATCCCATCCGTGTTCGTCATCACCGATCAACAGACGTTTCGGGTCAGTAGACAAAGTAGTCTTACCTGTACCAGACAGACCGAAGAAAATAGCAGAGCTCTTACCTTCTTTGTCAGTGTTAGCAGAGCAGTGCATAGAAGCCATACCGTTCAAAGGCAACAAGTAGTTCATGTAAGAGAACATACCTTTCTTCATTTCACCACCGTACCAAGTATTCAGGATAACCTGAATCTTTTCAGTCAAGTTGAATACAACTGCAGTTTCTGAGTTCAAACCCAGTTCTTTGTAGTTTTCAACCTTAGCTTTAGAAGCGTTCATGATAACGAAATCAGGTTCACCGAAGTTAGCCAATTCTTCAGCTGTCGGACGGATGAACATGTTTGTTACGAAGTGAGCTTGCCATGCAACTTCCATGATGAAGCGCAATTTCAAGCGAGAGTTTTCGTTAGCACCACAGAAAGCATCAACAACGAACAGTCTCTTGTTAGACAATTCTTTAGTTGCCAATTCTTTAACTGCTTTCCAACATTTTGCGTCAACTGGTTTGTTGTCGTTTTTGTATTCTTCAGAAGTCCACCATACTGTATTTTCGCTGGTTTCATCTTTTACGAAGAATTTATCTTTAGGAGAACGTCCTGTATAAACGCCAGTCATTACGTTTACAGCGCCCATGTTAGTTACCTGGCCTTTTTCGAAACCTTCCAAACCTGGTTTTGTTTCTTCAGCGAACAAAACGTCGTAAGACGGATTGTGCACAATCTCGGTCACACCTGTGATACCGTACTTGCTTAAATCTAAATTTGCCATTTTCTTTTGAATTAATTAAAATTGGTATTTTGTTTTCTATCTCTTTTCACCTTAACATGGGGAGCTTTGGATACCCCCTTGTAAATCCGGCTACAAAAGTAATACTTTCTTTGGAAAGGAAGAAGGTATTAGAGAAATTTTTCCCTAATTGAAACTCTTTTATAAATTCCTAACAATATCTGCAAACTGAATATTGCAATTTGAAAGATTATCGTTTACTTTGCAAGCCAGTATGTTATCAATACTATGAAAATGAGATTAAAATTTGATTAAAATATAATATGAGAGTAATTGATTTTGGCCAAACTAATTCGATTCTAAACCAGTACATATCCGAAATTAGAAATGTAGAAGTTCAGAACGACCGCCTGCGTTTCCGCCGTAACATTGAACGGATCGGAGAAATCATGGCTTATGAAATGAGTAAAGAGTTTAAATACTCGGTAAAGAATATCCAGACACCACTGGGAATTGCTCCGGTCAGTACACCGGACAACAATTTAGTAATCAGTACTATTCTACGTGCAGGTCTGCCTTTCCACCAAGGTTTCCTTAGTTATTTCGACGGGGCGGAAAATGCATTTGTTTCTGCTTACCGCAAATATAAAGATACGCTGAAATTCGATATACATATAGAATATATCGCATCTCCCCGTATTGATGACAAAACATTGATTATCACCGATCCTATGTTAGCAACAGGAGCAGTATGGAACTAAGTTACCAGGCAATGCTGACGAAAGGTCATCCCGCTGAAATTCACGTTGCTTCCATTATTGCCAGCCAAAAGGCCATTGACCATATAAGAATGTATTTCCTGAAGACAAGACAACTATCTGGTGCGCTGCCATTGATCCGGAAATCAACGAACATTCTTATATTGTTCCGGCTTGGGTGACGCAGGCGACCTTGCCTATGGTGAAAAGAATAAACGTTTAAAGATTCTTCCGATATTGCTGCGGTGAAACCCCAACCTGCTTCTTAAAGAACGTACCGAAATAAGAAGCATTGGGGAAGCCGAAGGCATTTGAAATCTCCTGAATATCCTTCTGCGTATTTTTAAGTAATGAGATGCTCTTGCGAATGATAGCTTTGAATACAAGTTCCTGCACGGTATATCCGCAGATACTCTTAGAAACGGCAGAAAGATATTTAGGAGACAAACACAATTTATCCGCATAAAACTCAACACCCCGTTCCTGCATATAATATTTTTCGATTAACTGGATCAAGTGAATAAAGACTTCATTTTTGCGTCCTCCCACTTCCCGCCCGTCATTGACGAGTTTGCATTATAAATAGAGCAAATCCTGTACGTCAATGCAAGTAGAAGTAATTTCTGCTCATAAAGTTTAAATGAATTTTCTTCCGACTGTAACACATTGTCCAACAAGGACATATACTTTACGATTTCTTCTTCCTCACCAGTAGACCAGACACAAGAAGGTTCTTCGGGAGTAAGGCGGGAATACATATACATGGAAACAACCAGATTCCCCATAATATCCCGGATCGGTTCTATCTGATAAATCAAAATCCGCACCTCCATGTCTTCCGACTCTTGCAAAACCTGAAACTCACCGTCTTCGGGAATAAACAAACTTTCGCCTGCTCCTGCGAAATGCTTTTTCTGATTAAGCGAAAACTGGAAATTACCCTGGCGGCAAATAATCAGCCCCAGTCCTTTCATTTGAAAAGGTTTCTTCAGTGAGGGTGGAAAATTTACAAATATCCCTTCGGAACTACATATATTTTTCCCACTTAACAAATCGCGATCAAACTGCAATAAACGATCTTGTCCGCTATCCATCATACTAATATATTAACAGATCATTATCAAAAACGACGCTAAGTTAGCAATTTTCGTTTAGGATAAGGAACAACGAGCACAAATATCATACAAATTAACCCACCATAAATTGTCCATCCCGCCATCTCTTTGAGTGCAGAGAGCGTGGCCTGCACCTGAATACGCCCTTTGGTAGATATAGCAGCCATGTTACGGGCTTCCGTCTCACTCTTTCCCTGATATTTCATACCCTGTACCGTACCAAGGAAGGAAGTGGAAGCATCCGGATTAAGCAGATCCACATTTTGCGCATAACGGGTTATATAGTGTTGTTGCCGCTCCTGCAAAACATTTGTATAAATTGCTCCGCCAATACTCGGTCCCACAACCATACGCACAGTAAGCATAATACAGATCCAGGTAGAAAGATATTTAAAAGGCATACGTTGATTGGCATAAGCAGCCGTCAGCGCATACAGAATCATCATGCCTGTGGCACGGATGATAACTGCATATTTCAGACGCTCGTAAACTCCTGCTGTCTGTACCTCGAAATACATGAAAACAGCTGATAAAGACAGGAAGAAGAATCCCATCGCAAACAGATACTTAAAATGTAACCCTTTACCTCCCAACACCATAGCAATCACGGCACCAATAGCATAACCTACCATACACCAATTACCTAATGAAGCATTTTGCAGATTATCGAGATGCATCCCCACTCCTGCAAACACATTGACAAACATAGCACTGGAGTTTATCACCATCAATAATAAGTAAAGTAATGCTCCCATACGTATAGTACGCAGTTTGAACGCATCCAGCAAAACATAAGGCGATCGGCGCGTTACGTCCATATATAGAAAAATTCCTGCAAAAAGAATACTTACAGCTGTCGCCCAACGGATAGATTCGTCATCATACCAGTCGAGTACTTTTCCATAAACCAGCACATACGTGAGACAAGTCAGCGAGATGCAAAATGCAGTGACATTGCCGAACTTACGGAAATTAATAGGAAACCTTCCGGGAAACTTATAATTCGGCATGGTAATAAACAAGAGCAAAATAGAGATCAGGAGAATCCCCATCATAAAGTAATACACATATTTCCACTCATATTCAAAGGACAGCCAAGCCGTCAATGCTGTGCCCGACTGTCCTAGAATCATAAAAAACAGATAAACAGCCGGCTGACTCACACATCTTTCAATGTCCAATTTATTCCAACCGGCAGTATCTTTCGGCTCCAACCCCGGAGTAATATTGCGGGTAGCTTCCATTCCACCCGCATACCAAATGAGTGTGAACAGATTGACCATCATCAGTACCATACGCAAGAAACCCGTCAGAAGACTACAAAGCGCCAACAGAAAAACGCTGTCTGTCTTTGCACAGATATAACTGAATATATACATGAACGCAAACCCGACAATACACATCATCTTCTCCCGCCGCACACACACCAACTGATATAAGAAAGGAGCAAAGGCTGCCATACCAATAGAAGTAACAAAGTTGGCAAACTGGATATGCTCGGATATAATGCCAAGCCCGCTCATCATTCAGTGCTATTCACCGAATAAACCCCGCCTACCGTAAGAATCGGCAGAAAGAAAAATAACAGAATGATAATACCAACGGTTTGGGCATCCAGCTATAGAAAGGATAATTTTTAGGATAAGAGGGCATTAATTTTTGATTTATGAATTATGATTTATAAATTATAGGTGCACGGTGGTTAGAGTTTGGCTTTCACTACTACCATCATGCCTGCTGCTAATCGTTCGTTGTCTTCTTTCGATAAATCGGTGAAGTCGATGCGTACGGGGATGCGCTGTTGGATCTTTACAAAGTTGCCTGCAGAGTTATCGGTCGGCACTAATGAATATTTGGAGCCGGTAGCTCCTGATATAGAGGTGACTTTGCCTTTAAACTCTTTATCGCTAATGGCATCTACTGTGACAAATACTTCCTGTCCGATATGCAGGTTCTCGATTTGTGTCTCCTTATAATTGGCAACGATCCATTTCTGGGTATCAGGAAGAATATAGGTGATGGTCTGCCCTGCCGAAATAAACTGTCCTTCCTCTAATGAGCGACGGCCGAGTTTTCCGTCACAAGGAGCTATTACAACCGTATAGGAAAGATTCAACCGGGCCATTTCGAGCGCAGCTGTTGCTCTTTGAATAGCCGCTTCGGTATTCATGCGACGGTAGGACACTTCATCTACACCGGAAAGAGCTGCTTTTTTCTGCCTTTTCGTAGCTTCCAGCTTCTTACGCGTAGCTTCATAATCAGTGACAATCTGTTCAAGTTGGATAGGAGTAGCCGCATTTCGTTTCACGAGGTTCTCATATCGTTTCCGGTCTTTTTCCAGTTTCGCCAACCGTACTTCAATCTCGGCAATAGACGCATCGTAAACAGATGCTGTTGTCTGCGTGGTATTGAGTGTAGCATTGATGACGGTCGCACCGGCTTGCGCATCTTTCAAGCAGCTTCAGCCTCCATCACGCGAATTTTATATTCACGATCATCCAGTACCAGCAAAGTATCTCCTTTATGTACCTCCTGATGTTCTGTAAAGTAGATTTTGTCAATGTAACCTGAAGCACGTAGATTGATAGGAGACACATATTGTTCTATTTGTGCATCGTTACTAGTCTCCGTCTGGCTATAATTCAAAAAAAGGCAGATCACTTCAATCACTCCCCAAACAATAATAGCCACTCCGAAAAGGCTGATAGCAATCTGCCAGCGACGAAGTTTCTTCATTTTTTTTGCTTTCTCCTGATGAGTAGCGGAAGGAAGGTTATTTTCCATTGTTTCCATATTTATGATTGTTATTTGTGTATTATTTGACTAATGATTCTATTTGTCCGGTCAGTTTAAGCAGCATCAGGTTAGTCACCCGATAGTTATAATGTGCGCTGATATAGTTGTTTTGAGCTTCGCTCATCTGCATTTCATCTTGCAGCACTTCCGTCATAGAAGCAATGCCTTCCCGGTAACGGTCGGAAGTGACTGCGTACACATCTTCGGCAAGCAAGTAGTTATCCTTCTGTTTCTTAAAGTTACGCTGATTGTTCATCAGGTCGTTCACAGCATTCAGATATTGAGTTTGCAGATTCTTCCGGGCATCTTCCCATGCCAGTCTTTTGTTCTCTATATCGATCATCGCCTTCTTTATTTTATAGGTTTTATCCAGTCCGTCGAAAATCGGAATACGCAAGGTTAGCCCCACTCCATAGGAACGAAACCATTGATTGGACGGACCGGAGTGAAACCAATGATAACCTTTATCCGTATATGCAGCATATCGCCAGCTACCTGTCAGACTAAGAGAAGGGATATATCCATTAGTAATGATCTTCTTTTGCCGTTCCGCCAGTTGCACTTGCGATTGTGAGAGTTGAAGTTCATAGATATTTTCCGACAAGCCGGTCAGGGCTACCGTAGTAATGCTATCGGTATTTACCGGTGTCAGCGCGATTTCCTTTTCAGCCGGATAATCCATAATGTATTTCAGCATATTCAATTGCTGTTTCATCATTGCTTGTGCATTGTCATATTGCACCTTCAGATTTTCCAAATTGATATTGACTCTTTTCAGATCGACTTCCATAGACATTCCGTTATCGAAGAAAGCCTGTGTAATATCTCTCAATTCTTCCAGACGGGTGATATTTGCTTTTATCAGCATGATTTGTTCGGCCGTGACCTGTCCGAGATAATACATCTTACTGATTTGAAGAATAACATCTTCCCTAGCTTTTCCATAAGACAGACGACTGATTTCTTCCATCACTTTAGCTATGGACATAGAAGTATAAAGAGTCTGATTGAAAAGCGGCATCTGCATTTCCAGTCCTGCATTAGCAGAATGTTGCAGCGTCTGCGTTATATTATAAGGAACACCGTAAGATGATCCGTCTGTGACGGACACCGGAGGATCAAAATTGTTACTATAACCGGCTATCGCATTTATTTGCGGCAACAGCTTCGAACGGTTTTCAGATACGCCATACTTACTTCTTTGTATTTCTTTACGTTTTCCTTCTAGCGACAAGTTATTGTCAATACCAATGCGGAGGCAATCCTCTAATGTCAGAATCTCTACCTCCTGTGTTTTTCCGTTTAACACGAACAAGAAAAAAAGGAAAAATGAATAGTAGTCTTTTCATAATATATGCTCTATTATTGGCTACAAATTTAGCAGCTTATAGCATAATGAGACTATCCACAAACTATTTGTTTATATTCATATTTTCCTTTTTCAATGGGTAAATGAATGGACAGTCACTCTCATAGATAAAAACAAGAATCCTCTTTCAACCTATCACCTATATTATCAAACCCTTTATTCATCATATTTTCAGAATGGTAATAGGTTACTGTTGTAGTTTCAAGGCGGGGAACCTTCCTCCACCCCAAAGCATAATAGCATAAACCCATCGGACGAAGAAAAGTCAGGCATTTGATAGACAAATCTCCACCCTTAGTCGATTTTATTTTTATCTGCTCCAGTATCTACTTAGCTTTGAGATATTAAAACAAATAAAAGCAGTAAGAGAAATGAGAAAAAACATGAAATTGATAGGATTGGCAGTCTGCTTAACATGCTGTGCAGGTTTTATATATGCACAAGAAGCCTATGAGCCGCAAGAAAGGCAGCAACAAGAAAAGCATCTTCCACGCGAAGTTCTGAATCCAGAGAAGGTAGCAACCCAGATGACAGAGCAAATGAATAAGTTGCTCCAACTGACAGATAAACAATATAAGAAAATATATAAGCTGAACCTGAAAGAGCAAAAAGCATTTTTCAAGGCTATGCAAAATTCGGATGACTATCGCCCACCAATGGGAGAAGGTCCCGGTATGCGGGGAGGACGTCCGCCAATGGGTGGAGGACAACCGCCAATGATGGGAGAAGATGGTTTCCCGGGCAGAATGGGAGGTGGTCCGATGATGAGCAGAGATACCAATCTGCCGACTCACAAAAGAAAGCCGCAGAAACCAAAGAAAAGAAAATAAAAAAGATTCTGACAAAAGAACAGTATGAGAAATGGCAGGCCGAACAAAATTCCGCACGTAAAAAAGCTTCTCAAAGAAGAATGCACAAAGATAATCATCCTGACAAGGGTCCGGACTTTGAACAAAAAAATCTCTAAAACATCACACTTAATATGTTTCTATGAACAGCGTTTGTTTTTCATAATTTTTTAGTGAATGTAAAGTAGCGGCTCTCTTCGTGAGGAAGAGAGCGCCCTTATTTAATAACCTTATGATACACAACAGGTTTACGTACTATTTCATTTCGCTTAGGACTTCTTCGCTATCTTGCTCCGCTGCGTCCACGCAAGAAGCATAACTCCGATTAACAATAAAGCCAATGCTGCATAAGCAATACTTTCCGTGACGTGTATGCTTTGCGGATCAAACCACATCTCGATGGTATGTTCCCCTGCCGGCATATTTATCGCACGCAAGATATAGTCTGCACGGGCAATATCCACCGGCTGGCCATCGATAGTCACCTGCCATCCCGGATAATATATTTCAGAGAAAACAACAACTCCGTCTTTAGGAGTGGAGGCCTTATAAACCAAACGATTTGGCTCGTAACTGGTTAACTGGATGGTAGATAGTGAATCTTTATATCCTTCTGTCACACCTTTCAGCTGTTCTTTAAACTTCACATCCACTACGGCTGTTTCCGTTGGAAGAATATCGTTCAAAGCATCTATTTCTTCATTTGCATTATTTACATACTGCACCTTATCTACGAACCATGCATTACCGTATGCATAAGGATTCATGACAGGAACAGCCTGCCCTTGCTCTCCGGCAGGGAAAATGAAGTATTTGGTATTCAGCATATTCAGTACACGGAATTTAGAAGCATCCACACTGTCCATCTGTCCACCGGCAGTAGCCACAGCCTGATAAGTTTCTTTCATTTCGGGCACGATGTGATGGTCTATCATTTCCTGATAGCGGCGAAGTTTCGCTGCATGATAGCCACCGACACTCTTATGCCAATATGCTGTATTGTTTTCATTAAATGTATTACCGGGGAAACCGATGAAGTTCAGTACACGATAATTCGGAGTCGTATCCTGAAGAATAATCTCATCCGCCTGTGTTTTCACGAATGCTTCTGACCGCTTCGACTTCGGCACGAACTGTTCGTCATTCAAATAGCGTTTATTGACACTCCACATATCTATCAGACACAAAAGTGCAATACCCGCCAGTGTGAAAGAGGCTTTCAACTTCCGCAGTTGATACAAGAATAAGAACAGGCAACCGATCACTATAATAAAGAAGCTGCGCCATGCATCCGAAGCAATAATGGCTTCGCGCATTTCAGTCAGATTGGCCACAAACGGAGCCAAATGTTCGGCAGGAAGTGCTTGTTTCAAAGCAGTCATCTCCTGTGTCGTTATAAAGCTGGAGAAGAAAGTGCCCGGGGCGACAGCTAAAATGAGTGCCACACCGGCAGTTAGTACCAACGCAGCAATCACTCCTCTGCAGTTCTTTTCCTGTTTCAGCATATCCGGTTTACTCAAAATCTCTTTCAAGCAAAATCGCCAACAAAGGTATTGTAAATTCAGCTATTACCAGAATAGAAGATACAGCGCGGAACTTATTATACATCGGGACATAATCGATAAAGAAGTCCGTCAGCCCCATGAAATTCTTTCCCCATGAAAGCAGAATCGAGAAGATAGTAGCTCCCAGCAGCGCCCATTTAAGAGGACCTTTCACTATAAAGCACCCCAATACAAAGAGGAACATCACAAATGCCCCCACATATACCGGACCGGCTGTCCACGGCTGCTCACCGAAATATTGAGGTAACTGTGAGTAAATACCGTTATACATTGGATTGGCCTTTGCCATAGCAGCTTCGCTCTGTGACATCGTAGATCCTGATCCTCCCCCCTTTACATTCGGAACCAGCAACGTCAACGTTTCACCGATACCATAACTCCAGTTGGTTATATAATCACGATCCAATCCGCTACTAGTCTGACTGGCAGCAGCTCCCTCCTGCTTCAATTCGCTCTTGCCGCGCATCGTCTCCTTACTATATTCATACGTATGATACAGATTGGAAATATTGATGCAGACTCCTACCACGCAGCCAGTGCTAAAACCCCGCTAGCCTTGAAGAAATGAGGCAATTCTTTCTTTTTGTAAGCATCTTCAAAGTAAGCTCCTACAAAAAACAGAATCACAAACATGAAATAATAGCTCATCTGAATGTGATTCGACTGAATCTGAAGGGCGATGAACAGGGCCGTAACGATTCCGCCCAACAGGTATTTCTTCCGGTAAGCCAGAACGACACCTGCAATCGTAGGTGGTATATAAGCCAATGTCACAAACTTCCAAATATGCCCTGCCGGTATCAGAATGAAGAAATAGGAAGAGAATGCCCATATCACTCCGCCTAATCCTGCCAGCCAGGCCGATATTCCAAACGCCCGCAAGAGGATATAGAATCCCAGCATCATGATAAAAGTCAGCACTACATAATCCGGGAGAAAGAGGCGATAAACCTTCTCCACCCCTTTCAGGGACGTTGTCGAGTCGTAACTCGGAGACATCTGATAAGTAGGCATACCTCCAAAAATCGAGTTTGTCCAGCGCGTACGTTCTCCGGTACGCTCGAGATACTCTTTCGATTCTTGTCCTGCACCGACTCCGGCAGCCGTGTCATGCTGAAACAAGATACGACCTTCGATATCAGCCGGAAAAAAATAGGCGAAAGAAAGAATGATAAAAGCCAGAATGGCTATTAAGTCAGGAAGAAACTTTTTCATTTACGATGACACGATTTACTATTTACGATTGAAGTTTGAATATAAAAATAAATACGACCGGACAATCTAACATTTACAATTGATAACAGTGGAATATCGATCTCCCTTATTTATCAATCGTAAATGGTAAATCGTCTAATCGTAAATCAAATTAGTATCTATAATGATCTGCTTTATAAGGTCCGTCCACCGATACACCAATATAAGCGGCCTGTTCGGGAGTCAGCTTAGTCAGTTTCACACCGATCTTTTCAAGATGCAGGCGAGCCACTTCCTCGTCCAGATGCTTCGGCAAGCGATATACATTGATATCATATTTCTTGTTGAACAGTTCTATCTGCGCCAATGTCTGATTGGTAAATGAATTACTCATCACGAATGACGGGTGTCCTGTTGCACATCCCAGATTTACCAGACGACCGTCGGCCAACAAGATAATGCTATGTCCATCCGGGAAATAATAACGGTCTACTTGTGGTTTGATGTTCACACATTTGATGCCCGGATAATGTTTCAAAGCATCTACCTGAATTTCATTATCGAAATGGCCGATGTTGCAAACGATAGCCTGGTCTTTCATTTTCTCCATGTGGTCGATACGGATAATATCGATATTACCTGTCGTAGTCACAAAGATGTTACCTTCCAGACAAGCCTCTTCCATCGTCACTACTTCGAAACCTTCCATTGCAGCCTGCAGTGCACAGATCGGGTCTACCTCCGTCACGAGCACCCGCGCTCCATAAGAACGCATGGAGTGAGAACAGCCTTTACCCACATCACCATAACCGCATACCACTACTACTTTCCGGCTAATCATCACATCTGTTGCACGCTTGATTCCGTCGGCCAACGATTCGCGGCAACCGTACAGATTATCAAACTTAGATTTCGTTACCGAGTCGTTTACATTGAATGCCGGGAACAGCAATTTGCCTTCTTCCTGCATCTGATACAAACGGTGTACGCCTGTCGTAGTCTCTTCAGATACGCCACGCACTTCTTCCGCCACACGATGCCAGCGAGTACTGTCTTCTGCCAACACTTTCTTCAAGATAGCATTCAGTTCTATTTCATCCTCCGCGTGTACTTCCTTATCCAATACGGCAGCATTATTTTCAGCATCATAACCCACGTGGATCATCATTGTTGCGTCACCGCCATCATCTACAATCACATTCGGTCCCTTGCCGCCGTCAAAGCTCAATGCCTGCAACGTGCACCACCAATAATCGGCAAGAGTCTCGCCCTTCCATGCAAATACCGGTACACCGGCAGCAGCTATCGCAGCAGCAGCATGATCCTGCGTTGAATATATATTACAAGAGCACCAACGTACTTCAGCTCCTAAAGCCACTAATGTTTCAATCAGCACAGCCGTTTGAATGGTCATGTGCAACGACCCCATAATGCGGGCACCTTTTAACGGTTTGGATTCTCCATACTTTTCGCGAAGAGCCATCAGGCCGGGCATTTCTTTTTCTGCCAAATCGATTTCCTTGCGTCCGAAATCAGCAAGTGTAATATCTGCCACCTTATAGGGCAGAGTAGAGAATAATTCTGTAGACATATTGTAAATCATTTATATATAATGGATGCAAAGATAGAACATTCTGATTAGTAGGGCAAAAGCTATCCGTTTTTTTTATATTATAATAACTAGGGAGGCTGTCAGCATCTCGGAATATTGTTTTATATTTGCAACAGATAAAACAACTTCTACAACATTCTAATGAATAATAATGAATCTTCTATGAGAAATTACGAAAACAAAACAAAGGAGGATCTTTTAGAAATAATCGAACAATTAGAGAAGAAAATAGATTTCCTTTCCTCTCATTCTTCAGATTCTTCCTCTCCCTCCAAAGGACGTTTTCGTGATAAATATAGTACCCGGATACTGGATGCTCTTCCTGACATGCTCACCGTCTTCGACCATGACGCCAATATTATAGAGCTTGCTTCTTCTCCGGCAACTAATCACGTAGAAGGTATCAGCCCCAACAATATCACTACCACTAACGTAAAAGACATTCTGCCCAAAGAGGCTTATGAAAGTGTCCGCAAGAATATGGATAAGGTGATTCTCACAGGAGAAAGCTCCACAGCCAGGCATGAATTAATGCTAGACGGTGTTTTACATCACTACGAAAACCGTATCTTCCTTTGGATAAAAAGTATCTGTTGTGTATGTGCCGTGATATATCCCAACAATGGGAGGCGGAACAGACGAATGCCCAACAACAGAAAGAACTAAAGGCTGCCAGAATCAAAGCGGAAGAGTCGGACCGATTGAAATCTGCTTTTCTGGCAAACATGAGTCATGAAATACGTACCCCGCTCAATGCCATTGTAGGATTCTCCAAACTAATCACTTACGCAACATCTGCGGAAGAGAAGAATCAATATTCGGAAATCATCGAACGAAATTCGGAAATGCTGCTGAATCTATTTAATGATATTCTGGATCTGGCATCGCTTGAAGCTGATTCTCTAAAATTCAATATCCGCCCGATCAAATTAATAGATATCTGCCTGCAGCTGGAACAACAATTCTGGCATAAGACGCAAAACGGTGTCAAACTTATTTTGGACGACGTAGATACGGACATGTATACTTCGGGAGATTGGAATCGCATCATACAAATTATAAGTAACTTGCTTAGTAACGCTACGAAGTTTACCCCGAAAGGAGAAATTCATTTCGGCTATCGGGAAAAGGAGGATTTTGTAGAGTTCTACGTTAAAGATAGCGGCATCGGCATTCCGGCAGCAAGAATTGCCACAATTCCGGCGCTTTGGAAAAGTTAACGATTTTGTTCAGGGAACAGGGTTGGGATTAACTCTTTGCAGAATGTTGGTAGAGAAGATGGGTGGACGTATCTGGTTGCGCTCCCAGGAAGGACAGGGAAGCAGATTCTATTTTACCCTGCCTTTGATTCGTCAATAAAGATCGATTAAGGACACAAATATCTGTGTCCGGGCATGACCTTACATGACTATTTGCAATTAAATATAGATATACAGAAAACGCGGCTTGTTGGTAACAAAACCGCGTTTTCCGCATATATCTATGTTCGAAATATATTCATTTATTCCTTAGCAGCCGGAGCACTAAGCATTTCTTTGTATTTCACCGGATCATTCAGAATTTTCATTGCTTCCTTCAAACCGTCATCATCCTTCAACTGCTGGATGATATTACCACGTTGGTAATAGTAACGCTTGATAATTTCAGTAGCAATCATCTTCTTTATATCAGATGAGAAATAATCCAAGTCGCGATCAAGATCATGGTTCAACTTCTTTTCAAGTGCTTTGAACTCCTCTGAAGCATCATCCATATACCCTTCAAACTCGGCAGCTTCTTTCAACGTTTTCAGAATTTTCTCGCTTTGCTGGTCATATTTGAAGTCGGCTTTCTTCACCAACGCTTTAAAATCATTATAATCGGCATCTGTCACCTCAAACTCCTCCGGAGCAACGATGGTAGGATGTTTCAAACAATACTGCGTTGCATAATCGAAAATCAGATTATCGCGTACCAGATAGAAGAGGATATTCGGTAATTTCTCCTGTTTGATAACAATATCCGGCATTACACCACCTCCGTCGCGTACTTCACGTCCGGCAGCCGTATGGAATACCTTAGTCAAACTATCAGGAATGATTCCTACACTTCCATCTTCATTACGATGCTTGTAATCAATAGCCTGTACACAACGGCCACTTGGAATATAATATTTAGAGGTAGTCACTTTCATCGTTCCGCCATAAGGCAAAGAGCGGGGAACCTGTACCAGTCCTTTTCCGAAGGTACGGTTACCAACGATAACGGCACGGTCGAGATCCTGCAGAGAACCTGATAAGATTTCGGAAGCAGAAGCGGTTCCACTATTTACCAATACCGCAATCGGAATATCCAAGTCCAACGGTTCGCGCAATGTCTTATAAGTGTTACTAGCCTGTTTGATTTTTCCTTTTGTCGTCACAATCACCTTTCCACGCGGTAAGAAATAATTCGCAATTTCTACTGCTTCATCCAGCAATCCGCCGCCATTACTACGAAGGTCTATCACCAACGAAGTAGCGCCCTGTTTCTTCAAATCCAGAAATGCTTTCTTAAACTCTTTGGAAGGGTTGCCGGAGAAAGTGCTAAGGCTGATGTAACCCACCTTATTATCCAATACGGCAGTATAAGGAATCGCCGGATTCTGAATAGACTCACGTACAATCGTGAATTCCATCGGTGTACGTCCACCTTTCTCATTCGGGCGCTCAATCTTTAGCTTAAAGCTGGTACCTGCCTGTCCGCGTAACATCTGGCTGACTTCCGCGTTATTCTTACCGGCAAGATCCTGTCCGTCAATCTCCATCAGGATATCTCCCGCTTTCAGACCGGCTTTTGCAGCAGGCGTTCCCTCGAAAGGTTCAGAAATCATCGAACGCTTTAGTTTCGTATTATAAGCAATGTAAGAACCCATTCCACCAAATGATCCTTTAATCATCTGCTCCAGTTCACTCTGATCTTCTTCCGGGAAATATTCCGTATAAGGATCCAGCGTATAAAGCATATTATCGATTCCTTCCCGAATCGTTTTATTCGGATCAATGGTATCTACATAGAACATATCCAGTTCTTTCACAATCGCATTAAATATATCCAGATTCTTTGCAATCTGGAAATTACGGTCGTCTCCACTCTTGAAACTAAAGAAAGCAACTGTGGCTATCACCGCTACTGCAACAATAGCTATCTGCCTGTTCAGCAATTTTTTCATACCTCTTTCAATCTAAATGAGTCGTAAAAGTAGCTCAATCCTTTGTTATTCCGCCAGAATCCTGTTAATATTTAACTTAATTTCATCCCAACGTTCCTGTGGTATCGTTGTTCCGATTACCTGAATAACATTTCCCGAGAGAATAGAACCTATTTTTGCACATTTATCCAACGAATATCCGCAAGTCAATCCGTATAAGAATCCGGAAGCAAAATAATCACCGGCACCGGTAGTATCTACCACTTTTTGAACCGAAATGGCCGAAACCTTTATTTCTTCTGTCCCTTTGCGGATATAAGAACCCTTTGCCCCGACTTTTACAATAGCAATACTGCATTTCTTGGCAATCACTCTCAAAGCTTCCTCCGGCTCCTTGCCGGTAAAGGCTTTCGCTTCCTCTTCGTTTGCAAAGACAATGTCGACATATTTGTTTATCAACAAGGTGAAGAATTCCAGATCATTAGCCACAATGTTATAACTAGCCATATCGAGACAAATCTGCAAACCGGCTTCTTTAGCCAGTTCAATGGCGTGAAGAATCATTCGTGGTCCTGAACAAGATAGCCTTCTATAAATAGGTACGCGTAACCTTTAAACATATCCAAGGTCAGTTCCTCTGCTCTCAAAGAAGCCGCTGCTCCCAGATAGGTTCCGAAAGTGCGCTCTCCATCCGGTGAAATAAAAGTGGATGCCACACCGGAAGGCAGTCGGTCCGAGGTCAATAATTTGTCTTCAATCTTATTTTTCTGCAGATTTTCACGAAAAAATTCTCCATAATTATCATTTCCCACTTTTCCGATAAACCCTGTTCCAGCACCCAAACAAGCCAGTCCGAGGATGGCATTTCCTGCCGATCCGCCTGTTGCCAAGTGAGTTTTCATCTGTGAAAACTTTGTGTTAATCTGCTGTAACTTAGCGTCATCGATGAGCTGCATGCTTCCTTTGGGTAAACCCATTTCATCCAAAAGAGTATCATCCTTCAGGGTTGCGAGTACGTCTACCAGGGCGTTGCCCAATCCTATTATTTTGTCCATTCCTAATATTTTTTTTGCAAAGATATTGCATATTTCAAAAAAACCTAGTACTTTTGCATCGCAATTGAGAAAAACATTCTTCCTTAGCTCAGTCGGTTAGAGCATCTGACTGTTAATCAGAGGGTCCTTGGTTCAAGTCCAAGAGGAAGAGCAAAAAAAGAAGCCACCTGAATGGGTGGCTTTCTTGTTTAATATCATTTACCTCGTATATGCATTGCGCATCCTCCTCCGGGAGCCAGCCTAAACGTCCTCTTTTCACCTGACCTGATATCCACTATTTTCCTTTTATAGTCTTTTGCAACCCGATGGGCATTCATACCATCTTCAAATATATCAACCTCATAAACGCCCTCTTCCAAGAAAGAAAAATCGATTTCAATTGTACGGCTATCCCAGTTGGTCATTGCTCCAATATACCAATCTTCACCCGACTTACGAGCTATCGCCACATATTTACCGATTTCACCGGCTAGAGAGATTGTCGTGTCCCATACAGTTGGAACAGTTGCTATATATTTGTGCACTCTTCTTCCTTCATATAATTAGAAGGACTATCACAAAGCATATTCAGTGGAGATTCAAATACAACATACTGCGCCAATTGACGGCAACGTGTTCCCTGACTCATAGGTTCCGAATATACAGGAGAGAAATTCTCTTTCGTCGCATTACGCATTGCCCCTTGTGTATAGTCCATAGGCCCTGCAAGCTGCCGTATAAAAGGAATTGTTACATCATAGGTCACCTGATCTATTGAGCTATCTGCGAATTTTTGTTGTTCCAGCCCATGTACCCCTTCAAAGTTTATCACATTAGGATAGGTCCTATTCAAACCTGTAGGTTATATGAACCATGAAAATCAACCAATAAATGATACTTGGCAGTCATTTCAGCAGCCTTATAATGAAAGTCAACCATTTTCTGGTCATCGCGATCCATAAAATCTATTTTAAATCCCTTTATTCCCATAGCAGAATAATGTTTGCAGACTTTTTCCATATCACGTGCAAAAGCATAATATCCAGCCCACAGAATAATGCCTACATTTCTTTCTCCGGCATATTTTACTAGCTCTTCCAGATCAATATCAGGAACAACTTGAAACAAATCCGCCTGTCTGCTCTTCGACCATCCCTCATCCAGAATTACATATTCAATTCCAAAACGGGAGGCAAAATCAATATAATACTTATAAGTGTCATTATTGATCCCCGTCTTAAAATCTACTCCATACAGATTTGAATCATTCCACCACTCCCAGGCAACCTTGCCAGGCTTTATCCATGATATATCATTCACTCTGGAGGACGAAGCCAATTTATAAACCATATCATTATTGGCCAGTTGCCGGTCTTCTGACGAAACGACTAGCACCCTCCATGGAAATCTTTCTTACCCTCACATTTGGCAATGTAGGGTTCTCCTTTCTAACACCACCATTGTGAATTAATATGTCCGCCTTGTTTTTCCACCTTAGGATAAGGAGCATAAACACCCTTCAACTCCGCTTTTATACCAGGATTGGAGCAGAAAAGATACATACCCGGATAGTTTTCCAGATCAGCCTCTGTAATACATACTTTTTTCCATGATCCAGTTCAATAGCCAATGGCATCAACGATAATTGCCCATGCTTCCATTCACTAATAGCCTGATAGGTATACACATTTTCGAAAGTATTATAGAACTGTTCTTCAATCGTTTTAACATTCTTGCGAACATAAGGAATAAATGCCTTTCTGTCTTTACCCAAGTTAAAAGTAGCAATTTCATTTTCTACTGTAAAAGCCTCTCCCAATGTAGAAATAAATCGATAAGCTATCCCCTCATTATACGCTCTGAACTCAAGATTAAAACCGTTCTTAAATTTTAAATGGATAAGATTATAATGATCTTCTATCTCCTTCTTTTTATAAAATGGAGATTTTAGATATTGCCGTACAGCTTTCTCATTATGACCGGATAAACGGGATGCTATGCCAAACGTACGCCCCTTATCCAACTGCATGGCAATAGCAGACTGGAAAAGAACAGTATCAGTGCCATGAGTCACAGAGTAAGTTATTTCCTTTCCTATACTAATATACGCCTTCAGTACACCATCCGGCGAAGTCAACACAAACTTTTTCTGCGCACAAATGGTTAATGCAGAGACTGTCAATAGAACTAATAAACAAATCTTTTTCATATATACTATTTTTAATTTCCCGGTTTGTCGCTCATTGTGAAAATCAAATGTCCGCCAGCCAGAATATCTTTATGTTGAATTCGAAAATCGGTAATCTCCTGTCCATTCAAGGCCACTGCCTTCACATATTTATTCTGTTTGGAGAGGTTGACTGCTTCTACCGTAAAAGTTTTATTCTCCGGTAAATGCAACACTATACGTTTTAATTGAGGAGCTCCTATTATATATTCCCCACCCACCGGATTGACCGGATAGAATCCCATTGCGGAAAAAATATACCATGCCGACATTTGTCCACAATCGTCATTTCCACACAATCCGCTAGGTTCAGGAAGGTAGAAACGATCAAAAATCTCTCTGATAAGCTCCTGTGTTTTATAGGCTTTATCAACATAAGTATATAGATATGCGACATGATGACTGGGTTCATTACCATGAGCATATTGCCCGATCAATCCTGTCACATCGAGCACATTCACTGCATTTTCAGAACGGAGATAAAATAATGAATCCAATTTAGTACTGAATGCTTGTTTTCCTCCATAAGGGAAATCAGTCCCTCAACATCATGTTGTACATGCCAAGTATATTGCCAGGCATTTCCTTCCGTATAGTCACCGCCATGTGAACTTGCATGTGACAGTGAAAACATATTAAATGGAACTCTCCAACTTCCTGTCGAATCCTTGCCACGCATCATCCCAGTTTGTTTATCAAATAGATTCTGATAATAACCCGCACGTTTCATGAAAAACCGATAATCCTCTTCCTTTCCAAGAGCTTGAGCCATTAAAGCTGCGCAATAGTCGTCGTAAGCGCTTTCCAGTGTTCTGGACACAGATTCTTTTTCAATAATATCAAACGGATAATACCCATACTTATCATATACCTCCCAATCTGAATTCAAATGTGATAAAGTCAATGATTCCTTGATTGCAGCATACGCTCTCTCCGGGTCTGACGTGATAAGTCCTTTCAAATAAGCATCTACAATAACCGGAACCGCATGGTTTCCTATCATGCAATAATTTTCTTTCCCCCATAATGTCCAGATCGGCAGAAAACCTTGCTTCTTTATGTGCAATCATACTTCAACCATATCACCGGCTCTCTCCGGCACGAGGAACGTATACAAAGGGTGTGCAGCCCTATATGTATCCCACAAAGAGAAAGTTGAATAGTAATAACCTGTAGAAGAAACAAAAATACTGTCATTAGCCCCTCTATACTTTCCATCTATATCGGCAATATTAGTAGGTTGTATAAACAAATGATACATCGAAGTATAAAAGTTCATTTTTTCCTCTTCCGTACCCTCTACTTCAGCCAAAGAGAGCATATCATTCCATTTTCCGTTTGTCTCGGCTTTTATTGATTCAAAATTCCATCCCGGGTTTTCTTTATCCAGAGCCACCTTCGCACCTTCTATGCCAACAGTAGACAACGCCACCTTCACTTGAACAGATTCACCTTCTTTCAGATCAAACTCCAAAATAAATCGTTTGGCTTTCTCGCTTCTTCTTGAGGCAATTCTTTTTTCACAGTATAAGGCCTATCAAACACTATCATATAATAAAAATACCGGGCTACCCATCCCCTAACGCGGTTATACCCTGCAATCGTTTTATTATCAAGCATTTCAACCTCACCCTCCAATACACGATACCGTACGTTCTTCGAATCAAACACTAATCCATTCTGCAGATCAAGCAATAAATTCGCTTCCCCCGGCTGATTGAAGGTATACCTATGCATAGCGGTACGTTCAGTAGCAGTTAACTCAACATCAATATTCATATCGGCCAGCTTCACCGAGTAATATCCAGGCATAGCTACTTGTGTCTCACGCTCATAACGGCAAAAAAATCGCTCACCCTGAAGATTCTGATTAAAAGGCAACATTCGAATATCACCTAAATCCGGAACTCCTGTACCGTTTAGGTGAGTTTGCGAGAATCCTGCAATAGAATCATCATCGTAATTAAATCCGGAACAATAACGCCATGAACCATTGCCACTTTCAGGACTTACTTGTATCAAGCCAAAAGAGTACAAGCTCCAGGAAAAGTATGACCATTATCAGCATTTCCAACAAAGGGATTCACATATCGCGTATAATCTATTTTTCGTTCTCTATCTGTATTACATGAAGAGAATATTCCCCATACCATACAAACCAACAACCACACTATTCTTGAATTCATCATCCGTCATTTTTTATTATCCTAACTATAAAAGCACAAACTCGGCTTTTTTCACATTCTCTGAATCGGTGCCTATAAACAAATGAAACTTACCCGGTTCAGATATGAACTGCTTTTTATCATTCCAAAATCGAAGGTCTTTCTCCGTTATTACAAACTCTACCTTCTTTTCTTCACCCGGTTTTAACTCTACTTTCCGGAAGCTTTTCAGTTCTTTCACCGGGCGGGTTACAGAAGCTACCAAATCTCTTATGTAAAGTTGCACCGTTTCAGTTCCTTTATATTTCCCGGTGTTTTTCACCTTTACAGATACATTCAGCTTTCCATCTCTTGTCAACTGCTTATCTTCCATCTGTATTTCAGAATATTCAAATGTGGTATAAGATAAACCATAGCCAAAAGGAAACAAAGGCTGATTGGGACTATCCAGATATTTCGTGATAAAAACAGATTCATAAAATCCTTCCGGACGCCCCGTATTTTTATGATTATAGAAAATAGGAACCTGCCCCACCGTTCGCGGAAATGAAACGGTCAATTTTCCCTGCGGATTGAATTGTCCGAACAGAACATCGACAATCGCATTTCCAGCCTGATTTCCCGGGAACCAAGCCTCTAAGATAGCATCCATATTTCCGGATGCCCATGGTATAGTTAGCGGACGCCCATTAAAAAGAACCAAGACAATCGGTTTTCCTAACTTCTTCAACTCTTTTAATAGCTCTTCCTGCACTCCTGGCAAAGAGAGATTACTTCTGGACGACGCCTCCCCACTCAATTCTTTTGCTTCCCCCATTGTTGCTACAATCACATCACTTTTAGCCGCCACTTTCAACGCATCCGCAAAACCGGAGCGTTCATCTCCTTCTACCTCACAGCCTTTCACATAATTAATCTTCATCTTATTGCCATAACGTTCCGTTATCGCCTCCAGAAAGGTCTGCATATCATTAGGATCACAACTCTTCGACCAACTACCCGGCATATCTTTTTTCGAATCAGCCAAAGGACCTATGATAGCGACAGATTTCAGTTTCTCCGACAACGGTAATAATTGGTTCTCATTTTTGAGTAATACCATTGACTTACAGGCAGCCTCACGAGCCAACTCCAGATATTCTTTCTTCAGAATGACAGTATCTTCCCGTTCCTGACTACAATAACGATAAGGATCGTCCATCACCCCCGTAGCATACTTCATCCGTAAGACATGCCGGACTGAATTTTCGATCTGTTTCACGCTGACTTTACCTTCCTGAACCAGCTCCTTCATGTGCTTCAAATAAGCAGATGACTCCATATCCACATCCAATCCTGCATTGAAAGACTTCATAGCCGCATCTTTCCTGTCTTCTGCGAATCCATGCATAGCAACCTCACGAATCGATCCCCAATCTGAAACAACAAAACCGTCAAAATTCCACTCCCTTCTCAATATATCCGTCATAAGATAAGAAGAAGCAGAGGTCGGTGTGCCGTTTAATTCATGATAACCCGCCATCAATGAATGTACCCCGCTTTCCACCGCAGCTTTAAAGGGTGGTAAATAAACATTGCGCAAGGTCACATCACTAATGTCAGCCGTATTATAGTCTCTTCCGTCAATCGTTGCTCCATACGCTGCAAAATGTTTTGCACATGCAATTAATGCACCCATCTCTTTCAGGTTCTTCCCTTGGTAGCCTTCAACTTTGGCTTTAGCAATCAGTGAATTTAGGTAGGGATCTTCACCGCCTCCTCCATAATACGCCCCCAGCGGGCATCACGGCAAACATCCACCATTGGCGAAAAGGTCCAATGAATTCCCATAGCCGAAGCCTCATCGGCAGAAGCGCGTGCTGTACGTCTCATCAGGTCTAAATCCCAACTTGCCGACTCGCCCAAAGGTATCGGGAAGATTGTACGATACCCATGTACCACATCGAATCCGATTAAAAGAGGTATCTTAAGACGTGATTCCTCCACCGCTATACGTTGTATCTCACGGGTACGTTTAGCACCTACAATATTAAAGACCATCCCTACATCTCCTCTCCGGATTGCTTCATCATCATCATCGCGCATTGTTATCGGACCAGTAGGATTCATCCTTCCGGCATAAAGATTCAATTGCCCGATCTTCTCTTCCAAAGTCATCAAATTTAATATAGAGTCTACTTTCTGCTCTATTGTCTTATCTTGCGCCTTTGCCTGTATAGAAAAGCACAAGATGAATATTATAATTAAAATTCGTGCTGATGTTATCATATATTTCTACCATTTATCAGTTCTGAATGGTGCCACCGGCAAACCATAATAATCGAAAAGGGAAGCTTCCGCATAATTATGAAAGGCATAACGCACTGCCACCGGTTCGGAAACCTCTTTATTCCAAACCTGAAGTTGTTTCGTTGCCAAATCTACGATTGCTTCTGCCGGATAAAATTTCCGGTCTTTACCTGCGATCTCAAATGAGGAAAGAGGCCGGTTAATTGGATGCACTTTACCTTGAGCATTATCAAATGCAATGTAAACTTTCCCTTCTTTTACCTCCATTGATTTATAAACCGGCGTCTTATATCCAAGATTATCCACCCCATATTCTTTTGCCAATGCCCAATAAGCAAGCCTCTTGCCTACCTCTTCTTTCTTAGGAGGATGAATAAAGTCACGACTCCCGATATCCATCGTAGATACCATTCCCGAGTTAGGAATCACTTGCATCAGCTGTTGCTGCATCTCACGAAAATAAGCAGCCGACGTGCCATTTACATCTCCATAAGCATGAGGAGCTATTTCCACATAATAGAAAGGAAGTTTCTCCAAACTCCAACGCTTGCGATAGTCATCTACCATAACAGGAAGCATTCTCGCATACTGTTCTATATTATGTCTGTTACTTTCTCCCTGATACCAAATCATTCCTTTAATCATAAAGTTAGTCAAGGGAGCCACCTTCGCATTAAATAGTACACATGGCTTCTGTTGAACCGGTTTAGCGACTTCTTTGTCATCGTTCAGATGAGATAAATCCACTCCAAAAGGACGGACCGTTTCTTCGCTCATCCAAGCCTCAACAGTAGAGCCTCCCCATGAAGAGACTACAATCCCTACAGGCACATTCAAAGCCCGTTGCAAATATCTCGCAAAACAGTATGAGACTGCACTCATCGGAGCTACATTTTTAGACGTATTCGTAAACCATTCTCCTTTACAATTATCAAGCGGCACTTTACTATATTGTCTAAACCAACCTTTCTCATTAAAATCTGAAGAAAACATCCTAATAGGGGTCGACTCATTAGCTGTCGCTATCATATCATTAGCTCCTTCTACAAATTCAAACTCAAATCCCCGCACAGGCATTTCCATATTTGACTGACCGGAACAAAACCACACTTCCCCTATCAATACATTTTTCAAGGTCAACTCTTCTCCATCAGTAAATCTTATCTCATACGGCCCTCCCGCTTTAGGAGTAGAAACGGTTACCATCCATTTGCCATCAGCGTCTGCTATGGTAGAATATTCTATCTCATTCCATGAAGGAAGTACTTTAACCTTCTTATTGGGATTTGCCTTTCCCCATAACTTAACGCTCGTCTGTTGTTGCAACACCATGTTATCATTCAGGATATTAGGCAACACGATCTTCGCATAACTGATTATCGGTAATAAAGCCAGAT
>ENA-OQDE01000210-OQDE01000210.1-human-gut-metagenome-genome-assembly--contig:-NODE-210-length-38076-cov-5.216159_pt1 | contig 38076 bp, 39 predicted proteins | sample MGYA00242768_ERZ504595 | MGnify/ENA primary metagenome ERZ504595 (study PRJEB26092, sample SAMD00036307) | human gut metagenome | host: Homo sapiens | study: EMG produced TPA metagenomics assembly of... | reverse complement strand
CGAGGTCACTCTGGAATTTCTCGGTATCGTAGGAGAACAGCGGTGTTCCGACCTGAACCTCCTGACCGACTTCCACATTAAACTTCCTTTACCTTTTTCTCGCTGTTTTTCTCTACTTTCCAGGTATTTTCCGACTCCACAACACCGGCATAGCGGTTTTCCATTCCATTTCCAGTTCCCAGATTGGTCAGGCTTTTACAGTATTGACATAGACGACGTTATCGTCCTCTTTTGTACCGTTTCCAAGGAAATGCCATGTCACTCCCCCTCCGGCTGCCGCCAGCACTGCGACTGCACACACAATCGCGATTACTTTTTTCTTCATATGCTTCCTCCCACTTTTCTATTTTACAAATTAATTTTCTGCTTTCCCAAGTTAGTTCTATCGTATCACATTTTGTTTTTGTTTTCTTACTTTTTCCTTACTCTTTTTTAGCAAATACTGGCTTTTTCTGAAAATAGATTTTTGTTTTTGTCATTAAAAACCTGCCTCCGTGTTTATGACGGAAAGCAGGTTTTCTTTCGAATCTGTTAGATTTTATTTTTTATGCTACAAGTTTCATCTCCCGCAGAATGCGGTATACGAGATAACAGATCAGCGCTGCACAGACCAGTTTGAACAGAAGCGGAACGACGGCGAACACGATTTTAAATCCAAGCCAGATCACGCCGATCGGGAGAAGAATAGTGGCGCATGCGCCGAGGACTTTTCCTCCAAATTTCAGCAGCAGTCCGACGATCCCAAATAAAATTCCAATTCCGCAGAGCAGACCAAAACAGGTTGCCAGCATGACTAATGTAACTAACATCGTGATCCCTCCTTGTCTTTTTCTCTATGTGTTCCACTTGCTGTGGATGTTTCCGTATCTTTCTTACAAACCATATTGTAGCACTTTTTTCCAGCAAAACAACGGGGAAGACGTGGAAGAATTTCTTAAGTTTTTCTTTACACCGATCGAGTGAAACCTAAAAAAGGACAGACAACGCTGCACTTCTGCAAAATTGTCTGTCCTGTAAATCACAAAATTTTCTTTACTCTTCTGTTGTCTCTTCCTCAGCCTGCGGCTCAACCTCAAGACCAAGCTCTTCCAGCTGTACTGCGTCAACCGGTGACGGAGCCTCGGTCATCAGACAGGAAGCATCTTTTACCTTCGGGAATGCGATGACGTCGCGGATGCTGTCCTCTTTTGCCATCAGCATCACAAGACGGTCCAGTCCGTAAGCCAGTCCGGCGTGAGGCGGAACTCCGTATTTGAAAGCATCCAGAAGGAAACCAAATCGCTCATGTGCCTGTTCCTTTGTGAAACCAAGCATCTCAAACATTTTCTCCTGCACATCGTTCTGGTGAATACGAACGCTTCCTCCTCCGATCTCAGTGCCGTTCAGGACGATATCGTAAGCTTTTGCACGAACTGCGCCCGGATCGGTGTCCAGAAGCGGCAGATCCTCGTCCATCGGCATGGTGAACGGGTGATGCATTGCGGTGAAACGGTTCTCCTCATCGGACCACTCCAGAAGCGGGAACTCGGTAATCCATACGAAACGGTACTCGTTCTTGTCGAGCAGTCCCATCTGCTCTGCCAGTTCCAGACGAAGTGCGCCAAGAACGTTCCAAACAATCTTGTTGCGGTCTGCTGCGAAGAGAAGAAGGTCTCCAGCCTGTCCGTCCATGGCTTTGATGAGGGCTTCCATCTGCTCCTCTGTCATAAATTTGGAGAAGGAAGATTTCCAGCTTCCATCCTCATGGATTGCAATGTATGCAAGACCTTTTGCACCGTAACCTTTCGCAAACTCAACGAGCTTGTCGATTTTCTTTCTCGGCATTGCGCCCTGTCCCTTTGCGTTAATACCGCGGACAGAACCGCCGTTTTCAAGTGCGCCCTTAAATACAACGAACTCGGTATCTTTTACGGTCTCGGAAACATCAACCAGCTCCATACCGAAACGCAGGTCCGGTTTGTCGGAACCGAAACGGTTCATAGCCTCTTTCCAGGTCATTCTCTGGATCGGGAGCTGTACCTCAACGCCGAGCACCTCTTTGAACAGGTGTGCCAGCAGTCTCTCATTGACATCGATAACATCATCTACATCAACGAAAGCAAGCTCCATATCGATCTGGGTGAACTCCGGCTGACGGTCGGCACGCAGGTCCTCGTCACGGAAACATTTTACGATCTGGATATAACGGTCATAGCCGGAGCACATCAGAAGCTGTTTGAACAGCTGCGGAGACTGCGGCAGTGCGTAGAAGCTGCCTGGATGAACACGGCTCGGTACCAGGTAATCTCTGGCGCCTTCCGGTGTGGATTTCGTCAGCATCGGGGTTTCGATCTCAAGGAAGCCTTCTTTGGACATGAACTCACGGGTGAGCATTGCCACTTTGCTTCTCATGATCAGGTTTCTCTGGATGTCCGGGCGGCGCAGATCCAGGTAACGGTATTTCAGACGGAGCTCTTCTCTCGTCTTGGAATCCTCCTCAATCGGGAACGGCGGCGTTTCTGCCTCGGAAAGAATGCGTAAGGACTCAGCCTTTACTTCGAGCTCTCCTGTTGCCAGATTTTCATTGACCGCGCCGGAGCGGGCCATAACTTCACCTTCTACGGCGATAACGAACTCGCTGCGCAGTTTTGCTGCTTTCTCAAAACCTTCCTCACTGATCGGGCCGTTCTCAAAGATAATCTGCATAATACCGCTTCTGTCACGCAGATCGACGAAAATAATTCCGCCTTTATTACGGCTCTTCTGTACCCAGCCCATCAGGGTTACTTTTTTTCCGATATCTGCTTTTGTGACTTCCGCACAGCGGCAGGTTCTCTTCAGGCCTTTCATGGATTCAGCCATTTTCTTGTTCCTCCTATTTGGAACTGCGGACACAAAGAATCTGCATCCGCAGCACATCGTTTTTTCATGCGATTACTATTATTGGATATTCCTTACATTTTGTCAACAAAAAATTCTTCGATCTCAGTGTAACCCTCGCTGGCAAGCTGCTCTTTCTGGAATTTCTTGTTCTTCTTCATCACGGCGATGTTGATGGCCGTGCCTTCACTTCTCTCTTTTGTCGCCTGCTGAATGATCTTCTGCATTCCCTCTGCCGGCATGTTTTTCTCGATCAGGTACGCTTTTTTCTTCTGTGCGCCCGGGATCTGGTAATCTCTCTCAAGCAGAAGCATAACGATACGCTCAAATCCGATGGAGAATCCGCATGCGCAGGTCTGGTTTCCGGTGAATTTTCCGATCATTTCATCGTAGCGTCCGCCGCCTCCGACAGATCCGCCGTACTCATCCATAGCGATCTCGAAGATCGGTCCGGTGTAGTAGGACATTCCGCGCACCAGAGTCGGATCGAAAGCGATCTTGAATTCTGCGGTCTTCACGGCATTGACACTGTCGATGATGGTCTTCAGGCCGTCTGCGTACTCTTTGTCAAGGAATCCCTCGAGTTTCTCACGGCAGTACTCTACGCCTGCGGTATCCGGGGTGATCTCCTCGAACATTTTCAGGTATTTCTCTACGGACTCTTTTGCAAAGCCGGCTTCCTCGAGCTCTTTGGCAACGCCCTCAAAACCGATTTTATCCATCTTATCGAGGATAATAAATACGGTGTCATAGGACTCCTCCGGGAATCCGCTGTAGGCTGCCATTGCTTTTAAGATGCGGCGGTCATTGATACGGATCGTAAAGTTCTTGAAGTCCAGTTTTCCAAGCAGTGTGGTGGTAGCAAGGATCAGCTCAATCTCTGCGAGGTTGGTCGGCTCGCCGAGGATATCGATATCGCACTGCATGAACTGGCGGTATCTTCCTCTCTGCGGACGGTCTGCACGCCATACATTTCCCATCTGAAGTGCTTTGAACGGGGACGGAAGCTCGTTTGCGTTGTTGGAATAGTAACGGCAGAGCGGAACGGTCAGGTCATAACGCAGGCCGCTGTCTACGAGATCGTTTTCTTTCTCAGCGGTCTCGAGTTTCAGCTTCTCTCCTCTTTTTAAGATCTTGAAAATCAGTTTCTCATTCTCACCGCCCTGTTTGCTGTTCAGGTTTTCGATGTGCTCCACGCATGGGGTCTCCATGGAGGTAAAGCCGAAGGTTCCGTAAGTTTCCTTGATCAGACGGATCACGTATCACGGATTGCCATTTCTTTCGGTAAAATATCTTTCATTCCGGTAACCGGTTTCTTTTTTAATGCCATTTTCTGTTTTCTCCTTTATGATTTCCCGGATCAATTCATCGACATCAGAAAGCTCGATCGCTTTCCGGCTGCCGCTGTGGATCACTCTCTGAAATGCCAGGAACATTTTCAGATCGAAATTTTTGACTTCTTCTGTCATAAGCTCCATCGCCTGTTCCCGCGTAAACGCACTCCGGTACGGGCGGTCGGAGGTCAGCGCGCAGTACACATCACAGATGCGTAAGATACGCGCCCCAAACGGAATCTTTTCTCCCGCCAGATTGGCCGGATACCCGGTTCCGTCATAATTTTCATGGTGATACAGAATACTCTCCAGCACAAAATCGGAGTAGCCGCGTCCCTGCAGGAGTTCATAGCCCAGTGTGGAATGGGTCCGCACAAAGCGCATCTCCTCGACGACGAGCGTATCCTGTTCTTCTACGTAATTCTCCAGTACAATCTTTCCGATATCGTGGAGAACGCCCGCTTTTGCAAGCTCATAGCAGATTTCTTTCTCATACCCCAGTTCCCGCGCAAGATCGTAAGCTAAATTGCTCACTTCCATGCCATGGATGAGCTGCTCGGTCAGGTATAGCGCAGCATGTGAAGCTGCTGACTGGAATTTTCTTTCATTTTGGCAGATACTTCTCCATTCCGATACGCTTTCTCTCGATCATTTCATCGATACGCTCCACGTAGTTTTTCAGATCCTTCACGTTCTCCACCCGCTCAATGCGCTCTCCGTGTTCAAACACGAATTTCGTGGACGCTCCGGCTCCCGCGGCCAGAATGGACTGTTTTTCCTCCATAATGAGGATGTTGTAGATGCCTGCTTTTCCTTCGCGGGAGTAGCCGACATTCTCAAAGTTACCCGCCATATTTTTCTGGCGGTACATGTAATACGGTCCCATCTCCATGCGGTGTGCGCTGTCCATCGTCATTTTCATGATCTCGGCAGAGTTTTCAAACGAGATCTCCTGATATTTGTCTTTGAACAGGTTGAGTCTCGTTGCACGCTTTAACGCAAGGGAATGGACGGTCAGGGAATCCGGATTCAGCGCTTCCACTTTTTCCAACGTATGCGCCACTTTTTCCTTGTCCTCGCCCGGCAGACCGACGATCAGATCCATGTTGATGTTGTCAAATCCAAGGGAACGCGCCATGCGGAACTTCTCCTCGATCTCCTCCACGGTATGGTGGCGTCCGATCAGATCCAGCGTTTCCTGGTTCATGGTCTGTGGATTGATCGAAATACGGGTGACCGGGAATTTGCGGATGGCTTTTAAAACCTCCTCATTGATCGTATCCGGCCGTCCTGCCTCCACGGTGAACTCCTGCACCTGCTCCATCGGGAAGAGCTCTGTCACTTTCGTGAGCAGGCGCTCCATCTGTGCCGCATTCAGCGTGGTCGGCGTACCGCCTCCGATGTAGATCGTATCAAGGGTGTAATCCTTCATGTTCTCACTAATAAAGATCAGTTCTTTGATCAGTGCATCGAGATACGGATCTACCATATGCTCCCAGCGGCTTAACACATGGGAGCCGAAGGAACAGTACAGGCAGATGCTCGGACAGAACGGGATGCCGATGTACAGGCTGTAACCGTGTTCGTAGTCGATCGTCTTTAAAATGTCCTTTTCCCGGTTGCAATCGTGATCGCAAGTGCCGTCTTTTCCGGGCTGGTGTAGTAAGTTTCGCGCATGTATTTCGCAATCTCTACATTTTTTTTACCCTCTTCAAGCATCTTCATCGGAATTTTCGTCGGACGGATGCCGGTGAGATCGCCCCATGGAAGTTCTTTGCCGCTCACTTCGGAAAGCGTGCGGTATACCATCCGTTTCAGGACATTTTTCGTTTCATGGCGGTCTTTTTCATATTCCACCGCCTCACACTGCGAAGCGAGCGTCTCATGTTTCTCGTCTGCAATCGAAAAACAGATCTGATCCGCCTCGTATGTGATCGTATCATAATATGCAAATTCCCCGTCCGGCGCCCCATCCTCTTCGTACCATGAGGTAATCTCACAGCCGGATAGAATGCCTTGATCAGGGAATACACATCGTATTCAAAATCTTTTCTGTTAAAACAAAGGCTGATATTAAGCAAGGGGATTGTACCTCTTTTCATGTTCAATCGTAGTTTCATCGTTGTGGCCCGGATACACGGTCACATCCCCGGGAAGCTCTTTTAACAGGCGCTTGACCGACGCGATCAGCTCTCTGCCGGAGGATGTCGGGAAGTCGTATCTTCCGTAGGCTCGCAGAACAGCGTATCACCGGAAAAAAGTGCTTTCTCTGCCGGAATATAGTAGCAGACACCGCCTGCCGTGTGCCCCGGTGTCGCAAGAACGTGGATTTCAAAATCTGCGAGATGAAGCACATCGCCCTCTTTTACGGTTTTGTCCGCCTGCATCGTGTACGGTTTGCTCCAGAGCCCGGAAAGATTTTCCTTTGGATCCCCCAGCAGGTGCTGCTCTTTTTCATGGACATAGACCGGGATATGGTATTTTTCCCGCAGCGCATCCGCTGCCAGCATATGGTCGAAATGGCCATGGGTCAGCAGAATGGCCTCCGGGTCGCCGTCGATCTCATCGATCTGGCGTTCAATCTCCAGCGGCGAATCGCCCGGGTCCACGATCAGCACCTTCTGGCTGTCCGGATTTTCCACAACGTAGCAGTTTGTCGAGAGCATTCCAAGTGCCCGGTAATTTACCTTTATCATACGCTTTTCTCCTTTTTATCCTCTCGATCTCTGAATATCGATCACGCTCTCCACCTGGCGCACCTTCTCGATGATGCTGTTCAGCTCTTCGTTGTTGTGCACGTCGAACGTCACATCGATGGAAGCCGTTCCCTGCTTGCTCGTTCTCACGTTCATCGCCGCAAGGTCGATCTTCCGCTCGGTAAAAATCTTGGAGATATCCACCAGAAGACCGGTACGGTTGTTTGCGTAAACGCTGATCTCCACGGTATAGAGAGAGCCGCCGTTGTCCTCTGCCTGCCATTCAGCATCAATGAGGCGCGCCCGCTCAGATTCCGGCAGATTCAGGACATTGACACAGTCGGTGCGGTGAATGGTCACGCCGCGTCCTCTTGTGACAAAGCCCACGATCTCATCGCCCGGGATCGGATTGCAGCATTTGGAGAAGCGAACTGCCACATCGTGGATACCGCGCACGACGATGCCGCCCTTGCTCTTTCCAACCGGCAGAACTTTCTCTCCGGATGCCGCCTCGAGCACCTGCTCGTCGGTGATCTCTTTTTTATGCTGCTTTTCGTACGTCTCAATCAGCTTGTTGAGGACCTGGCCCTCTTTTAAGCCGCCGTGGCCGATGGCCGCAAGAACGGAATCCCAGTCGCGGAAGCCGTACTTTCTCATGACAGCCTCTTCGTACATCGGTTTCGTATAGATTCCAAGATTTTTGCCCTTCAGCTTTGCATAGTTGGTGAGCATTTCCTTGCCTTTGACGATGTTGTCCGTCTTGTTCTGCTGGCGGAACCACTGGTTGATGCGGCTCTTTGCCTGGGAACTCTTCGCAATTTTCAGCCAGTCGCGGCTCGGTCCCTTGGAGTTCTGCGAGGTGATGATCTCGACGCGGTCTCCGTTGTGAAGTTCCGTCTCGATCGGCACGAGTTTTCCGTTGACCCTCGCTCCGACCATCTTGTTGCCGACCGCACTGTGGACGGAGTAAGCAAGTCGATGGCACAGGAGCCGACCGGAAGCGTTTTGACATCGCCCGCCGGCTGAAACAGTAAACATTGTCGGCAAACAGGTCGAGATCGCTCTTTAAGAGGTTCATGAACTCATGGTTGTCCGCCATGTCCTGCTGCCACTCCAGAATCTGGCGCAGCAGGTCAGTTTTTCCTCTTCCTGCTCCGGTCCCGGTTTCTTGCCGTCGGAGGCCTCTTTGTATTTCCAGTGTGCAGCGATACCGTATTCTGCAATTCGGTGCATCTCATAAGTACGGATCTGAATCTCAAACGGCTGTCCGTTCGGTCCGATCAGGGTTGTATGCAGGGACTGGTAACGGTTTGGCTTCGGCATCGCAATGTAATCTTTGAAACGGCCCGGGATCGGCGTGTACATTTCATGGATAACACCGAGCGCTGCATAGCAGTCTTTGACGGATTCCACGATAATGCGGACCGCAAAGAGGTCATAGATCTGATCCAGCGTCTTGTGCTGGTTGACCATCTTTTTGTAGATGCTGAAAAAGTGCTTGATTCGTCCGTTGACATCTGCCTCAATGCCGGCCTGGTGGATATGACGGGTCACCTCTTTTACGATCGCATCGACAAACTCCTGCCGCTGCTCCCGCTTCATGCTGACCTTCTGCACCAGTTCATAGTACGCATCCGGCTCCAGATATTTCAGAGAAAGGTCATCGAGTTCGACCTTGATCTTGGAAATACCGAGGCGCTGTGCGATCGGGGCATAAATATCCATCGTCTCACGCGCTTTTTTCTTCTGCGTCTCCGGCGACCAGTACTGTGCGGTCCGCATGTTGTGCAGACGGTCCGCCAGTTTTACCAGAATAACGCGGATATCCTTTGCCATCGCAAGGAACATCTTTCTCAGGTTTTCTGCCTGCTCCTCGACCTTATCCGCAGAATATTTCAGCTGTGCCAGCTTCGTGACACCACTTACAATCAGGACACCTCCGGGCCGAACTCCTCGGTCAGCTCTTCTTCGGTCATGACGGTATCTTCGACAACGTCGTGCAGAAGACCTGCCGCGATCGACTCCTTGTCGAGCTCCAGATCTGCCAGGATAATTGCCACACAGAGCGGATGGATGATGTACGGTTCCCCGCTCTTTCTTTTCTGGTCCTTATGTGCATCCGCTGCCACGCGGTATGCTTTTTCGATCAGGGAAATATCGTCCGATGGATGATATTTTTTCACAGAAGCGATCAATTCCCCGTATAATTCCTCCGGACTTGTAAAATCGTCCGTCTTGCGGATTCTGGCTTCTGCCGCCGCCACATCCTTCTTTAATTCTTCTTCACTGATTCTTTTCTCTTCTTCCATATGTATCCTCCGCTCTCATGATTAACCCCTGCGTTTCGTTGGATACGTTATTTGCCATCGTAACGGATGACAGATTTTACATCATATTTTGCCAGTTTTTCGCGTCCTTTTAAGCCGGCAAGCTCCATCAGGAACACGATTCTGGTTACTTCGCCGCCGAGGCGCTCGATCATTTTTGCACAGGCTTCCACGGTACCGCCGGTTGCAATCAGGTCGTCGATGATGACTACCTTCTGGCCCGGTTTGATGGAGTCTTTGTGCATCTCGATCGTTGCGCTGCCGTACTCCAGGTCATAGCTCTCCTCGACGGTCTCCAGAGGAAGTTTTCCTTTTTTACGGATCGGCACGAACGGTTTGTGCAGATTGTAAGCAATCGGCATACCGAAAATGAAGCCGCGGGACTCGGTTCCGCAGATTACATCACAGTCTACTTCTTCTACAAAATGCTGCATCTCATCTATGGCAAGCTGCAGTCCGTCTGCGTCCTGCAGGATACTCGTTACATCTCTGAAAATAATACCCGGTTCCGGGAAATCCGGAATACTTCTTACGTAATCCTCTACTTTTTTCATAAAATATTCCTCCGTTTCGTCAAGGTTTGACAATTCACCTTACAGTATAGCATCAATATTCTTCTGCGTCAATTTTGTTTCCGATAGAAAACAGGGCAGAAAAATCAGGTATTTGCGGCTTTTCTGCATCTTTAAAAATAACTCTGGATATTGATCTGTAATTTGTCGCGTCCGTTCCACGTATCAATCGACGGATAGTACGCTACCGAGAGGGTCGGATGTGCATCCACGTATGCGGCGAACGCTTCTCCCTCACCGAAATAGACACCATCCATCTGGTATCCGCCCACATCGGCAAGCTGTACTTTCACCACGTTTCTATTCTTTCCAAAAATGCGGTAATTTAATACAGTCAGTCCTTTCTGTGCGAACAGCGGTTTCGTGTTGCCTTTTCCGAACGGCTCCAAGAGACTTAACTGGCGGATCAGATTTTTGGTGATGTAGGTGATCGGCATCGGCACATCGATCACGACTTTTTCGACGAAATCCTCTTCCGTCAGCGTGGAATTATCGTTCAGTGCCCGGCGGAACGGTTCGATCATCTCCTCTCCTGCGAGGGAAAGGCCCGCAGCCATCGGGTGGCCGCCGAATTTCGTCATCAGTCTTTGCATTTGCAGAGCTCCTCATACATCGAATACGCTTCGATCGAGCGGCCGGAGCCCTTGACGCCCTCCTCACTTCTGGTGAGTACGAAGGATGGTTTGTGGAAGTGCTCCCGCAGGCGACCTGCGATGATTCCGGCAAGGCTCTCGTGGCAGTCCGGCAGATAGACGACGAGGACTTTGTCGTTCTGCAGCGGGGAGGTTTCCACGAGCTCGATTGCTTTTGCCTCACCCTGGCGCGTCAGCTCTTTGCGGCTTTCATTCAGGTCTTTCAAGTCCCCGGCAAGCTTTGCGGCCTCCTCACGTGTCTTTGCGCAGAGCAGTTTTAACGAATGCTCCGCCGTGTCAAGCCGTCCCGATGCGTTGATGCACGGGCCGAGAACGAAGCCAATGTGATACGGTGTCACGTTTTCCGCCTCGATGCCCTGCACACGGATCAGCTCCTGCAGGCCGAGGTTCTGCGTTTTATGGAGCGCCCGAAGGCCGGCTTTTACAAGAATCCGGTTTTCTCCCTGCAGATCCATCACATCACCGATCGTCGCAATGGCGACAAATTCCAGAAAGCGGAAGCTGTGCTCCTTTGGAATACCTGCTTTTGCCTCCATCGCCTGGATCAGTTTCCATGCAACGGCCGCACCGCAGAGGCCCGGAAATGGATAGGAACAGTCTTTCTGTTTCGGATTGACAACCGCGTCCGCCGGCGGCAGGATGTAGCGGCGTTCTCCGTTTTCATCCTCCTCAAACGGAACCTCGTGGTGGTCCGTCACAACAACCGTCATGCCGAGCTCTTTTGCCAGACGGATCTGACTGCTCGCCGCGATGCCGTTGTCACAGGTGACGATCGTGTCCCGCCCCTCATCCACGGCAAACTGCACAAGATGCTCATTTAAACCGTATCCGTCTGCAATCCGGTCCGGGATACGCACATCCACATCGGCACCGAGATCTTTTAAGCCGGTCAGCAGAATATACGTTGCCGTAACACCGTCGATGTCGTAGTCCCCGATGATGCGGATCGGCTTTTTCTCCCGGATTTTTTCTGCGATCAGATCTGCCGCGCGCTCCATATCCTTCATCAGCAGCGGATCGTGGAGCTGCTCCAGATCACCGAAGAGATACTCTTCGATCTCTTTCTCCCCGGTCACATCCCGGTTCCGGATCAGGCGGGCAATGACGGGATCGATGCCGAACCGGTCCGCAATTGCCTGGAAATCGGCGCGTTTTGCCGAAACTACCCAGCGTTCTTTCTTCATATGTTCTCCTCTTTCCTGTTAGCAGGAACGCCGGACTTTTCCGGTCCGGCGTTTCTCTTTTTATGGTTTTTGCTGCTTTTATTTATTTTTTGTCTTATTCTGTACTGCTTTGGACGGCACATATTTGTTTTTTCCAACGTGCTTCATCACATACCACAGGGCACCTGTGATGCAGACAGAAGTGTAAGCTCCGCATACGATACCAACCATCAGAGGTGCTGCAAAGTCGCGGATGGAAGAAACTCCCATCACGAACAGAACAAAGATGGTGATAAAGGTGGTGAGGGAACTGTAAATGCTTCGGGTCAGGGTGTCCGTGATGCAGCGGTCAACCAGGGACTCAATCGGCTCTCTCTTTAACTCCGGCAGATTCTCACGGATACGGTCGAAGATGACGATCGTACTGTTGATGGAATAGCGAGGATCGTCAGCATACACGCGATAAAGGTGCTGCCGACCGAAATACGGGATACCACATAGAATCCGAATACAATGGCGATATCGTGCATCAGTGCAAGGATGGCACTCGATGCGAAACGGATGTCGCGGAAACGGATCCAGATGTACAGCAGCATGCAGACTACAGCGATGATAACTGCTTTCATCGCATTCTGGCTCATCTCTTTACTTACAGTAGAAGAAATGTTGTCGAAAGTGATTTCAGAAGTATCGACACCGAAATTGTCTGCCATTGCCTGGTAAACCTGCTCACGCTCTTCCAGAGTCAGAGAACGTGTTTTGATGATGACATTGTTGCCTCCGACAACCTTTGTCATCTGAATATTGGAATCTTTTGTCACGCCTTCCACAACCGGCTCTACCTCTTTGTCCAGCTCTTCGATGGAGTAATCCTCGTTGAACGGAACGTTGATGGAAGTACCGCCCTTGAAATCAAGGCCGAAGTTCAGTGCGCTTCCCTTTGTCTGATGCATGAAAATCATGCTGGCCGGAACGGCAAGCAGCAGAATGCAGGAGATCGTGAAGAAGATCTTTCTCTTTTCCATAAATGGAAATCCCTTGCGCTCTTTCTTGGTTCCGTAGTATTTCGCATCCTTCAGTCCCATACCGTACAGGCTGTTGACCAGCAGTCTGGAAACAACCATGGCGCTGAACATGGAAAGAACAATACCAAGAGCAAGTGTCATGGCGAATCCGCGGACACTTCCGCTTGCGAGTGCATACAGAACGGCTGCTGCAATCAGAGTCGTTACGTTTCCGTCCAGGATGGCGGAAGTTGCCTTCTTGAATCCGTCGCGGATTGCCGCATGAACCGTCTTTCCGGCACCGATCTCCTCCTCGATACGGGCATAAATGATAACGTTCGCATCGACCGCCATACCGATCGACAGGATAACACCTGCGATACCAGGCAGGGTCAATGTCAGGTCAAATGCATTTAAAGCAATCAGATTCAGCTCAACATAGATGAGCAGTGCCCATCCGGCAGCAATACCAGGCAGGCGATATACGATTGCAAGGAAAAGGATAATCAGTACAATGCCGATCGCTCCCGCTTTTACGCTGGTGGAAACAGCTGCAGATCCAAGCTGTGCTCCAACGACGCTGGAGTTGATCTCCTCAAGTTTCAGGGAAAGGGAACCGATACGGAGGGTGGATGCCAGGCTGGTTGCTTCATCCCAGTCCATGTTTCCGCCGGAGATGACTGCAGTACCATCGGAAATCACAGCGTTTACACTCGGTACACTGACGAATTTCTCATCATAGTAGATACCGATGCTCTTTCCTGCGCTGTAGGCTTCCTGGGTTGCGTCTGCAAATTTCTGTTTTCCTTCGTCGGTCATTTTCAGCTGAACGACGCTCTCGGTTGCTTTTGTGGTGGAGTTCTGCTGATGCATGGCTTCTGCGCTCTCCACATCTTTACCGGTCAGAACGACGGAGCCGTCCTCCTCGAGCTCTTCGATAGTTTTTCCGTTCAGAACGTACTCGCCGGTCGAGCTGTCGTAGGTGTAGTTTTCTGTTCCGTCATCGTTGGTCTGTTTGATGAAATACAGGCTTCCCGGTTTACCCATCTCTTCCAGAATGGTGGTTGCATCGGTTGCACCCGGGATTTCAATGGTGATACGGTTGTCGCCCTGCAGATATACCTGTGCCTCTTCGCTGTACTGCTGCGCACGCTGTTCCAGCTTGTAGCGGGTATCTGACATTTCTTCGTCTGTCGGGTTGTCCTTTACGGCCTGATAGGTAATGCTGACACCGCCGGACAGATCCAGACCCAGGTTGATATTCTTCATCGAACCGGTTCCGGTAGGACCCCATCCTTTGATCATCGTCCATCCAAGAAGCACTGTTACAATGGCTGCTAGGACGAGTGCGATGATACTCTGTTTCTTCTTCATCATGTCGCGATTTTCCTCTTTTCTTTAATCTTCGGCCAGAGCTGCCTTTATCATCAATGCACACTCGATCCGTTTCTGCTGCATCTTGCATCCGATCTCGTAAACATCGTTGATCTTACCTGTGAAATTGTAGGAGTTTGCCGCGCATCCGCCGCTGCAGTAGAACCGTGCAAAGCACTGGCTGCACTCCTTCTTGGAATAAACGTTGCATTTCTTGAATTCGTTGACCGTTTCTGTCTTTTTCACGCCTTCGTAAACATTTCCAAGGCAGAAATCTTCCTGTCCTACGAACTGGTGGCACGGATAGAAATCGCCCCACGGTGTTACCGCAAGGTACTCGGTTCCGGAACCGCAGCCGGAAAGACGTTTATAAACACATGGTCCGCCGGTCAGATCGATCATGAAATGGAAGAAATTGAAGCCTCTTCCTTCTTTTTCTCTCTTGATCATCTCTCTTGCCAGAATGTCGTACTGTTCGAAAATCACCGGAAGGTCTTCCTCGCGGATCGCGTAATCCTCGGTCGGAGGTGCTACAACAGGCTCAACCGAGATCTGTTTGAAGCCGAGGTCTGCCAGATGGAGGACGTCGGCAGCAAAGTCTGTGTTGTAATGCGTGAAGGTTCCGCGCACATAGTATTTGTCCTGATGACGGAGTTCAGCGAATTTCTGGAATTTCGGCACGATCAGATCGTAGCTTCCGGCACCTTTGCGGAACGGACGCATGTGATCGTGAACTTCTTTTCTTCCGTCGATACTTAATACGACGTTGCCCATCTCCTTATTGCAGAACTCCATGACCTCGTCGTTTAAGAGAACACCGTTGGTGGTCAGGGTGAAACGGAAGTTCTTGTTATGTAACTTCTCCTGTTCTCTTCCGTAGGCTACGAGCTGTTTTACAACATCCCAGTTCATCAGCGGTTCACCGCCGAAGAAATCTACCTCGAGGTTTCTTCTGCTGCCGGAGTTTGCGATCAGGAAATCAAGCGCTTTTTTGCCGACTTCCAGGGACATCAGTGCACGTCTTCCGTGGTACTCGCCCTCTTCTGCGAAGCAGTAACGACAGGCAAGATTGCAGTCGTGTGCGATATGGAGGCAGAGTGCTTTTACGACGGTCGGACGGTTGGAAACTGATCGATTGCGTTTTCGTAGATATCTTTGGTAAAGAGCATGCCGTTGTCTGCAAGTTCCTGAATTTCTTCTCTGGCTTCGGTGATGTCCTGCTCGGCGTATTTACTGCTAAGCGCCTCTGCTGTCTCTTCTGCATTTTTTCCTTCGTTCATGCAGGAAAGCACATCATATACGCAGTCATCCACAACATGGACGGAGCCGCTGTTGACGTCCAGCACCATGTTGAAGCCATTGCTTTTATATAAATGTATCACTGTGGTATTCCTTTCTATAACTCTCTCTTTTTTTAATATGCCTGGCAAAAAGAATGTTCCCAAATCCGGCGAAACCGGTTCTGGGAACACCTTTTACTCGTCCTTATGGATTACTTTTACTTATGCTCGCAGCTCTGGTTGCCTACGGTGCAAGAAGTCTTACATGCGGACTGGCAGGATGTCTGGCACTCACCGCATCCACCTTTTTTTACAGTGTTCTGTAAGCTTTTTGTATTTAAAGTTTTGATGTGTTTCATGGCACATTCCTCCTTCATTGTAGTTGACGCGCGACTTTTTTATAGTCTTCGGCCATTAGCTCTTCCCATTATAGCATAGGTTTTTCAAATTTAAAAGTCTGTTTTTTGAAAAAATGTTCTGTTTTGTCCGCTTTTATCTGCCGTGTGCCGTCATTCCGCCTGCCATTCCGCCGACGGCACAGACTGCTGCCGCCCACAGAAGTCTTCCGGCTCCGGCAAATCCGCCCGGCAGGAAGACTGCGGAGACGATGATCAGAATGGCAAAATACACGATTCCAAAGCAGATGCCCCAGAGAAACCGCCGTTTCCCGCCATGTTTCCTGCCATTCTTCCGCCGGAAAAGCTTGATGCCAGATAGATCACCACAATGCCCGCCTGCACCCAGCTTTCCTTCCAGGAAAATTTCCAGAGCAGGAAAGACAGCAGCAAAAGAAGAAGCACCGAGATCAGATAGGAAACGAGAAGAGCCTTCAGCCAGCCGATCCCGCTGCCCGCACCCACCGCCCATGTTTTCTTTTCTTCCATAAGAAAAAGCCCTCCCATACTGTAAATGTATGGAATGGCTTTTTCGGATATGCCTGTTTCTTTATTTTTCGTCAAACGGATGATTCTTTTTGAATTCCAGCCATGCGGCCATGCTCTTTGCGCGTTTCGCCTGCATCTGAAGGAATGCCATGCAGAACATAACGGCTGCAGAAAGTGCGGAGCTGATCGCCAGCGGAAGCACCATCGTCTCATCGCCGGTGTTGACCGGGATGCTGCGGATGCTTGCAGTGGTCTGTGTCTTCTTCTGCGGAATCTTTGTGCTTCCGGTATTGGAATTGGAAGAGCTGTTGTTACTGCTGCTCTTCGACGGTGTGGCTGTCGGAGTCGGAGTGGATGTCTTATTCGTTCCGTAGTTGTCCGGTCCTACAAGAATCGTTCCTGCGGCACGCAGCGTACTTACGTCATCGGCTGCACTTGCTGTCATTTCACCGGCACTCAGGTTGGATTTCTGCTCTGCAGCTGCAAGCAGTTCATGTTCGCCTTCGTCCGCCGTCTCAGCTTCTGCTGTTTCCGTCTGCTCCTCTGATACAACGCTCCCGGACAGACTTACTGCCATCGGCTGGATCAAAAGAGAGACATCGGAGATCAGATAGCCGTCTTCTGTGCTGTCCGTACCGGATGGATTGGAAATTTCATCGAAATTTTTTACGGTTTCGTTTTCTTTCTGAATTTCATCTTTTACAAGGTCATCCAGATTTTCATCCTGTTTCCACTGGTCCGATGATGCATCCTTTCCCGTTCCGTTCTGGTTATCCTGGTTTGTATCATCTGCTGCAGGATCGTCTTTTGCTGTATCATCCGGGGCAGGTGTCACGGTTGGATCTTCTGCCGGAGTTTCCGGATTCTCCGGATTTTCACTGTCATCGGTATTCTCGCCCGGTGCTGTCGTCGGAGTTACTTCCGGCGTTACGGTCGGTTCCGCATCCGGTGTCGGCGCTGCCGTTGGTGTATCCTCTGTATTTTCTCCGTTGTCCGCATCCGGTGTCGGTGTTGCCGTTGGTTCCTCCGCCGGCGTACGGTCGGCTCTGCGTCTGGCGTTTCCGTCGGTTCTACCGTTGGTTCTGCGTCCGGGGTCACCGTTGGTTCTGCGGTCGGCTCTGCATCCGGCGTTTCCGTCGGACCCGGAGTCGGTGTTACGGTATCTTCTGCCGCATCCGGTGCCGGAGACTCGCCTGGCGCAAGCGTTGGTGTTTCCGAAACCGTTTCTTTTGCTTTTTCTGCTGCCAGAACAGCCTCATATCCGGCTTCTGTCACCACGATTTCATCTGCCGCAAAAACGGTATCTGTTACTCTTCCCCAGAAGTCTGTTTTCTGCTGTTTCTTTCGATACGTTTCCAGCTCTTTTTCATCCATGCCGACGAATACCAGATATTTTTCTGCTGCTTCCTCCGCTGCCGTTTTGCTGGTATCTGCAGCAGTGTTTTTTTCGGTTGTTTTCCCGTCCGCCTGCAGTTCTGCCGCTGCAACTGCAAGAAGTTCCTGTGCTTTTTCCACGGTTTTTACTGCTGTCTCTGCCGTTGTACCGTCTGCCGTATCATCGCCGGTTTTCAGATTCACATAAACGGCTGCCCGTTTTGTCTTTGTCTCTGTACCGTTCTCCGTTCCGGAGACAGTTTCGTTCTGTACTGCGCTTTTTTCCGTTCCTGCCGATGCGCTGGCACGGAGCGGAACTGCATCGGAAAATACCAGTGTGCCCGCAAGGACAGCACCCATCACTTTCCATGCCTGTTTTTTCTTCATTGCGTTTCTCCTTATGTTCTCTTGATCTATCCTAAAAAAATCTGTCTTTTTGTGTCATAATTTCGCATTACAGCATTATAGCACAAGAAAGAATCCCGCGCAAGGCTGAAGTCGCCTTGAAACGCGGGATTCGTTACAGTTCACAGGTTCCTTGCGAACTGTAACATTCGCAGCCCTCATTGAAAGTTTGCTTCGCAAAAGGAGGGCTGCTCACACCTGAATCACTTTCTTACGCAGTGAAACAGCAAGTGTTTCACTGCTGGGTGAACAGTAACGCGGGATTCTCATCTGCTTTTATCGCTTTTTAGTTTGTTTCCATTCTCGTTGTCGTAAGCTGATCCGGGGATAAATTCAGGATTTCCATAAACTCATCACCTGTGATCGTCTCTTTCTCATACAGATATTTTGCCAGCTCGTGGAGTTTCGGCATGTTATCTTTTAAGAGCTGCTCTGCTTTGTCGTACTGTTTTCTGACTGCTGCAACAACCTTCTCATCAATCTGTGCTGCTGTCGATTCGGAGCATGCCAGGGAAGTGTCGCCGCCGAGGTACTGGTTCGTTACCGTCTCAAATGCAACCATACCAAATTCCTCGTTCATACCGAAGCGGGTGATCATGGATCTTGCCACCTTCGTTGCCTGCTCGATATCGTTCGAAGCACCTGTCGTGATGGAATGGAACACCAGATCCTCTGCCACACGGCCGCCGGTCAGCGTTGCAATCTTGTTTTCCAGCTCTTCGCGGCTCATCAGGTTGTGCTCATCTTCATCCACCTGCATCGTATAGCCGAGGGCGCCGGACGTACGCGGGATAATGGTGATCTTCGTAACCGGAGCGGAATGGCTCTGCAGTGCTGCGACGAGTGCATGGCCGACCTCGTGGTAGGAAACGATCAGTTTCTCTTTGTCGGTCATGATCTTATTCTTCTTCTGGTATCCGGCGATGACAACCTCAACGCTCTCCTCCAGATCCGCCTGGGTGACAAATTTTCTTCCATCACGACGGCACGGAGTGCTGCCTCGTTAATCATATTGGCAAGTTCTGCACCAGAAGCACCGGATGCCATACGTGCGATCGCATTGTAATCGACATTGTCGCCCACGCGGATGTTTTTCGCATGGACTTTCAGGATTTCCTCACGGCCTTTTAAGTCAGGCAGTTCAACCGGCACACGGCGTCGAAACGGCCCGGACGAAGAAGTGCCGGGTCCAGGGAATCCGGACGGTTCGTCGCTGCCAGAATGACAACGCCTTTCTTTCCATCGAATCCATCCATCTCGGCAAGCAGCTGGTTCAGGGTCTGCTCACGCTCGTCGTTTCCGGAGAATCCGCCGCCGTCACGTTTTTTGCCGACGGTATCGATCTCATCGATAAAGACGATACACGGTGCTTTCTCATTTGCCTGCTGGAACAGGTCACGCACCTTCGCAGCTCCCATGCCGACGAACATCTCGACAAACTCAGAACCGGAAATGGAGAAGAACGGAACATTTGCCTCTCCGGCTACTGCCTTTGCAAGCAGCGTTTTACCGGTTCCTGGAGGGCCGACAAGCAGTGCTCCTTTCGGCATTTTTGCACCAATTTCTTCATATTTTTTTGGATTATGCAGGAAGTCAACAATCTCCTGTAAAATTTCTTTTGCCTCATCCTCTCCGGCAACATCTGCAAATTTAATGCCGGTTTCGGACTGTACATAAACCTTGGCGTTGCTCTTTCCAAAGCTCATCGCATTTCCCATGCCGCCCATCATCTTACTCGTCATGCGTTTCATCAGCCACTGTCCGAGCGCAACCATCACAACGATCGGTATTACCCATGTTAAAAGAAATTCCATGAGCGGCGACATCTGCTCTATGATCGGCGTTCCGAATTCGGTAATACCTGCCTCATATAAACGGTCTACCAGCTTGTAATCATTCATCACACCCGTCTTATAATAATTCGCCGGGCTTGATTTGTCGCTGAAAATAATCTCATTTGACTGGATCTGGACTTCGCTGATTTCGTTGTTATCTACCATCTGCAAAAATTTTCCGTAATCAACTTCTGTTACTTTTGGCTCGAGAAGTCTCGGAAAAAGCAGAAGATTTAACAGCAGAATAACGATCAGCGCAATCACATAATAAAAAATTATGGGTTTTTTTGGTTTTTGCACCTGCTTCATCTGTATCCCCTCCTGTTTCTTGATTTTCTTTCTTTTTAGTAGCATAAACTTTTCTTTCGCTAAAATCAATCAAATTCTGACATTTCATGAAACTTTTATACTTTTTTATATTTTCGCTATAGAAAGGTAAGTTTCTTGCTTTTCCATCTGTTTTCGGCTATACTTGCGAAAGACTGGGAAAGTCTCTTTTTGAAATTTTGCCCCGAAATGACGGGGTTCATTCGATAAAAAAGCTATAGAAACGGAGGTTTTGTGTATGGGACACAGGTTTACATATGTGGTTTCGCCGGAGGAAGAACGGGAAAATCTGACTGTGGAATGGTTTCTCCGCCGGCATGGATATTCGCGCCATATTATTACGGGCTTAAAACGCACAGAGGACGGCATTTTCCGAAACGGCGTCCGCGCCTGGACGAGCCAGGCCGTGCACGCCGGGGATGTGATCGAAACGCACCTTGTCGAAACAGAACCCTCCGACGGAATTCTGCCGCGGCCGGTTCCGTTTTCGGTTGTGTATGAGGATGACGACATCCTCGTTGTGGATAAACCCGCTGATACGCCGATTCATCCGTCGATTGGAAATTATGAAAATACGCTGGCAAACGGCATTGCATGGTATTTTGAACAGAAAGGTGAACCCTTCGTCTACCGCTGTATCAACCGCCTCGACCGCGACACCACCGGCCTTATCGTGCTCGCCAAGCACGCCTTAAGCGCCGCCGTTCTCTCCCAGGCCATGCGCTCCCGCGAAATCCACCGCACGTATCAGGCCTTCGCCTCGGCGAAACCGCTGCATCCGGCACCATCGACGCCCGATCGCCCGCCTCAACGGCTCCCTCATCCAGCGCACCGTCGACTTTGCCTCCGGCGAGCGCTCCGTAACCCATTACCGCACCCTCGCGCACTGCTCCGTTTTCTCCCACCTCGAACTCAACCTCGAAACCGGCCGCACCCACCAGATCCGCGTCCACATGGCTTACATCGGCCATCCGCTGCTCGGCGATACCCTCTATAACAAAACTCCCGGCACTTTCCCCCGCCAGGCACTTCACTCTGCATCGCTCTCCTTCGTCCATCCGATCACCGGAGAACCCTTAACCTTCCACGCACCACTGCCGGAAGATATGCAAAACCTGCTGACATAAACCAACCCCCGTGAGTTGCCGCTCACGGGGGTTTTGTTGTCCCTGCTGGAACTGTCATGTCTTTTTGCCGGTGACATTATATCATACACAAAATTTAGTTTCAATCATCATTTTCATACAGTTCTGATTCTTGGTACTTCATCGATATGCAAATATTTGCTGATGCATTTCACAATCACATCATGATCCGAAACCTGTCCCATGCCGGACACTGCTACGGTTGCCACAACGCCGACTTCTTCCACGCAGATCGGAAAACCTCCGCCCAGCATTGCGTATTCCTTCGGGTCCAGTACCATCTGTTTTACGCTCTCCGGCGCATTCGTCGCTGCCATGTAAAGCTGTAGCGAACTCCGCTCCGTCAGAAGCACCGAATTGCTCTTCCGTCTCATCAGCTCCACATTGTGCGGCGTAATGCCGTTATCGCAATACTGGAATACAACTTCCCCGTTGCTTCTGCGGATCATGATGCCAATCTGTGCTCCGCGCCGTCTTGCCTCCATCAGGATCATCGTTCCCAGTTCCCATGCGTCTGCATTTGTAAAATGCGTAAACTGCAGAATATCCTCCTGCATATCGAGCACTTTCATCAGTTCATCCATTGTCATTGTCATACTTTTGCCCCGTCCTTTCTGCCATTTTATATTTTTTTAGCTTTTCGCCCCTCGTTTTCTGACTTTCAGTTTATCATTTTCCCAAATTCAAGTCAAGCCAGCCACCCCCGGCATTGGCTAACACGATATCACCGAAAAGCAAAAATTCCACGCCGCAGAAGTTCCCTCCCACAGCATGGAATTTCTCATTTTTATTTTTCTACCATAATACACTTCCGCGGGCAGTTCTCCGCGCAGAGGCCGCAGCCCGTACATTTTGCCGGGTCGATCTCCGCGCGCTGGTCCACAACGTGAATTGCATCCGACGGGCAGTTCTTCTCGCACTTCTTACATCCGATACAGCCGATCTCACACACTGCCATCACCGCCTTGCCCTTCTCGGTTGAGCGGCATTTCACCGTGATCTTCTGCTCATACGGAATCAGGTCGATCAGATTTCTCGGACAGGCCTTCACGCAGGCACCGCATGCCTTGCACGCTTCGCCGTCCACAACGGCAATGCCGTTTTCAATATGGATCGCATCAAACTTACATGCCTTCACGCAGTTTCCAAAACCAAGACATCCGTTTCCGCAGCTCTTCGGACCACCGCCCGGTACAAAACCAGCGTAGGAGCAGTCCCTTGCACCCGTGTATTCATACTTGTTCTTTGCCACGTCACACGTACCGGCGCACCGTACCACTGCTTTTTTGCGCTCCTGTACATCGGCTTTTTGTCCCATGATAGCTCCGACGGCCGCTGCAACCGGCGCTCCGCCGACCGGACAGACAGAAACCGGGGCTTCACCCTTTACCACTGCAGCCGCCGCTCCGTCACAGCCCGGGTAACCGCAGCCGCCGCAGTTGTTGCCCGGCAGCGCTTCACGGACCTTCGTCTCGCGCTCGTCCACTTCCACATAAAACTTCTTTCCGGCAATTCCAAGGAGAATACCAATCAAAAGGCCGGTTCCACCCACCATCAGGGTGGCTGCTAAAATACCATTCATCTCTTCATCCCTCCTAGATCATTCCGGAAAATCCCATAAATGCCATTGACATCAGCATAGCCGTAAGAAGAACGATCGGCATTCCTTTGAATGACTCCGGGATATCGTTGTACTCCATCTTTTCCCGCAGGCCGGCCATCAGCACCATGGCAATCGTAAAGCCAATTGCGGTTGCCAGACCGTAAACCGTACCCTGCAGAATCGTGTAATCCTTCTGTACGTTGATGAGTGCCACACCGAGTACCGCGCAGTTTGTTGTAATCAGCGGAAGGTAAACGCCGAGCGCTCGGTACAGAGATGGAATCGTCTTTTTCAGGAACATCTCAACGAGCTGTACCAGCGCCGCGATGACAAGAATAAAAACGATCGTTTTCAGATAATCAAGTTCTGCCGGTGCCAGGATAAATTTGTAAATCAGACTTGTCACAAATGAAGAAATCGTGAGGACAAAAATAACCGCTCCGCCCATGCCGGCCGCCGTATCCATCTTTTTGGAAACACCGAGGAAAGCACAGATGCCGAGGAACTGGCTTAAGACAACGTTGTTCACCAGCGCCGCACCGATCGCAATTAAAATCAGTTCTTTCATTTCGCTTCCTCCTTTCCTTTCACAGCCTGGCAGTATGCCTTATTGGCGCACGCCATACAGCCGGTCTCTTCTGCCGGGACTGCCGGTTTTCCGGTTTTCTCTGACTTCTGGCGTTTGATGCGGTTCTGCACCGCAACGAGCATTGCCAGCACAAGGAATGCACCCGGCGCCATGATGAAGATGTTGACCGGCTCGTAAGCACTCGGCATTACCTGGATACCGAACAGGGTTCCGGCTCCGATCAGCTCACGGAACATACCGATCAGGGTCAGGCCGACGGTAAATCCAAGGCCCATGCCGATACCATCAAATAAAGACGGGATCGGACCATGTTTTCCAGCATATGCCTCGGCGCGTCCCAGGATGATACAGTTTACAACGATCAGCGGGATGTAGATGCCAAGGGCGGAATAGAGTGCCGGAATAAAACCTTCCATCAAAAATTCCACGATGGTTACAAACGATGCCACAACAACGATGTATGCTGGCATACGCACGCCGTCCGGATGATTTTCCGAAGCAGGGAAATCATCAGGTTGGAGGCGGTCAGGATGACCATCGTCGCAAGGCCCATGCCGATACCGTTCTTTGCAGAAGTGGTAACCGCAAGCGTCGGACACATACCCAGCATCATGACGAAGGTCGGGTTTTCTTTTATGATACCATTGTAAAGCCGTTCCAGCGGCGTATCTTTTCTCATGAGTTCCCTCCCTCTCCGGAAAGCAGACCGGATTCGTTGCAGTAGTTAAAACAGCAGATTCCTGCATTGACACCGTTTGTTACAGCGTTCGTTGTCAGAGTTGCTCCGCTCAGCGCATCGATTTCATCATCCGCGGATGCGCCGGATTTTGTGTAGGAGAATGCTTCTACGTTTTTATCCTTGAACTGATTCTTGAAATCGTCTGTGTCGGCACGCATACCAAGGCCGGCCGTCTCGGAAAGTGACAGGAAAAAGATTCCTTTTGTCGTTCCGTCCGATGCAATTCCCATCGAGAACTGCATGCCGCCGCCATAGCCTTCGGTTGTGGAGATGATCTCAACCAGGCCGATCGTCGCGCCGGATGCGTCTTTTGCAAGCAGCAGTTCGTCAATCGTCTGTGCTTCAAAACCGTGGCCGATCAGTGCTGCCGTAAGCTCTGCCTTTTCTGCATCGCTCATCGTTACTTCTTCAAAGGAAGCTGCCTCAGGAAATACGTTCTGACAGGATTCCTGTTTTTCTTTCTCCTGCTGCTTCTGAATCGGCTCCAGGGTTACCTGATGTGCCGCCCCGAGAAGCAATCCGGCAATCAGCGTGATCGCCGCAAGAATCAGTGCGTTTTTTATAATTTTGTTCATGCTTTTTTCTTGCCTCCTCTTCCGAATCCAACCGGCACGGTCACACGCTCAATGAGCGGAACCAGAAGGTTGGTAAAGATGATGGCATAGGAAACGCCCTCTGCCGAATTTCCAAAGATACGGAACACGCCGGTCAGAAGTCCTAAAATGACCGCATAGATATACTGTCCCTTCTTTGTGATCGGGCGGGTAACGTAATCGGTTGCCATGAACCATGCGCCGAGCATCAGACCGCCGCCCAAAAGATGCGCGCCAAGGAAGTTGATATCAAAACCGTGGCCGCCGAAAAGCAGGGCGAACAAAAGCTCTGTTCCGATGTAGATGAGCGGAATATTGAGGTCAATCACATGAATGCAGACAAGGAAAATGCCGCCAATCAAAAGGGCCAGTGCGGAAGTCTCACCGATCGTTCCGGCCGTATTTCCAAGGAACATGGACAGCAGATTCACCTGCTCTCCTGCTTTTGCTGCGGCGAGCGGTGTCGCACCGGATACGGTATCCACGAGGTGTGCGGCTGCCGGGGCAGCAAAGTTGGTCATATGACCCGGAAAGGAAATCAAAAGGAAGCATCTTCCTGCAAGCGCCGGGTTCATAATGTTCTGGCCAAGACCGCCGAAAAGCTGTTTTACGACGAGAATTGCAAACACACCGCCGATCACCGGCATCCAAAGAGGCGCCTGCACCGGCATGTTCATGGCCAGCAGAAGGCCGGTTACCAGTGCACTGCCGTCGGCAATCGTCACCGGTTTCTTCATTCCTTTTCATACAGATATTCCGTCAGGGGACAGACTGCCATCGAAATCGCAATCAAAAGCAGTGCCCGAGGCCGAAATTCCAGACTCCCACGCAGGCTGCCGGGGCAAGGGCAAGCAGGACGGCAAACATGATTTTATCCGTCGTCACCTTGGACCGCGCGTGTGGGGAAGATGATACGTGTAATAATCCATTCATATGTAAGATCCCCCTATTTCTTCTTTCTCTTTGCCAGAAGCACTTTACGCATCGAGCTGATTTCCTGCGTCAGCGGACGTCTTGCCGGGCAGATAAAGGAACAACAGCCACATTCACAGCACTCCATTCCGCCGTATTTCAGGAACTTCTCTTCCTCGCCGTGCTCCGCAAAAACGGAAAGGCGGGCCGGAAGAATCTGACCCGGACAGACGGAAACGCAGCGTCCGCAGTTGATGCAGGCAGATGGTGCCAGCGCAGATACTTCATCCTCCGTAAGGCAGGTCAGTGCAGATGTTGTCTTGGTAACAGGAACATCCATTGTAAACAATGCTTTTCCCATCATCGGGCCTCCGCAGATGATCTTAGCTGCCTCATGTTTCAGACTGCCTGCCTGCTCTAAAAGTTCGGACAAGAGCATGCCGACCGGCACTTCAAAGTTGCATGGATTCTGTACTGCATCTCCCGTCACGGTAACGATACGGCTCATCAGCGGTTCGCCGAAGCGGACTGCCTGGTAAATAGCAGTCACGGTATCAATGTTATCCACGATACAGCCCGCGTCCGCCGGCAGCATGGAAGAATTTACCTTTCGCCCCGTTGCTGCATAGATCAGCATACGCTCGGCACCCTGCGGGTATTTCGTTTTAAGCTCCAGAACCTCAATGTTATCCTCCGGAAGCACCAGCTCACGGAACTTCGCGATACAGTCCGGTTTGTTGTCCTCAATGCAGATGATTCCCTTTGCTTTCGGGAACATATGCAGCATGATTTTTAAGCCTCCGATCACCTTTTCCGGATCTTCGAGCATTCTGCGGTAGTCGCTCGTCAGATACGGCTCACACTCTGCTCCATTGACGAGAATGTGGTCAATCGCTGACGGATCTTTCGGGGATACTTTGACGTGTGTCGGGAAGCCTGCACCTCCCATTCCCACGATTCCGGCCTCTTTGATCTTGTTCCGGATCATATCTGCGTCGAGTTTTTCCCAGTGCGTGCACTCCTCAAATGTTTCTTTTTCATACAACCCATCGTTCTCCACAACGATACAGTCTACCGGAGAACCGGCCGCGGAAACTTTTTTCTCAATTCCTTTTACCGTGCCGGAAACCGATGCGTAAACAGGAGCCGAAACAAATCCTCCCGCTTCTGCGATTTTCTGTCCCGCTTTTACATGGTCGCCTTTTTGTACGATCGGCACAGCAGGCGCTCCGATGTGCTGTGACACTGCGTAATACAATAAGTTGCCCGGCTGCGCTTTGACAATCGGTTTGTCCTTGGAGAGCTCTTTTCCCTCGTACGGGTGAACGCCGCCATGAAAAGTATTTCTTTTCTTCTGAAACATGCTTTTCACCTCATCCTTTCTCTTTTCTATGCTGCATTTATCAATTCACAGCCTTTTTTCGGTTTTTTATGCAAAAAACTGGTGCATTGCCCTGATTATTCCGGTTATTCATATCGGACTTCTTTTAACAGGAGTCCGCATGCCGGTGCAAGAAAACCCGCACTTTCGCGATTTTTTGCTTTGAGAAGCTCCGTCATTGATGCGATATCCCGTTTTCCCATCCCGGCCTCCACAAGTGTTCCGGTCAGGATCCGCACCATGTGGTACAGAAAACCGGTTCCGGTATAGGAAATGATAAGAATCCCGTCTTTCTCGCAGAAATCAATTCCGGTAATCGTCCGTACTGTCGATTTTTCATACGTTTGTTGGCACAGAAGCTCCTGAAGTCATACGTTCCGATAAACGCTTTCGATGCTTCTTTCATTTTTTCCACATCGAGCGGTGCTTCCGGAAAATACACGTATTTCCGCTCGAAAACATGCTTTCTGCCATCAATCACGATACGGTATTCGTATGTTTTGTCCACCGCATTCAGACGGCTGTGGAAGCGCTCCGGCATCCGCGCGAGGCTGGTGACTTCGATGTCTTCCGGCAGATAATGGTTGATTGTCTGCAGAAGTTCTTCATCGGATAGATCGGTATGGAACTTTGCATTTGCGACCTGTCCTGCCGCATGGACGCCGGCATCGGTTCTGCCCGCGCCGTGAATCTCCACCGGCTCTCCTGCGATCCTGGACAACAGCGTTTCGAGCTTGCCCTGAATCGTGTTGTCCGTATTTCCCTGCTTCTGCCAGCCGTTATAGCGCGTGCCGTCGTACTGCAGGATCATTTTATAATTCATCTTTTTCTCCTTTCCAAAGTGGCCGCTTATTATTCGGCATCCATGCTTTTTTCAATCAAAAAGCCTCGTAACGCTGGACTTCGTGCCAGATTTGCTTCAAACAGCACCACTTCTGCTCCGCCCGGAAAGCTGTTCTGTAAAAATTCAGCGGCACGGCGGATCTGCAGTTTCACATCCTTTACTTCCTTCTCCACTTTTTCCTGTTCCAGTTCACATACCGTTTCAAAAAGCTCTTTCATCTGATCTGAATCGGTTTTGCGACATTTTTTAGCGGTCTCCTCGAGTTTTTTTAACTTTTTCAAGACCCGCGCATTCGTTTCTTCCTCGCCCTTTTTCAGCAGTCCCTGCTGTTTGCACACTGCAAATCCCTGCTCTTTCTGCCGCAGCCAGGAACGATACGTTTCTTCTTTTTTCTGCCTGCAAAGTCCGGTAAACTGGCGCAAGCACTCGGAAAGCTCCTTTGCCGTGCGCTCCTGCTTCTGGCAGGCGGATGCCTCTTTCTGAAGTGCCGCATGAAACAGAGACAGCAGTACAGATCGCTCTTCTGCGGAACCATTTGCCGCCATCTGCTGTTTTTCTGCCATGATTTTTCCGGAAATGCACCGGTCAAAATCTCCTCCACACCGTAATCCTGTCCATATTTTTCGTAAATCCTGTAGTACGAGTTGAATTCCTCCGCCGTCTTTTCTTCCTGCAAATATTGTCCAATCAGTGCTTCGTCGACCGGAAAATGCAGGATTTCATAACTTTTCAGCACTGCCGACAAATCCTCCCAGCCGCGTGCCGTTACAAAACGCTTTTCATCCGCTTCCTGCGAAACAGAATAAAAATGGTCACTGTGTGCCATAAGGTACGTTGTCACAGCACCGTGGATCTGATTTTTCTCTGCATAGGAAAGCCACACGGAAAGCTCGGGAACCACCTCGATCTTCCGCACACGGTCAAGCGTTGCCACATCAAATTCCCGCACAGATTTATTGTATTCCGGCGGATTTCCGGCGGCCACGATCAGCCAGTCATCCGGGATGTGCTGATTGCCGAATTTTTTATCCTGCAAAAGCTGCAACATCACCGGAGCGAGGGTCTCGGAGACGCAGTTAATTTCATCGAGAAAGAGGATACCCCGCTTCTTTCCGGTCTGCTCCATGCAGTCATAGATCGAGGCAATGATCTCACTCATCGTGTATTCCGTTGTATGTACCGTTTTCCCTTCGATTTCACGTGTGCAGATCTCCGGAAGGCCCATGGCACTCTGACGCGTATGGTGTGTCATCGTGTAGGCGACAAGCCCCACACCGCACTCTTCTGCGATCTGCTCCATAATTGCCGTTTTTCCGATGCCCGGCGGGCCGATCAGGAGAATGGGACGCTGCTGCCGGAGCGGAACCAGCGGAAAACCAATTTCATCTCTTGCAAAGTATGCGCGCAGGGCTTTTTCAATTGTCTCTTTTGCTTCTTGTATGTTCATATGTTCTCTCTTATCTTGTGCACTCTTTATGTACTCTCGAAATCTTTCTGTGTTTGATTTTGCGAGGTGCTTTTTTGTCAGTTGTGTTCAAAGAGTACATTCTTCTGTCAGCAGTTTTTTTGCCCATTTTGGGACAAGATTCATTTTTTCGGTCTGTCTGACAAAGACAAATGCCGTCTCGTAATCTGGCTTTTGTTCGGGATAAATTCCGTCTCCGTCGGTAAAATAGATCAACGCTTTTAAGTTTCGGAATACATGCTGTTTCCGCAACTCTTCCACTTTCTGAAAGACAGGACGGAAATCGGTTCCGCCTCGGCCCTTGATGGTAATTGTTTCACGGTAAGCTTCCCATTCTTTCGGAGAATGGATCATCGTGACATCCTGCACGAAGCTGTCGCACTGGATCAGGCAGACGTTCCATCGGGAAAAGAAGTTTTCTTTTTCTTCAAGAATGCTGCGCGTCTCACCAAGGAACTTTGCTACAATTTCTCTTTTGCACGAGCCGGATGTGTCGATTGCGATGACCAGCTCTTCGAGGCGGTTTCCTTCCCGCGTCTCCGGCGGCTCGATGAAAGGGAGACTGCCGTAGTGCTCCAGGCCGTAATGGTAGGCGACTGGGTCAAAACTGTCGAGATCCAGTTCCATCTCCTCACGGGTGACGGTGAATTGTTTTAAAAAGCTGCGGTAATTGTACGCTCTTTTTTCGATCTCGGACAGAGTTTCTTTTTTTCCACCGCAGTTCTGGCCTCGCCGCAGGCGCCGGTGCCGTAGTTTTCCGCCAACTTGCGGGAAGCACGTTCCCAGACTGATTGAAAAGACTCGATAAGTTCCGGCTCTTTTCCCGGCACCAGCCATGAAACCGGAGACTGTTTTTCTTTTCCGGCATCAGCATGAAACCGGGGGCTGTTCTTTTTTTTCCGGCTCCGGTGTTTCTTTCCCAAACCGGCGGATGCATTCCAGCAGCAGGTGCTGATAGCCTTCCTTGAGGAACGATGAATTTTCGGCACACATGCGGAGTACAAAATCGGAGTTAAAATATATCGTATGACCGTCGGATGTGATGGCTTTTGTCCTGTCGGACGGCTGATGACGAAAGAAAAGAATCGCTTCACCAAGTTCCGGGTACAGCCAGCAGAGGTTTTTGCGGGCTTCTTCGAAAAGCCGGAGCGCCAGCGCTTCTTTTTCTTTTGTGGACTTTTCTTTTTGAACCGCAGCTTCTGTTTTTCTGCTTTCCGTATTCTCCTGCATCGGATCCTGTGAGTTCCGGTTCAGGAGAATGCGGAAGGCCTGCCATTTCTGCTGGTCGGCAGCAAGGTTGAGAAAACGTTTTCGGTCTGCATCGGACAGCCATCCGGTCTGCAGAATACGTTCCAGCTTTGAAAAATCATCCTCACAAATCAGCATTTCGACAGCGGGACGAATGCGTTTCCGCAGGTATGCGGTATATGCGGCTCGCTGTTCTTCCGGAAGATCCTGCGATTCACAAAAGCCGGAAAGTGCAGCCCGGAGGCGCTGCTGTTCGGATGTCGTCGTTCTGAAACTACTCCAGTCATCCATTTTATTCACTCCCTTACTCGCCGCGTTTTCTCACTTGCACTCAATCTTACGCTGTCGCGTAAGCGACATTCGTCGTTCGCCAACTGAAAATAAATTTTCGTTTGACTCACTTGCACTCAATCTTACGCTATCGCGTAAGCGACATTCGTCGTTCGCCAACTGAAAATAAATTTTCATTTGGCTCACTTGCACTCATTATATCGTCATTTTTGAGCATTGACAATGTTGGATCGTGTTATTTTTTCACACTTTTACCATATTTTTATGATATACTTGATATTATAAAATACGATTGCAGTCATAAAAAGCGCAAAGGAGATCCATTTTATGAACAAAGAAAACAGAAAAGCTGCCAAGGAACGGCGTGCCAAAGAGCGGGAGCACGAAGCGAAAGTAGCGCATTACAAAAAGATCTGGAGCTGGGCCGGACCGGCTCTGATTGTCGTTGTGATCGTCGGCCTTATCATCGCCAGCGTACTCGATTCCAAACGACTCTCTGTCAAAAGTGCCTCGGAGGATACCTCCACAGCCTCATCGGCCGCATCCGCCTCATCAGCCTCCACTTCAGCTTCTGCCTCTTTGCAGACCGACACTTCCCTCACCATTGAGGACGGTGATACCGTCAATATCGACTATGTCGGCTCCATTGACGGCGTGGAATTTGAAGGTGGAAACACAAAAGGAAACGGCGCTGATCTTGTGATCGGTTCCCACACTTACATCGATGACTTTGAAGAACAGCTCATCGGCCATCACCCGGGCGACAGCTAGATGTAACCGTCACTTTCCCGGAAGACTATGGAAAAGACGAACTCAATGGAAAGGAAGCTCTTTTCAAAGTTACCATCAACGGCATTTATAAATAGAACAACCAAAAAGACATCCCCCGCAGATTTTCCGTCTGCGCCGGATGTCTTTTTCTTATTATTTTTTTGTTAAGTTTTTTTCAAAAACGCTTCGATGTATTAAAAAAAGTACATCTTCTTATTCCACAATTTTGTAATACGCCCGCGCCGTCAGCACATAGACGATCAGGTAAACCACGGCAAACGCCGCAATCGTAATCGCTGTTGCAGCCAGGAACAGATTGCTGTCCGGGAAATTCAGCATTGCCATGATACGCCTGGTTAATGGAAACGCTACCATTGTATGCACCACGGCCACCGCGAGCGGCAGGAAAAAGACCTTTACCACCTGTGACTGAATCGTCTGACGGATTTCTTTGCGGCTCATGCCGACCTTCTGCATAATCTGGAATCGTTTTCGGTCATCGAAGCCTTCTGAAACCTGCTTGTAATAGATAATCATAACGGCACCCATCAAAAACAGCGCACCGACGAAAACACCTAAAAACAGAAGTGAACCATACAGACTGTAAACCGTATTGCGCTCTTTTTCGCGCACTTCCACCCATCCGTTAAAAGATGACTCCGTCAGTATCGTCTCAATCTCATCTCCAACTGTGATCTGTTCGCCGGCATCCCCGATAAGATCCAGAGCATATTCCCAACTGTATCCTTCTGGCTCCTTTCCCTGCACAGCCGCATACGCTTCCTTTGCTTCATGGTTCCGCGTCACCACCGTCATTGTCTCATACACCTGCGTCTTCTCATCCAGAATGTACGATTTCTTATCGGTATTCCATTTTTTTACTTCATACGTCTGATTTCCCAGTTCAATCGTGTCATATCCATAATTTTTCTGTTTTGCCTGAAAAACCAGAGCCTGCCCTGGTTCCAGCTCTACCTGTTCGCCGGTTACCTGTTCGTACTCCGACTCTTCCATAATCTTTATCAGTGTACTCGCCGCAGCATCATCTGACTGTGTTTTTTCTACTTTTGTTTCTATCTACAGCAGCAAGCATAACATAGTATCTCTGATCACTTTCATACTTTTTTCTGAGCTGCTTTTCTTCCAGATGCTGATCAATCCCCGTTTTCACTTCCTCTATCATCTTCTGACTGACCGGTTCCACCGTCTTCATAATGCCGCTCACGCCAGTATTTGCTTCAATCGAAATCTGATGCGGAAACCGCGTATAGGTAACCTCCTCAATCCCCGTCCACAGACATGTGCTGATGGAGATAACCAGAAGCACACCCGTTGACAGAATACAGATATTCGCAAGACCGACCGCATTTTGCTTCATGCGGTACAGCATGCCCGAAATGCTTGTAAAATGGCGTGTCTGGTAATAGTAATTCTTGTTTTTCTTCAGAATTTTCAAAAATGCAATACTTCCAGCAGAAAACAGGCAGTACGTTCCCACCATAACCAAGGCGATTGCATTAAAAAACTTATCAAGTGCGTCCATCGAGGATTGGCTGGTCAGAGCCAGATAATAGCCAACACCAAGAAGCATGAATCCAAGAACCGCCGTCAAAAGCTTCGTTTTCGGTTCCCGCTCACCCTGCGCGCCGCCGTGCAGCAGTTCGACCGGCTGTGAGACGTGGATCTGGCGAAGGCTTAAGAGAAAATTGATCACAAAAGTCAGGCCGAACAGCAGCATCGTACTTCCCACGGCTTTTGCACTGAACGCAAAACCAATTGTTCCGTTCAGTCCGGTCAGCTTCATCAGCACCAGAAACAGCAGGCGGTACAGCAACACACCGAGCAGAATACCGATTCCAAGCGATGCCGCCCACAAATACAGACTCTCAAAAAAGAGGATCTTCGCCAGATGCTTTTTCTCCATGCCGAGAATCTGGAACAGACCGAACTCTTTTTTCTTCTTTTTGCCAGAAAACTGTTGCTGTAGATCAGAAAAATCACCGCGAACAGGCCAATGATATAGGTTCCCATCCCCATCACTGTCAGGATCGTATCTTTTCCGATCATGGAATCAAAGCCACTTCCCTGCGCCAGTGTATCCATGATAAAAAACATCACCACCGTGCCGATGCATGACAGCAGATACGGAAGAATATTCTGACGGTTTTTGCTCAAATTTGTTTTTGCCAGTCTGGCATACAGCAGATTATTCATCCCGCCCACCACCCGTCGCAAGAATTGTCAGCGTATCGGAGATCTTCTGATACATCTCATCGCGCCCTAAAGAACCGCGATACAGCTGGTGGAAGACCTCGCCGTCCTTGATGAACAGCACACGTTTCGCCGAGCAGGCCGCCTTCACACTGTGCGTTACCATAACAATCGTCTGGCCCTCCTCGTTGATCTCCCCGAACAGTTTCATGAGGCCATCCGCTGCATGGGAATCGAGCGCGCCGGAAGGCTCATCCGCAAGAACCAGCTCCGGATTGGTAATCAGCGCACGCGCAACGGCTGCACGCTGCTTCTGTCCGCCGGACACCTCATATGGGTATTTATTGAGGACCTGGGTGATGCCGAGTTTTTTCGCAATCGGCTCTGCCCGAAGACTCATCTCCTCATATTTTTTTCCTTCCAGCACGAGCGGCAGATAAATGTTGTCACGCAGGGAAAAGGTATCGAGCAGGTTGAAGTCCTGGAACACGAAACCTAAGTTTTCGCGGCGGAATCCGGCAATCTCCTTCTCTTTTAATTCGCCGAGATTTTTTCCATTTAACCGCACCTGTCCGCCGGTTGGCTTGTCGAGTGCTGCGAGCAGGTTCAGAAGCGTCGTTTTTCCGCTTCCCGATTCACCCATGATTGCAACAAATTCGCCCCGTTCCACTGTAAAATTAACGTCTTTCAACGCTTCCACCCGGTTGCTGCCAAGCGCGTGGTATATGTTTTTTTCAGATGTTCTACTTCCAGAATTGCCATGTCACATTTTCCTTTCTGTCTGAACTGTTTTCTTAATTGACAAGGCTTATTATACCCGTCCGCGCCCTCTTCTGCCTTAGGATCATCTTACAAAAAAGACCGGCAACCTTACATTTCTGTAAGATTCCCGGCGAAGCTCTCTATGTACTACAGGGATACGGTATCCAGCCCAAGATACACCTTCGTTCCCACTCCCATCTCCGACTCGATGCGGATGGTATGCGAAAGTTTCTCCATGATCTGGCGGCACAGATACAGTCCGATGCCCGTTGACCGCTTGTCTGCGCGGCCGTTGCAGCCCGTGTAGCCTTTTTCGAAATCCGCGGCAGATCCTCCGGCGCAATGCCGATGCCGGTGTCCTCAATCACCAGCGTTTTTGGTGCATCCGGTGACAGATAGATGTGAATGCTGCCACTTTTCGTGTATTTCAGCGCATTTGACAGAATCTGCTCCAGCACAAAGACGAGCCATTTTTCATCTGTCAGCACCTCGCAGTGCACCGGCTCGTAGGAAAGGATAATTTTCCGGCGGATAAAAAGCGGGGCATATTTCCGCACAGCCTGGCGGATCAGCGCATCCAAATCGTACCTTGCAAAGACAAGATCCGATGTCATTTTTTCCATGCGCAGGTACTGCAGCGCCATCTGCACATACTGCTCCGTCTGGAAAGTTCGCTCTGCATTTCACGCGAAAGCGGCGTATCCTCCTCCTGCAGAAGCAGCCGCATCGCCGCAATCGGCGTTTTGATCTGATGGGTCCACATCGTGTAATACTCCATCATATCGCGGTATTTCTGCTCCATCTTAATCTGTTCTTCCTGAAACTGCCGCTCGTAGGATGCGATGATCTGCTGGTAATCCCGCGCCAGAAGCCCGTCCGCCTCCGGAAGCGCTTCTGTTTTGCCCTGCGGTTCGGCGGCAAGGAGTGCTAAGACCAGATGATGTTTCCGATACTTCCCATAATGAAAGCAAAAACCTGCGGCTCCGACAGCAGCCATCAGCACGATCATATAAACGGTGACATCCTGCGGCACATTACGCAGAAAACAGAGGAGTGAAAATACTCCTATAAAAGCGGCAATCCGCACGGCCGATGCAAGATGCTCTTTCAAATACCAGTTAATAAGCATAAACTCCTGCCGGATTCCCTCTTTCTGTTGTTCCATCCTTTTTCTCCTGTTCTGCTTCCGTCATGCGATCAGGTAGCCGACACCCTTTTTCGTCTGGATAAAGTCTGTAAGTCCTGCCTCCTCCAGTTTTTTCCGCAGGCGCGTGACGTTAACGGTCAGCGTGTTGTCATCTATAAAGCTGTCCGACTCCCACAGATGCATCATCAGCATATCGCGGCTGACGGCTTTTCCTTTATTTTCGAGAAGGGACTGCAGAATGCGCCACTCATTTTTTGTCAGCTCAATCCGCTTTCCCCGGTAATTCAGCACACCACTTCCCGTATCGAGCATGGCACCGCGGTGCTCGAGGAAATTCGTTTCTCCGGCAAATTCGTAGGTGCGGCGGAGCATCGCCTGGACTTTAGCGGTCAGGACACTTAAATCAAACGGCTTCGCGATAAAGTCATCGCCGCCCATATTAACGGCCATAATGATGTTCATGTTGTCCGATGCAGAAGAAAGAAAAATTACCGGCACTTTAGAGACTTTTCGAATCTCCTGGCACCAGTGAAATCCGTTAAAAAAGGGAAGATGAATGTCCATCAGCACTAATTGCGGATTTTTCACGGCAAATTCGGCGAGAACGCCGGAAAAATCCTGTACGCAGAACGCATCCATGCCCCAGGAAACCAGGCTCTGCTGCACGGCGCGGGCGATGACTTCATCATCTTCTACAATCATAATTCGATACATGGCTGTTCCTCTGTTGTCTCTAGCAAAGCGGATATTCACAATCCGCTTCGCTACTTGCTTGATTCGGTTAAAAACATAGACTCCGGGCGGGTGTTTTCAACGCACAGCCGCTCCCGGAGCCGTTTTCGCAGATGATTATACTCTTACAATATAATCTGCTTTTCTTTCTTTTGCCTCCGGGTACTCGCAGTCGCGATAACCGAGGATGCAGTGTCCGATGCCAACATAATTTTCGGAAAGTCCCCACTCTTTTAAGAGGGCCTTTCCCTCCGGGCTCGCGAACTCTTCTTTTGCACGATGGATCCAGCAGGAATCCACACCAACGGCATGTGCTGCCAGCATCAGATTTCCCATGACAAGAGAACCATCCTCCACATAAGTTCCGCGCTCCGGGTCAGCAAGCACGATCAGAACGGTCGGTGCGCCGTAGAACGGATCGGATGTTGTACCCATAACAGCCGCATTCATTTTCGAAAGCTTTGCAATCAGCTCCGGTTTCTGTACCACAACAATCACCGGCGACTGTTTTCCCATGCCGGTTGCCGCATACGTTCCGGCCTCCAGAATCGCATCAAGCTGCTCATCCGTAATCTGCTCCGCTTTGTATTTGCGGATGCTTCTTCTTGTTTTGATTACATTTAATACTTCGTTGTTCATGGTAAAAATCCTCCTGTTCTTTTTTTGTTTTTATCGCAAACGCCGCAGCTTTGTATACCGGACGCATTGCCTGCCTACATCTGTTTCCGCACAATCCGATACTCGTCGCCGAGCTGGTAGTACGGACAGTTGTAAAATTTATCCTGCAGAAAACGTGCCATCTCATCCTCATCGAGATCCACCTCGCAGGTGTAGCACTCATAATCCTCATCATACACAAAATTGCCGCACGACTCACAGCTTGTGGCCATCTGGCGGGAGTGCTTTTTCTTTTGTGCATGGGGTGTTGGTTCTGTCATATGGCAATTCCTCCATTTCTTACACTTCGATTCTCCGTTTCGGTGCTTCCGGCAGAGGAAGAATTTCTATTTTTCATCCACAACCTGGAAAATATAAAATTTCAGGTAATAGGACTCATCCGCCGCCCACAGAATTGGATGATCCGGGGCCTGGGTGCGGTATTCTACCTGACGGAGACGTTTGTGGACGTTGTGAGCCGCCTGGTTGATGGTTTTCGTGAAGAGTTCGTAGTCCATAAAGTGGGAACACGAACAGGTGCACAGATAGCCGCCGTCTTTGACCAGTTTCATGCCGCGCAAATTGATTTCACGATATCCCTTGATTGCGTTTTTGATGGAGTTTCTTGATTTTGTGAAAGCCGGCGGATCAAGGATAACAACATCGAATTTTTCACCTTCTTTTTCAAGACGCGGCAACAGTTCAAAGACATCCTCGCACACGAAAGATGCTACGTTTTCCAGGCCATTTAAGGCTGCGTTTTTCCGTGCCTGCTCTACACCGAGCTCCGATGCATCAACGCCGATGACTTCCTTTGCTCCTGCATATGCCGCATTCAGTGCAAACGATCCGGTATGGGTAAAGCAGTCGAGCACTCTCGCGTCTTGCAGAGCTTCTGC
>ENA-OQDE01000209-OQDE01000209.1-human-gut-metagenome-genome-assembly--contig:-NODE-209-length-38076-cov-6.317663_pt1 | contig 38076 bp, 50 predicted proteins | sample MGYA00242768_ERZ504595 | MGnify/ENA primary metagenome ERZ504595 (study PRJEB26092, sample SAMD00036307) | human gut metagenome | host: Homo sapiens | study: EMG produced TPA metagenomics assembly of... | reverse complement strand
TACCCGACCCGCCTGCGTGGCGCGGCCGCCGGTGCCGCCACAGCGGTGGGCCGCATCGCCGCCATCATCGCGCCGCTCCTCATGCCGTGGTTCCTGACCCTGTCCGGCGGCAACAAGGCCGTGGCCTTCATCATCTTCGCCGCCGCCTTCATCATCGCCTGCGTCGCCGCCCTCTGCCTGCCCGAACGCAAAGGCCTCGATCTCGAAGACTGACGGAAGTCGATGACGGGAGAACAGATATTTGCCTGATTACCGGCAGAACCCCCGCGTCCCGGCGAAAGGGACGCGGGGGTTCTGCCGTTTGAAGGCCGTAAAAACGGCAGAAATCCCGCGAGGGTTCGTCGAGACGCGGGAGTTCTGCGTTGTGAGGTGCTTTTCTATGTTCCGACATAGTCAAGGTGTGCGAGTACCATCGTGACGGTTTGTGTGTAGGTATGAATAAACACCTCAGAGTAAGTACTTAAGTACTCGAGAACGCAAGTACCGAACGATTACGCAAAAGAATCAGTATTAAGAGAGGTTTCGATGGCGGTTCGTGGAGATATCCGTAATGTGGCGATTGTGGCTCACGTCGATCACGCAAGACCACCCTGGTCAATGCCATGCTTCAGCAGTCGCACGTGTTTTCCGAGCGTGAGGAAGTGCCGGATCGTGTAATGGATTCCAACGATCTGGAACGCGAGAAGGGCATCACCATCCTCGCCAAGAACACGGCCGTGGAATACACCGGTCCGCTGGCCGCCAAGTACGGCCACCCGGAGGCATCACCCTCAACATCATCGACACCCCCGGCCACGCCGATTTCGGCGGCGAGGTCGAGCGCGGCATCTCCATGGTTGACGGCGTCGTGCTGCTCGTGGACGCCTCCGAAGGCCCGCTGCCGCAGACCCGCTTCGTGCTGCGCAAGGCCCTCGAAGCCAAGCTGCCGGTCATCCTGTGCGTGAACAAGGTCGACCGCCCCGACGCCCGTATCGAAGAGGTCGTCGGCGAAACCTCCGACCTGCTGCTCGGCCTGGCCGACGACGTGCAGCACGAGGGCATCGACCTGGACCTTGACCAGCTGCTTGAAATGCCGGTCATCTACTGCGCCGCCAAGGCGGCTACGCTCCGTGAACCAGCCCGCCGACGGTGGCCTGCCGGACAACGACAACCTCGAGCCGCTGTTCGAAACCATCATCTCCACCATCCCGGCCCCCGAATACGAGGAGGGCGCCCCGCTGCAGGCTCACGTGGCCAACATCGACTCCTCCGACTTCCTCGGCCGACTCGGTCTGGTCCGTATCTACAACGGCACCCTTGAGAAGGGCAAGACCTACGGCCTGTCCCGTGTGGACGGCTCCCTCGAGAACTTCCGCGTCTCCGAACTGCTGCGCACCCAGGGCCTCGAGCGTATCCCGGTCGAATCCGCAGGCCCCGGCGACATCGTGGCCGTTGCCGGCGTTAACGACATCATGATCGGCGAGACCATCGTCGACCCCAACGACCCGAAGCCGCTGCCGCTCATCCATGTGGACGATCCGGCCATCTCCATGACCTTCGGCACCAACGACTCCCCGCTGGCCGGCACCGAGGGCAAGGACCACAAGCTCACCGCCCGCATGATCAAGGACCGTCTGGACCGCGAGCTCATCGGTAACGTGTCCATCAAGGTGCTGCCCACCGACCGTCCCGACGCTTGGGAAGTCCAGGGCCGTGGCGAGCTGGCGCTGGCCGTGCTTGCCGAGCAGATGCGCCGCGAAGGCTACGAGCTGACCGTCGGCCGTCCGCAGGTGGTCACCAAGAAGATCGACGGCGTGATCAACGAGCCGATGGAAAACACCACCATCGACGTGCCGGAAGAGTACATGGGTACCGTCACCCAGCTCATGGCCGACCGTAAGGGCCGTATGGATGGCATGACCAACCACGGCTCCGGCTGGGTCCGTCTGCAGTTCACCGTGCCGTCCCGTGGTCTGATCGGCTTCCGCACCGCGCTGCTTTCCGCCACTCGTGGCACCGGCATCTCCTCCTCCATCTCTGCCGGCTACGCGCCGTGGGCTGGCGCCATCACCATTCGCCAGAACGGTTCCATGGTTTCCGATCGCAAGGGTATCGCCACCCCGTACGCCATGCAGCGTCTGCAGGCCCGTGGCAACTTCTTCGTCGAACCGCAGTCCCCGGTGTATGAAGCCAGGTCGTGGGTGTGAACAACAAGCCCGACGAGCTGGACGTGAACATCACGCTGGCCAAGCACATGACCAACATGCGTTCCTCCACCGCTGACGTGCTCGAAACCCTGACCCCGCCGATCAAGATGAGCCTTGAGGAGTCCCTGGACTTCGCCAACGAGGACGAGTGCGTGGAAGTCACCCCGGAGTCCATCCGCGTGCGCAAGATCATCCTCGGCCGTGAGGACTGGTACAAGTGGCGCGCCAAGCAGCGCCGCCAGAACGCCGCCCAGCAGGTAAGTGATTTGGTGCGGCTGTAGCCGACCATTCTCTCTAGCTCCCCTCTCTGAGGGGAGCTAAGTTTATTCCTCACCAAGTCATATCCCCACCTATACTGAAACGCATGACTGTGAAGAGCACTACTGAATTGCGTCCGTGGTCGTATCGCCAGAACGCGCTGGTCAAATCGTTGATCACGATTGCGGCGGGCGTGGCTTCCGCCTTTGTGGGCACGTTCGCCCACCGTATGGGTGCGGAACTGAATATTCCGTATGGTCTGGTGCTGGCGTTTCTGCTGATCGGCCTATCGACATGGTGCGCCCGTTCGCGCATGGGCGCGGTCGGACTGGCCCTGCACCTCATCGCCTCCTCACTGACCGCATGGGGCATGGCGCTGACCACCACATCCGGCAAAGCGCTCATCGTCGCCGGATTCCAAGGCGACATGCCGTTCTTCTCCCAACATGCCGGCTACATCTGGCTGTACGGCCTGATACTGGTCCAAGTCGTCCTGCTCATTCTTCCCGCCCGCTGGTTCGTCATTCCCACTCATTCTGAATCGCGCGCGTAACTATATATGGCGATACATTCCCGGGAATGCGTCGCGTATCGGCGGGCGTAGGGGATTACGGCCGCTACCATAGAACTTTATGGCACGCATGAAACTGTTTTACTTGGGCCCGGAGGGCACCTTCACCCATCAGGCGGCAATGACGGCCGCCGACCAGTTCGCCACACTCGGCGACTTCGACCTCATCGCTCTGCCGACGTGCCCGCGATCATGCAGGCCGTACAGTCGCGCCAAGCTGGGGCGTCATCGCATGGGAAAACAACGTCGAAGGCTATGTGGTCCCGAATCTCACGCGCTGATCGACGCCCCCAACGCGGCCGCTTCGCCCGGATCAGTGTGGACGTGGCCTTCAACGCCTTCACCGTGCGCGGCCACAGCATCTACGACTGCACCGGCAACCCCGTCAGCGCCCACCCGCACGGTCTGGCCCAATGCACCCGGTTCATCGCCGAACACCATTTGCAGCCCGAACCCGCATCCTCCAACGCCGCCGCCTGCCGCGACCTGAAGCCCGGCCGCGTGGCGCTCGGCCCCAGCATCTGCGGCGAACTCTACGATCTCGACACCCTCGCCGAACATGTGCAGGATTTCGATGGCGCGCACACCGAATTCCTTGTCATCGCCCCGCGTGATGTGGTCCAGGAACTCAACGCCCGCGCCTACAGCAATGACGCCGGCGACTTCGAAACCATCATCACCTTCATCCCGCTGGTCACCGGCCCCGGCGTACTCGCCGACCTGCTGGACGTCCTGCGCGATGCGGGACTGAACATGACCAGCTTCATCTCGCGCCCGATCAAAGGCCACGACGGAACCTACAGCTTCATCGCCACCCTTGACGCCGCCCCCTGGGAGCCGAGATTCCGCACCGCACTGGAAGAGATCGCCGGACACGGCGACTGGGCAAAAACCCTGGCCGTCTACCCACGCCGCGAACGCCCGAACCCGCCGGTCGACGCTGGATGCTGCCCGAGGGCGGCGTCCACATCACCAATCGCGCGCCGGAAGGCTGGCAGTACACCGAGGAAGCAAGGAAGGAACTGCTGTGGTAGATACAGTCGGAATCGTCGGACTCGGATTGATCGGCGGCTCGCTCGCACGCCGCCTGACCGAGCGCGGCGTGCGCGTCGTCGCGTGGAACCATCGCCCGCACCCCTACGCCCAGGCCGAAGCCGATGGCATTTTCTGCAAGAGCACGCTCTCCGAACTCATGGATGCCGAGCCGGATGTGGTCGTGCTGTGCAATCCGCTCAAGGCGATGCCCGCAATCCTCGCCGCCCTGGCCCCGCTCATGGGCGACCATCCGAACACCACGCTCACCGACGTGGGCTCGGTCAAGGGCATGGTCCGCGATCAGGTCAAGGCTGCCGGCTGGGGAAGTGCTACGTCGGCGCCCATCCGATGGCCGGCAACGAACTGTCCGGCTGGCAGGCCGCCGACCCGCATCTGTACGACGGTGCCCTATGGGCCATCACCGTGGACGAGTCCACGGACTACCGCCGCTTCCTCGACGTCGCCGCGATGATCACCAAGGACGTCGGCAACCGCGTCATCGTCGTGGACGACGAAACGCATGACAAGGCCGCGGCGATGATCTCCCACATGCCGCATGTGGTGTCCACCGCGCTGATCAACGAACTGGTCGCCAACCCGGACCGCAACATCGCCGCCGCGCTGGCCGCCGGCTGCTGGAGGGACATGACCCGCGTGTCCCTGACCGACCCGGACCGCACGCGCGCGATGGTCGAGGAAGACTCGCTGAACGTCGAAGCGCTGCTGCGCCGCATGGCGGCACGTCTGACCGATATGGCCGACCAACTGCACGCTGGTGCCGCCGGCGAGCAGGATGTGATGGGATTCTTCGCCGAAGGCGACCCCTTCCGCCGGTACAAGGCCGCCGTGACACATGCCGGCATCACCGCTGCACAAGACGGTACGGCCACCGCTGCGCCGCAAGCCGGCACAACTGCCGCCGGATTCCCGGAACGCGAGCTCGCCGTCCCCGAAGCCGGCTGGCAGCAGACCCTGCTGTTCTCCGCACGCCGAGGAGAAGCCATCACCGGCTTCGTCCATCCACGTCAGGCCATCATCCAACTGCGCCCCGCCATGTAACTGCGTACCGCCATGTAGGCCCGTGCGCAGGTTCCCCTCGCCGCCTGTCACGAAGAAGGCCGCGCGAGGGGGATGAAGTTCCCGCTTGTTTTCGTGAGAAGACCGTGTGGCTCCGCTGTTCGAAAGGCTCAAAGGAGTAAGGTAGTCTGTACCGTTTTTCGGGAAACGCATCGAAGTTGATGCGGCGAATGGTTAAGGGGGATGATGACGTATGACGTTACCAAGGCAGATTCCGGCCGTGCCCGCGTGGTGGTGCGCATCACGACGGCATTGACCCGGTCGACCACCGTATGAAGTTCCGCGACTATGTGGGTCACGTGGTTTCCTGGGACGGATACACGTTGGAGATGGTGCGTGACGCCGCCGCCAATGGTTCGCGCCCGGCCCAGAACGTGACCATCCATCAGGAACAGATTGCCACATTGAAACCCGTGCCGGAGCGGCGCAACACGCCACCCCGGCCGTAACCCAAGGCCATAAAGAATTCGGAGGAGAACGAGAGTGTCATCTACGCAGTTCGACGGCGATATCGACTCCTTCGTCTCCTATCTGAAGTCCAACCGCGGCCTGTCAGCGAATACGCTCAAAGCGTATCGCGCGGATCTCACGGCATGTCTGCACCTGTTCGAGCTGCGCGGCGTGACCGATCTGAACGAGATCACGCTGGATGATCTGCGTAGCTGGATGGCGGTGGAATCGCGCGATCACGCCCGCAGCAGCATGGCCCGCAAAACCGTGGCCGTGCGCGGGTTCTTCGCGTGGGCCTATGAGCATGGGGTGACCAACACCGACCCGGCCGCCACACTGATGACTCCCTCGATTCCCAGCACGCTGCCCGCGGTGCTCACCGAATCTCAAGCTGAGCAGTTATTGGATGTCGCCGAACAGGCCGTTGCAACAAACCAGTACAAGGGCGATGGGGGAGCGGCAGCCGCGTCCGGCAGTGGCAGCGGCAAGGCAGTCGGCAAGACAGCTGATAAGTCAGCCGACACCGTAAACCGCAACGAGGCACCCGCCCGTGCAGACAAGCGCGACAGCGCCCGAGTCGTCGCCGAATCGCAGCGCAACGCCGCGATTCTCGAACTACTGTATGCCACCGGCATCCGTGTCGCCGAACTGGTGTCGATGGATATCGTTGACGTCGACTTCTCCAATCGCACCATCAAAGTCACCGGCAAAGGCAACAAGCAACGCGTGGTGCCGTTCGGACTGCCCGCCCAGCGTGCGCTGGAGACTTGGCTTGAACAAGGGCGGCCTGTACTGGCCCGTACGGCAACGGATGCAGCCAAGTCCCGTGCTACCAACGCCCTGTTCCTCGGCGCACGAGGCGGCCGTATCGACCAACGCATAGCCCGTGACATCGTACACAGAGCGGCCCGAGAGGCCGGCGTACCGGACATCAGCCCCCATGCGTTGCGCCATTCGGCGGCCACGCACATGCTGGACGGCGGTGCCGATCTGAGGGAGGTGCAGGAGATGCTCGGGCATTCCTCCTTGAAAACTACACAACGCTATACGCACGTCTCCATCGAGCAGCTCAAGAACCGTTACGGACAGGCCTTTCCCCGGGCATGACCACTATGTGGGCATTGGTTAACAAACTTAGCAAAGACTGAACCTAGCCGGTAAAAGCCCCCGAATTTTACATGGGTGTAACAAAAATACGCTGCTTGTCTCCCAAGTGCGCAAAAATGACAGGTAACAGCAACGGGGTTGGGTGTCCGAAGCGGCGGGAAGCGTAAGTGTCCCGACGATGAGGAAATCCGACCCCGTTCGCATGAGGCGAGGCTGAAACGCTTCGCAACCTAATGAATAGGAGAAATCATATGAAGAAGAAAGCTCTTGCTTTCGCTGCCATGGCTTGCTCCGTGGCCATGCTGCTGAGCGCCTGCGGCGGCTCCAACAGCAACGCTGCCTCCGGTGACACCGCTGGCTCCAACATCATCACTGCGTACAACTCCGAACCGCAGAACCCGCTGATCCCGGGCAACACCAACGAAACCGGCGGCGGCAAGCCGGTCGACCTGCTGTTCTCCCGTCTGGTCTCCTTCGACAAGGACGGCAAGGCTTCCAACGAAGTGGCCGAGTCCATCACCCCGAACGATGACGCCACCCAGTACACCATCAAGATCAAGTCTGGCTGGAAGTTCACCGACGGCACTCCGGTGACCGCTGAGTCCTTCACCAAGGCCTGGTCCTACGTGGCCAACGCCAAGAACGCCCAGAAGTGCTCCTCCTTCTTCTCCGCCATCGCCGGCTATGACGATCTGCAGAAGGATGGCCTCAAGGGTGACGAGCAGCTCTCCGGCCTCAAGGTCGTGGACGACACCACCTTCACCGTCGACCTGAACCAGTCCGACTCCGTGTTCCCGATTAAGGCCGGCTACTCGGCCTTCGCCCCGCTGCCCGAGTCCTTCTACAAGGACCGAAGCCTTCGGCGAGGCTCCTGTGGGCAACGGCCCGTACAAGTTCTCCAAGTGGGACCACAACAAGGAAATCGCCCTCGTCAAGAACCCCGACTACAAGGGCAACGAGGACGTCAAGAACGATGGCGTGACCTTCAAGGTCTACACCGACGACTCCGCCGCCTACCGCGACATTCAGGCCGGCAACCTCGACGTGATGGAATCCGTCCCGGCTGCCTTCACCAAGACCTTCAAGACCGACAAGAAGGTCCAGGCTTACTCCGAGGCCGGCTCCGTCATCCAGACCTTCACCATCCCGTCCTCCCTTGACCACTTCAAGAACGACGAGGAAGGCCAGCTGCGTCGTCAGGCCATCTCCATGGCCATCAACCGTGACCAGCTCATCGACAAGGTGCTCAACGGCAACGCCACCGCCGCCACCGAGTTCACCTCCCCGAAGACCCCGGGCTACTCCGACTCCCTCAAGGGTGCCGACAACCTGAAGTTCAACGCCTCCAAGGCCAAGGAACTGTGGGCCAAGGCTGACGCCATCTCCAAGTACGACGGCCAGCTCACCTTCTCCTACAACGCCGATGGTGGTGCCAAGCCGCTCTACGATGCTATCGTGAACCAGCTCAAGAACAACTTGGGCATCGACGCGGCCACCAACCCGATCCCGACCTTCCAGGAATTCCGTGACGCGGTCACCAACCGTCAGATGAAGGGCGCCTTCCGTACCGGCTGGCAGCCTGACTACCCGTTCGCCGAGAACTATCTGTGGCAGCTGTACTCCACCGCTGCTGCTGATGGCAACGGCTCCAACGATGGTGACTACAAGAACCCGGCCTTCGATGACCTGTGCAAGCAGGCTGCTGCCGCTTCCAGCACTGATGACGCCAACAAGCTGTACCAGCAGGCTGAGGAAATCCTCCTCAACGACCTTCCGGCCATCCCGCTGTACTACTCCAACGCCTCCGGTGTGGCTTCCCTCAACGTGAAGTCCGGCTACGCCTTCGATTGGCAGAACCTCCCGACCTACACCGAGATGTCCAAGAAGTGAGTCTGACTCACTGAACGGATACCGTTAGGTAGTTCGGAAATAAAGGGCGAGGATCGCAAGATCCCCGCCCTTTTTGTTGTGTGAGGGGTGCTTGCTCACGCCATCGGGAACCAAGTTAAAGTATCCACTATCCGACCGCAACCATGGACATATCCACCAACATTGCCCAATCTCAAACCTTGCGTTAACGCAATTTACATATCACAGTCCGGGCATGCGGTAAACTGTCGGAGTATTTATCGACCGGCGGGGGCGTGCTATACCCTTTCTGGCCGGTCTAGGAAATAAGGAGCAACCGTATGGGTAAGTATCTTCTGCGACGCATTCTGCAGATGATTCCCGTGGTTCTCGGTACGACTCTTCTGGTATATGCCCTTGTATTCGCCCTGCCGGGCGACCCTGTCAAGGCCATGTTCGGAGACAAGCCCGTCAATGACGCCGTCGCAGCCCAGATCCGCGCAGAATACCATCTCGACCAGCCGTTCATCGTTCAGTACTTTATCTACCTGAAGAATGCACTGACCCTGAACTTCGGCGATACCTTCGCCGGCCAGCCCGTTCTCGACGAAATCACCCGCGCTTCCCGGTCACCATCAGGCTCGGCTTGATGGCGTTCGTGTTCGAGGCGATTTTCGGTGTCGTCTTCGGCATTATCTCGGGCCTCAAGAAGGGCAAGTGGTACGACACCGTCATCCTGATCGTCTCTCTGCTGCTTATTTCCGTGCCGACCTTCGTCACCGGCTTCGTCATGCAATATGTCTTTGGTATTCAGTGGGCGATATTGCCGGTGACGGCAGGCGCCGACCCGGCTTCCTTGATCTGCTCATGCCGGCCATGGTGCTCGGTTCGGTGTCGATGGCCTATATCATCCGACTGACCCGCTCCGAAATCTCCTCCAACATCGCCGAGGATTACGTGCGCACCGCACGCGCCAAGGGCATGTCGAACGGTCAGGTCATGCTGCGCCACGTGTTACGTAACTCCCTGATTCCAGTCGTCACTTACCTCGGCCAGGACATCGGCGCCTGATGGGTGGTGCCATGATCACCGAGCAGATCTTCAACATCCACGCATCGGCTTCCTCACCTACCAGTCCATTCTGAAGGGCGAGGCAAACCTGGTGGTGTCTATCGTCACGTTGCTCATGCTGATTTTCGTAGTGTGCAACCTCGTTGTCGACATGCTGTACGCGGCCCTCGATCCGCGTATCCGTTACGCGTGATAGGGAGGAGTGAGTCACATGGCAAACGAAACCACTGAAAACGAGCTCAACGAGACCGGCGAGCCAGGAACCGAATACTTCATGGAAACCCTGCCCGGTCAGGACCGTTACGTAGCTCCTCTCGACGAGACCCCGTTGCAGGACGTCGATTCCGTCGACGAATCCGCACCGGCCACCAGCATGTGGGCCGACGCATGGCGAACCCTGCGCCGCAACCCGCTGTTCATCATCTCCGGGCTGCTGATCCTCTTCATCATCGTGGTGGCCATCGCCCCCGGTCTGTTCACCAAGCAGGATCCGAACGCCTGCGATCTGGGCAACTCCTTGAGCCCCGCCTCCGCCGGACACCCCTTCGGCTACGACCTGCAGGGCTGCGACGTGTACACCCGCGTGGTCTACGGCACCCGTACCTCACTGTCCGTCGGCGTGCTCTCCACGCTACTAGTCGTGATTGTCGGTACCCTGATCGGTGCCGTCGCCGGCTTCTTCGGCGGTTGGGTCGACGCGGTGCTGAGCCGTATCACCGACATCTTCTTCGCCCTGCCTATGCTGCTCGGCGCCATCGTGGTGCTCCAGATGTTCAAGACCTCCAAGTCCATCTGGAAGATCGTGCTGGTGTTGACGCTCTTCGGCTGGGTCGCGTATGCCGTATCGCCCGAAGCGCCGTGCTGGAATCGAAGAACCTCGAATTCAACACCGCCTCCACGGCCCTCGCTCCACGCCTGCCAGGAATCTGTTCCGCCATATCCTGCCGAACTCCTTGGCCCCGATCATCGTCATCGCCACCACTTCGCTGGCCTCCTACATCGTGGCCGAAGCAACCCTAAGCTTCCTTGGCGTCGGTCTGCCGACCACCACGGTGAGCTGGGGTGGCGATATCTCCAGCGCACAGACCAACCTGCAGACCGATCCGATGGTGCTGTTCTACCCGTCCGCCGCACTGGCCATCACCGTGCTTGCGTTCATCATGATGGGCGACGCCGTCAAGGACGCCCTCGACCCGAAGAGCCGTACGGCTGAGTGAGGGGAGTGGAGAATCATTATGACTGACAACACCAACGCCAAGATGCTGGCTATGCAGAAAGAACATGGTCCGCTGCTCGAGGTCAAGGATCTGGCCATCGACTTCACCACTGACACCGGCAAGCCGGTGCATGCGGTGCGCGACGCCAACTTCACCGTCTACCCCGGCCAGTGGGTGGCCATCGTGGGCGAATCCGGCTCCGGCAAATCCACCTCCGCCATGGCTGTGCTGGGCCTGCTGCCCGGCACCGGTCACGTGGTCAACGGCTCCATCAAGCTTGACGGCGAGGAAATCGCCGGCGCCAAGCAGAGCGAGTTCGACAAGCTGCGCGGCACCAGGATGGGCCTCGTGCCGCAGGACCCGATGAGCAACCTCAACCCGGTGTGGCGCATCGGCACCCAGGTCAAGGAGCGTTGAAGGCCAACAACATGGACGTGGACCATGAGAAGCGCTCCGCCCTCGCCAAGGCCCTGGCCGGCGACGAGGTCGAAGTCAAGGGCAACGACGACGAGACCTTCCTCGGTGCCAAGGAACTGCCCGAGCTCATGACCGAGGCCAAGAAGGCTTTGACCGAAGCCGGCGTGTCCGGCGAGGCCTTCGACAAGGCCGTCGCCCGCTTCACCAACGAATGGGTTCCGGGCTCCGAAACCCGTTGGCGCGTGGCCGACGACCTCATCAAGGCCGGCGTGGCCGACGATCAGGCCTGGTACCTCGCCAAGAAGTACGTCATCGGCTCCACAATGGATGACCGTATCGCGGGTCTGCTGTCCGAGGCCGGTCTGCCCGACGCCGCTACCCGTGCCCGTCAGTTCCCGCACGAGTTCTCCGGTGGTATGCGCCAGCGTGCGCTCATCGCCATCGGTCTGGCCTGCAGGCCCGACCTACTGATCGCCGACGAGCCGACCTCCGCTCTGGACGTGACCGTGCAGAAGCGCATCCTCGACCACCTGCACATGCTCACCGACTCGTTGGGCACCGCCGTGCTGTTCATCACCCACGATCTGGGCCTTGCCGCCGAGCGCGCCCAGCACATTGTCGTGATGTACAAGGGTCAGGTCGTCGAATCCGGACCGTCCCTGGAAGTGCTCCAGCACCCGCAGCACCCGTACACCAAGCGACTCGTGGCCGCCGCCCCGTCGCTGGCCTCCCAGCGCATCATCTCCGCCAAGGAGCGCGGTGAGAACGCGGACGCCCTGCTCGATCACCACATCGCCGGCGAAAGCACGCTTGAGAAGAGCGAGCACATCATCACCGTCGACCACTTGACCAAGGAATTCAAGCTGCCCCGCAAGAAGGAGATGTTCAAGGCCGTCGACGACGTGTCCTTCTCCGTCAAGCGCGGCACCACCCTGGCCATCGTGGGCGAATCCGGTTCCGGCAAGTCCACCGTGGCGAACATGGTGCTTCACCTCCTGAAGCCCACTTCCGGCAAGGTGTTCTACGAAGCCGCGACACCTCCACGTTCAAGGCCAAGGATCTGCTCGGTTTCCGCCGCCACGTTCAGCCGGTGTTCCAGAACCCCTACGGTTCGCTCGACCCGATGTACTCCATCTTCCGTTCCATCGAGGAGCCGCTGCGCATCCACAAGATCGGCGATTCCAAGTGGCGAGCCAACCGTGTCAAGGAACTGCTGGACATGGTCGAGATGCCGGCTTCCGTGATGGGCCGTTACCCGAACGAGCTTTCCGGCGGCCAGCGTCAGCGTATCGCCATCGCACGAGCCATGGCTCTGGATCCGGACGTCATCGTGTGCGATGAGGCCGTCTCCGCCCTCGATGTGCTGGTGCAGGATCAGGTGCTGCGCCTGCTCAACGACCTGCAGGCCGAAAAGGGCCTGAGCTACCTGTTCATCACCCACGATCTGGCCGTGGTCCGCCAGATCGCCGACGAGGTTGTGGTGATGCAGCACGGCAAGCTCGTGGAGCACGCCACCACCGACGAGGTCTTCGACCACCCGCAGAAGCAGTACACCCGAGACCTGCTCGACGCCATCCCCGGCGGCAAGCTCCAACTCGGTCTGGACTGATAATCTGCGTTTGAGCGCATTGTATTGGGTTCTTTCCATCCGTGGAAAGAACCAATATTCGTATGTGCAGGTTTGCATGATGGTTCGCGTGGGACGAAAACGCAAAAATTGGTGTTTTCCCGATGTCGTCCCACAATTTGTGGGACAACATCAACATCAATCGATGGACATGAGTGTTGTCCCACAGCAGATTTCTCACGAAGCCCGGAATTACGCCATTCTTAGTGTGGTCGATAATTACTCATGCTGTGGGGCGTGGGACGGCCCGCGAAAATCGTCGATTTTCGGATGTTGTCCCACGGAATATGTCATACCTCGTATGTGATCGTGAGTGGGGCGTGATCGGACCAGCGTTTGTCATACGTGGGAGCCTTGTCGATGACGAATCCGCGTGCGGTCTCCGCCAACTCGGGCGTGGCGAACTGGTAGTCGATTCTCCAGCCGACATTGTTGTCGAAAGCGCGCCCTCGCTGGCTCCACCAGGTGTATGGCCCCTGAATGTCGCCGGCCAACGAACGCATCACATCCACGAACTCGTATTCGTCCAGCCATTTGTCCACGTAGGCACGTTCTTCGGGCAGAAATCCGGCGTGCTTCTCATTGGCCTTGGCGTTCTTGATATCAAGCGGCGTGTGCGCGATGTTGAAATCGCCGCAGAGCACGGCCTGTTTGCCGCCATGCGCAGCCTCGTCCCGCAACGCGCCCATGCGCTTCAGCATCGTGTCCAGAAAACGGTACTTCTGTTCCATTTTGGTCGGATCGTCAGTGTTGCCAGCATGCACATATACGGATGCCACGGTGATCGCGTAGCCCTCAGGCGTTTTGACATCGGTTTCGATCCAACGCCCCGAATCCACATCCTCGCTCAGACCTGGCAGCCCATATCGCTTGTCAAGCACTTCCAAGTCGGTGAGCAGTCCGACTCCCGCGCGGCCTTTCACCCGGCAGACCTCGTTCATGGCATGGAGGTTGGCCGGTGCCTCGATTTTGCCGGCGGTGGCGTATTCGAAACCAAATTCATCGAAATAGAATCGACATCGTCCTGAGGCGCGCGAACCTCCTGTATGCACCAGACATCCGGCGCATGCTTGCCGGCCCAATCCTCGATGCCCTTGCGCTTGGCCGCACGAATGCCGTTGACGTTAGACGTGGTAATGGTGATGGTCATGCGGCCATACTATTTTGGCCTCCCTACGAATCGAACCGGACATCGGCGGCCGCGATGCTCAGCTTTCTCTAAGCCTGAGTGCTAGTGTTAGCAAGGTTGCAACCGTTACATGAAACGAGGAATTATGGGACTGTTCGGATTCGGCAAGAAGAAGAGCAAGAAGGAAGCCGAGCCGGCCATTGAGCCTGTCGATGAAGACAAGGTGGCCGCCGCAGAAGCGAACGCTGCCGCAAAGGCCGAGAGCGCGGAGACCGTGCTCGCCGAGCCGGCCAGCGAATACCAAGGCCGCGGAGAAGAGCGAGGCCCGTGGGACGTCAATGATGAGGACGTGCCCGATTATGACGATTATCTGGATCTCGGCGCCTACTACCTGCCCTTCCTCCAGGGCATCCAGCTGCGCATCAAGGCCAACCGCGCCACCCAGCAAGTGCTTGGTTCCACCATCACCTTCGGCTCCTCCAGCCTGGAGATCGAAGCCTTTGCCGCACCCAAGACCCTGGGACTGTGGGATGACGTTCGCGGTGACCTGCTTGAAGCCAACAAGGCCGCTTCTGAAGTGGACGGTGTGTTCGGCACCGAACTGAAGCTGCCGGTCAATGTCAAGGGCGGCAAAACCGTGAACACGCGCATCGTTGGTGTGGATGGCCCGCGCTGGATGCTGCGTGGCATCTTCTCCGGCAAGGCTGCTATCGATCCGGACAGCCCGGAGACCGAGGCGCTGAACAAGTTCTTCGCCGACATCGTCGTCGAGCGTGGCGAGGAGCCTTTGGCGCCGCGCGATCTGATCCCGATGCATCCGCCGGTCGCCCCCGCTGAGCGTAAGGCCGCCAAGGCCGCGGCCGAAGCCGGCGAGGAGAACGGCAAGGAACACTTCAAGGACATTCCGGACAACAAGCCGAAGGGTCCGCTGAGCCAGGACCAGCAGACCGAAGTGAAGACCACGCTGTCTCGCGGCCCGATGTTCTCTGAAGTTCGCTGATTTATAGGAAGAGACTTGGCAGACAACAAACGCACCGGCCTGTCCGCTCTAGCCGACGCCGGCAATGAAGGCGAGGATTTCTCCGTCATCGACGCCATCGGTGGCCCGCGTGGCGTCATCGAATCCATGCTGCCCGGCGTGGTGTTCGTCGTACTGTTCGTGGCCACGAGCAATCTGAATCTCACCATTGCGGTTTCGGCCGTGCTGGCGGTATTGCAGGTTATTGTGCGACTGATTCAGCGCCAGTCGGTAATGGGCGCGGTCTCTGGTCTGGTGGCGGTAGGCATCTGCCTGATTTGGGCATGGCAGACTCATGAGGCCCGCAATTACTACATCTTCGGATTCATTACCAATGCTGGCTATGCCGCGTTGCTTGCCGTGTCGCTGATTGCGCGCGTGCCCGGACTGGGTTTGGTCGTCGAATTCATCCGTAGCCTGCCCACCGAGCATTTCAAGGCATGGTTCCATGACTGGATGGACGACAAGGCCCTGAAACGCGCCTATATGATTGTCACCGGCCTGTGGGTCGGTCTGTTCCTGCTGCGGCTGGTGGTGCAGGTGCCGCTGTATCTGACCAACATGTAGCTGCACTTGGCGTGACCCGCCTGCTCATGGGCATTCCGTTCTGGGCATTGGCGATTTGGGTGAGTTACCTCATTATTGCCACGCCGATGCACCGGCATAAGGTCGCGGCTAGGAAGATACAGACTGAAGTCGCTGTTGATGCCGAACTCGAACCGAGCGCAACCGGAAAGGACGATGATGCAAGCTGAAGTTCGTATCGAACGATACGCCGACCAAGGCCGCTGCGTGGCCCATATCGACGGTCGTGTGGTGTTCGTCCGCTTCGCCTTGCCCGACGAACTCGTGCGAGTCGAGCTTGACGAGCCCCACGACCGGGACGACCGGTTCTGGACCGGCGAAGTCGTCGAGGTTCTCGAGCCGTCCGAAGACCGAGTCACCCCGGCATGGCCACTTGCCGGTCCCTTGGCGATGGGCGGGGGAGTGGGCGGCGCGGATCTCGTGCACGTCTCTTTGCCCGGCCAGCTCAAGTGGAAGGCCATCACCGTCTCCGAACAGATGAGCCGACTCGGCCATATCGACGTGGCCGTTCCCATCGAGCGCATGCCCGGCGACAAGGCAGCCGGCGGCCTCAATTGGCGTACCCGCATCGAAATGATTGCCGACGACAACGGCATGCCATCCATGCGCCGGCGCGGCACACACAACCGCGTGGCCATCGACACCATGCCGCTTGCCACGCGCACGCTGCTGGACGTCGCCAAGCGCGAACACGTGTGGGAAGGCGGCTTTGAACCCGGCTCCCAGATTCGTCTTTCCGTGCCCGAACCGCGCGGCGAGATCGTCGATACCGCGGCAGCAGACGACAATTACGCCGTACTTGTGGACGGCGAACTGCGCGCCGGCTCCCAGCTGCTCACCGAACAGGTGACCATCAACGGCACGACCTTCGACTATCAGGTTGACGCCAACGGTTTCTGGCAAGTGCATCGCCAAGCGCCGATCGCCCTCGGTACGCACGTGATCAACCTGGTCAACGGGCAGCTGCAGTCAGCGGCGGACGCCGTAATCTGGGATTTGTATTCCGGTTCCGGCCTGTTCACCCTGCCGCTGGCCACAATGACCGGTGAACGCACCCGCATGCTCAGCGTTGAAGCGCGCGTGTGGCCGTCAAGAACGCCCAGCGCAATCTGCGCGCCATGAACCTGAACGACGTGGACGCCGCGCGGGTGACGTCTCGCGCACGCTGGACCATGTGCCGGCGCATCTGGCCAAGCCGAATGTCGTAGTGCTTGATCCGCCGCGTGCCGGTGCTCGTGCCAAGGTCTGCCGCCAGATTGCCGCGGCCGGCGCATCCAGCGTGGTCTACATCGCCTGTGATCCCACCAGCCTCGCACGCGACACCGCGACACTCATCGGCGAAGGCTACGAGCTCAAAGACATCCGTGCCTTCGATATCTACCCGATGACCCACCATGTTGAGACGGTGGCCCTGTTTACCCGCTGACAGGTGAGCATATGACACGACGAATTCTCGGATTGCTGGCCTGCATGGCGGCTGTGTTGTCCCTGGCCGCCTGCACGCCGGCCGGTAGGGCGGTCGGCGATACCCAAGACAGCATGCCGGAAGTCGCCCACGATTCCACACATCCCACGGATGTCACAGTCGGCTTTGTGGGGTCGACTGACACCGCCGCAGACGAGTTCGTCATCAATGCGCTGTCTGATGACAAACTCAATGTCTACTATGCCTCGCTCGAAACATCCGCAAGCTCGGCAAACGCAACTGATGGTGTATCCGGTGAAACCGAATCTTCTGACGCCGGCACTACCAGCGAAAACGGTGCCGATAGTATGGATGCTCATACTGGCGTCGACAAGAATGCGGTCACCGCACAGCAGGGTGTTGCCGATTTCGTAGCTCGCGCGGTCAAAATCGTGGTTATCAGCGGCATCGACGTTACCGACGCCAACCGGGAGAGCTGGAACCAGACGTTGACCAATGCGCGTGAAGCCGGTATTCCAGTCGCTCTCATTGATCCAAAGCATGCGCCCGAAGATGAACTGCTGTACGCCGTCATCCTTCACCTCAACACCAACAGTGCCGATTCTGGCGACACTGCCGATACCAAGCCAATGACTATTACTGACGCCGTGCTCACCATCACGCGCGACGAACCCCACGAACGCGAGATCAAAGTCACCGTTTCCTGAGCCGAATCAGGCCCTTGAAGCTGAGAAAGCACCCTGAATCATCCCTGAGCCTTAGCGGATTGCGAAACAAGACGCGGTAGGCTGGAGAATATGAGTGCAACAACAGCCGTGGAAATGCCTGAGATCGGAGCGACCGGTCTTACCCCCAAAGAAGTGGTGCAGCGTATCGAAAGTGGCCAATCGAATGCGGTGAAAACATCCACCTCGCGTTCGGTTCAAGATATCGTGCGAGCCAACGTATTCACGCTGTTCAACGGCATCATCTTCGCCGCGATGGTACTGGTGCTGATCACCGGTTCCTGGAGGGACGCGGTGTTCGGTTTCGTCATCATCATCAACACGGGCATCGGCATCGTCACCGAACTCAGGGCCAAGCGCACGCTGGACAGGCTTTCCATCCTTGTGGCCTCCGAATTCCTCGTGCATCGTGACGGCAGGGACGTGGAGGTGCCCCACAACGAGATCGTGCTCGACGACCTGCTGTGGATCCGTGCCGGCGAACAGGTGCCGGCCGACGGGCAGATCATCCAGACCTGGGGACTGGAGCTTGACGAGTCCATGCTCACCGGCGAATCGCGTACCGTGCGCCACAAGGTGGGGGAGCAGGTGTATTCCGGCGCCACCGCGGTCTCCGGCATGGCATTGGTCAAGGTCAATGCGGTCGGCAGCCATTCCTACGCCGCCACGCTCACCGCGCAGGCCAAGGTATACAAGAAAACCGTGTCCGACCTGAACAAGGGCATCAACACGATTCTGAAATTCATGACCTTCCTCGTGGTACCGCTGTGCATTCTGCTGATTCTTTCGCAGATTCATACGGTCGGCGGTTGGGGCACGGCACTCTCCACCGGCGAATGGCGGCAAGCGTGGTTTCCGCGGTCGCCGGCGTAGTAGGCATGATTCCCGAAGGCTTGGTGCTGCTGACTTCGCTGAACTTCGCGGTGGCCGCCATGCGTCTCGCCCGTCACAATACGCTGGTGCAGGAGCTTGAATCCGTGGAGACACTGGCTCGCGTGGACGCGCTGAACCTCGATAAAACCGGCACGATCACCGATGGCGGTATCGCCTTCAACCGGCTCGTGATGCTCGATTCCGCCAATGCGGCTGCGGAACAGGCAGCCACGCAGGCCCTCTACGACTGCTGCAACGAAGAGCAGCCCAACGGCACCGGCCAAGCCGTACTCGCCGGGCTCAAGGCCCAAGGATATGGGGCAGGTGCGGTTGAGTCTCGTGTCCCGTTCTCTTCGGCGCGCAAATGGAGTGCGGTGCGTAAATCCGGCGAGACCTGGTACATGGGAGCGCCGGAGGTGATTATTTCTGCGCTTGAGGGTGACTATTCGTCGGTGTTGCAGCAGGTTAACGAGTATGCCAATGACGGCAACCGTGTGTTGCTGGTTGCGCGGTCTACAGCTCCCCTCTCCGAGGGGAGCTGTCGCCAAAAGCGACTGAGGGGAGCAGTTGAGGGAGCCAATGTCTCGGACGGCCGGCAACTGGATGTGCAGGCTGAGCCGGTGGCGTTGGTGTTGTGCTCTGAGAAGATTCGCGAGGACGCCGAGCGGACGCTCGCTTGGTTCCGTGAGCAGGGTGTGCGCTGTCGTGTGATTTCCGGTGACAATCCAGTGACCGTGGGTGCCATCGCCCGCAGAGTGAAACTGACAGGCGACCATGAGCCGGTGGCGATGGACGCGCGCGAACTGCCCGAGGACGTGAACGAACTGGCCCGCGTGCTCGAAAACGTCGATGTGCTCGGCCGCGTGCTGCCTGACCAGAAGAAGGCCATCGTGCAGGCGTTGCACACGCAGAACCACGTGGTTGCCATGACCGGCGACGGCGTCAACGACGCGCTCGCCATCAAGGAGGCGGACCTCGGCATCGCCATGGGCAATGCGGCGCCCGCCACCAAGGCCGTGGCCCAGGTGGTGCTGGTGGATTCGAAGTTCTCGCACCTGCCGGACGTCGTGGCGCGGGGCCGTCAGGTCATGGCCAATATGGAGCGCGTGGCCAGCCTGTTCCTCGTCAAAACCGTGTACTCCGCGCTGATCTCGCTCGGCGTAGTGCTGACGCAAATCCCATACCCATACCTGCCGCGCCATATCACGTATATCGCGCTCTCACCATCGGCATGCCCGCGTTCATTCTGGCGCTCGCGCCGAACACGCGCCGCTATATTCCGGGATTCCTCAAGCGCGTGGTCACGTTCGCGCTGCCGGGCGGCATCGCCACCGCGCTGTCGGTGCTGCTGGCCGCTTGGGTGCTGCCGCCGGTCATGGGCTGGAACGTGACCGGCGATGCCGCGGACCTGTCCGCCCTGCGCGCACCAGCGCCATCATCCTGTTCGCGATGGGCGTGTTCGTGCTGGCCCGCGTGGCCAGACCACTCAACGGGTTGGCGTGGCGTGCTGGTGGCGGTGTTCGCGGCGGCGGGCGTAATCGGCGCGTTCGTCCCGTTCGTGGCGAACTTCTTCGCCTGATTCTGCGACCGGCGCCACGATGGTGGCCACGCTGATCGCGTTGGCCGGTTCCGCGCTGATCTTCGCGCTGTGCCTGTGGCTGGCGCCGCTCGTGCGCGGACTGACGGGCAAGCTCTCGCGTCGGCATTGAGACGGCGGCGCGATTGTCTCATACTTCAAGCCGACACGCCAGAGCCTCGGTAACGTGCCCGTACCATGTGTAGCGGATAATCAGCGGCATCATAAGCCGATTCATGATTTCGGAGGAAGCATGTCCTTACGCGACGACCAGCTGGCTACCCTCAAGGCAGCCGGCAAGGACTTCGATTACTACAACATCGCCAATCTCGACGGCATCGATCATCTGCCGTACTCGCTGAAGGTACTGGTCGAGAATCTGGTGCGCAACATCGACGGTGCCAACATCACCGACGAGCACGTCAAGACCCTGCTCGACTGGGATCCGAACGCCGAACCCAGCCACGAAATCCAGTTCACGCCGTCCCGCGTGATCATGCAGGACTTCACCGGCGTGCCCTGCATCGTGGACCTCGCCACCATGCGTGACGCGGTCAAGGACCTCGGCGGCGACCCGGAGGTCATCAACCGCAGGTCCAGTCCGACATGGTCATCGACACTCCGTGCAGATCGACAAGTACGGCATCGCCGACGCGGTCCAGCAAAACATGGACATCGAGTACCAGCGCAACGGCGAACGCTACCAGTTCCTGCGCTGGGGTCAGCAGGCATTCAAGAACTTCCGCGTGGTGCCGCCGGGAACCGGCATTATCCACCAGGTCAACATCGAATACTTGGCCAAGGTGGTCATGAGCAAGGCCGAGGCCAACGGCAACGCGCTCGCCTACCTCGACTCCTGCGTGGGCACCGACTCGCACACCACCACCGAAAACGGTCTGGGCGTGCTCGGCTGGGGCGTCGGCGGCATTGAAGCCGAGGCCGCCATGCTCGGCCAGCCGATCTCCATGCTCGTGCCGCGCGTGGTCGGCTTCAAGCTCACCGGCTCCATCCCGGAGGCGTTACCGCCACCGATGTGGTCCTGACCATCACCGACATGCTCCGCAAGCACGGCGTGGTCGGTAAGTTCGTGGAATTCTACGGCGAAGGCATCGCCTCCGTGCCGCTGGCCAACCGCGCCACCATCGGCAACATGGGCCCCGAGTTCGGCTCCACCTGCGGCATCTTCCCGATTGACAATGTCACGCTCGACTACCTGCGCCTGACCGGCCGCTCCGAAGAGCAGGTCGCGTTGGTCGAAGCCTACGCCAAGGCCAACAAGCTGTGGGGCGACGCTTCCGACCCGGATTACGTGGAACCGCAGTACTCCGAATACGAGGAACTCGACCTCGGTACCGTGGTGCCGTCCATCGCTGGCCCGAAGCGCCCGCAGGACCGCATTCTGCTGTCCGAAGCCAAGAGCATGTTCGAGAAGACCGCCCCCGCCTACGAGACCGAGAAGACCGTCAAGGATCCGGTGGCCGTGTCCACGACTTCCGTGGCGATTTCGACATCGAAAACGGCGACGTGGCCATCGCCTCGATCACCTCATGCACCAACACCTCCAACCCGTCCGTGATGATCGCCGCCGGCTGATCGCCCGCAACGCACATGCCAAGGGCCTTAAGCCCAAGCCCTGGGTCAAGACCTCGCTGGCTCCCGGCTCGCAGGTCGTGGCCGACTACCTCAAGGCCGCGGGGCTGCAGGACGACCTCGATGCACTCGGCTACCAGCTCGTCGGCTTCGGCTGCGCCACCTGCATCGGCAACTCCGGCCCGCTGCTGCCCGAGATTTCCGAGGCGATCAACGCCAACGACCTGACCGTCACCGCCGTGCTTTCCGGCAACCGCAACTTCGAGGCCGCATCAGCCCGGACGTCAAGATGAACTACCTGGCCTCCCCGCCGCTGGTCATCGCCTACGCGCTCGCCGGCACGATGGACTTCGACTTCGAGACCCAGCCGCTCGGCACCGACGCGGACGGCAACGACGTGTACTTGAAGGACATCTGGCCCACCAATGCCGAGGTCGCCGCCGTGGTCGACGGCAGCGTGAGCCGCGAGATGTTCCTCAAGGACTACGCCTCCGTGTTCGACGGCGACCACCGCTGGAAGGGCCTCGACGTGCCGGAAGGCGAGCTGTTCGCGTGGAACGACAAGTCCACCTATGTGCGCAAGCAACCTTCTTCGACGGCATGAAGGCCACGCCGGACCCGGTCGCCGATATCCACGGCGCCCGTGTGCTGGCCCTCCTGGGCGACTCGGTCACCACCGACCACATCTCCCCGGCAGGCGCGTTCAAGGCCTCCAGCCCGGCCGGCAAGTATCTGACCGAGCGCGGCGTGGAGCCGAAGACTTCAACTCTTACGGTTCTCGCCGAGGCAACCACGAGATCATGGTGCGCGGCACGTTCGGCAACATCCGTCTGCGCAACCAGCTGCTCGCCTCCGTGGGCGAGGAGGTGACGCCTGGCGGCTTCACCTACGACTTCCTCGCCAAGAAGCCGACCACGATCTTCGAAGCCTCCCGCGACTACATCGACAACAAGGTGCCGCTCGTGGTGCTCGCCGGCAAGGAATACGGCACCGGCTCCTCGCGCGACTGGGCTGCCAAGGGCACGGTGATGCTCGGCGTCAAGGCCGTGATCACCGAAAGCTTCGAGCGCATCCATCGCTCCAACCTGATTGGCATGGGCGTGCTGCCGTTGCAGTTCCCGGCAGGCGAATCCTATGAGTCCCTGGGCCTCAACGGCACCGAGACCTACGATATCGCCGGCGTCGAGAAGCTCAACGAGGGCGTGACCCCCAAGACGGTCCACGTCACCGCCACCCACGAGGACGGCTCCAAGACCGAGTTCGACGCGGTGGTCCGCATCGACACGCCCGGTGAGGCCGACTACTACCGTAACGGCGGCATCCTCCAGTACGTGCTGCGCAACCTCATGAAGTGACTTATTCTGGCTCCCCTCTCTGAGGGGAGCTGTCAGCGAAGCTGACTGAGGGGGGAGTAAAAGGTCGGTATCCACCAACGGATGCCGGCCTTTTTCATGCACGTCAGTATGCTATACTGTATAGCATCTTTGGAATGGAGGTTGCCATGACCATGGTCCAAATGAACGTTCGCATTGATGCGAAACTGAAGAACGAGGTCGAAGAAGTCCTCAAGGGCAAAGGCGTATCGGTGAGTGACGTAATCCGGTCGCTGTGGTTGTACATCGCCGACCGCAAGGAAGTGCCGGCCTTGGAAACGACCGCCGAAGAGCAAGCCCGCGAGGAGGAAAAGCAGCGCAAGCTGAAACTGATTCGAGAAGGTGCCGGATACGTACACAAGGAACTGGTCAAGGCCGGACTGATCTCAGAAGACACCGACCTCATGGAAGGCCTTACCTACAAGCAGTTCCGCGACAAAATGTACGACGAGCAACTTGATGCGTATTACAACATGAAGAGGGTCGATTGATGACCGACGTTTCCATGCAGCGTATTTTGCTTGATACCAATGTACTGTTGGACTATTTGCTCCATCGCGATGATCACGCCAAGATGGCGGAATCGGTTATGGAACTTGGCGCGAAGAACAACGTTACGTTGTTGTGCGCGTCATTGTCGCTGAAGGATATCGCATACCTATCATCATCGGCGATTCGTAGGGAATTCAAATCGAATGAATCGGAAGTGGAGAATTTCACTCGAAGCTTTCTGTCGTCACGGGTGCCATGGCATTGTATCGAGCAGGTGAAGGAGATGTGTGACATCGTCGCTGTCGATGAGTCGACATGTGATAAGGCTTTTTCCCTGCAAAAACGGCATCGGGATTTTGAAGATGATCTGATCATCGTTGCCGCGCAACAATCCGGTGCCAACTGTGTGGTCACATCGGATGCCGAATTAATCAGTCTTTTTCCCGAATATTGCAAAACACCGGCTGAAATCGTGGCGGCGCTGGAATAAATGAGCGTGTGGCTCCCCTCACGGAGGGGGAGCCACCAATGACGTGCCGGCTTACTGTAGCCTACTGCGCCTGCAGACGGAACTGCTTCCAGATGTCACTGAGCTTCTGGCCGTTGCGCGTGCGCTTCCACACGTCCAGACCGCCGCCGCGACGTCCTCCGGCGGCGGCACGGGCCGCGGCGGTCGGAGTCGGATATTCGGAGCCGTCATCCAGACGGAGACGACCGTTTTCGGTGACCGTGACGAACCAGCGCTCGCCCTTGCGCGGCCGCTCCCACACCAGACGCTCGCCCGGCACCAGAAGACCCGCGTCAATCACCTGCCGGATCGTGACGCGCCGCGAACTATGAGACGGCCGTGGAGAGGTCTTCGACAACTCATCGACATTCTGCTTGGTCAGATCGCGGGCGTCCTTGTCATACCGGATGCCCCAGTATTCCACGATGAGTCGGACCGCCTCTTCCTGCCGCGCTTCCAGCAATGCGGGTGTGCAGTCAGCGAAATCCTTCAACTGATTGGTCAGCGGGAAACGACGCGAATCCGCGCGCAGCAGCATGCGGTCGCGACGTGCCGGATATTCACTCAACCTGTCCAACTGATCCTCAGGGCCCTGCACCAGCGCCATATTGCCGAGTCGGTACATCCAGAAATCATGCTGATCCTGCGGCCAGTCCGCAAACGATTTCGACCGTTCGATATCCAACGGCATAATCGGCAGCGCACTGAACCGGCGTGGTCGATCCAACTGCATGCCGGCCTTCTGCTCGTTGGCGCGAATCAGCAGCAGACGGACCAAATCGCCGTCACCCTGCATCTCGCCATGCAAACGGACCAATGCGCCTTCACGGTCGCCGTCCGAGACATGCAACCCGTTCACGCGCTGGACCAAATAGCCCTTGTCAAGATCACGGATGGCGGCGTTCGCATAACCGCGCCGCTCCAACGCTCCAGTGCGATTCAGCGTGCGGATGCCGGTCACCTGTTCCAATGCGGTCAGAATTTCCAGCAGCCGACGCTCGTCATGGGCACCCAACGATTCCAGCGTGGCCGTGGTTCTGGCGATACGCGAGGCACGAACCACAAACGGCGACAAATCGGCGTCGCCCAGCCCGCGATACGAATTGACCAACGCCCACATGGCCACGGGCTTCCACTCGTGGCTGCGGTAATCATCAATCCCTCAAGCCGGCTACGCACCTCGGCGGCAGTACGGTATCGCTGGGGCGTGCGATGATCCGCCACGCCATCGCGTAGGGTGCCAGCACCTGGTTGATGAACGTGGGCACCGTGCCTTTGTCGATGTACGGTTGCAGCACGTCGGCCAGGAAATCCTCGATGAGCTTGTCGGTGGCCGGCTTGTGCGTGAGCACGAGATGCAGATAGGCGAAGAATTCCTCACAGTCATGCGGATCGTCGCCAATCGGGTCAATGATGTCATCCCAACGGGCGGCGTACACGTCAAGTTCGGCGGTCGACAGGCCGGCCGTGGCGCGCGCCTTGAACACGTCGGACGAGGTGAGCGGCAGGCCGCGCATGTTCATCACGTCGAAGATGCGATGCGCGCCGTCGAGATCGTCGGTGGTCACGATGACCAGCGTCACCTCGTTGACCAGATACTGCGCGAATTGCTGGCGTTCGGCATCCGACCAATTGGAAATCTCGTCGTACGTCTTACGGATGTTGGCTACGATATTGCGTTGCGCTGCGGTCGCCAGATCATCGTCGTTCATATCGAACACGGATTCGAGATTGTCTTCCTGCACGTGTTCGCGGAAGAACGCTGCGTCGCGCTCGCGCAACGTGAGGCGAGGCTCGGTGACGATGCCGCGCAGCTTGTCGCCGGGCTCCACCAGCAGCGCATCGAGTTGGCGCATGAGGTCCGGGTCGCGCTCCAGATCGCGCAACACGGCGATGATGATCGACAGGGATACCAGCCGCTGCTGCCCGTCGATTACGTCGTAACGGTTATCGCCCTCGCGCACCAGAATTAGCGAGCCGAGGAAGTACGGAGTACCGGGCGACTTGCAGGCGTCATCCAAGTCGCTTACCAGTTGCAGGATGTTCTCGGTCTTCCAGATGTAGGCCCGCTGGAATGAGGGGATTGTGAACCGGAAATCCGGGGTGAACACTTTCCCGAGTGGTAGTTCCTTCGCACTGATTGCCATGTCAGCCCCTTCGTCGCCGGCCTGTGGACGGTATGCCGGCATACCAACTTGTGCTCAAGCCTACCAGTGTTTGCCCGACGGCGGGCACATCACGCCGGCTCGGGCACCGACCCCTCATACAAGTAGAACGAAGACGGGTTTTCTCCCGGCACGGATGCGGGCAGTGACTGCTCGCACACCTGCGTCAGGCCGCGATGCACATAGAACCCGACATCGCATGTGGTGTCCGTGAACAGGAAGTAGTCGCGCACGCCGGCCAGGCGGAACGCGTCCATCAGCGTCTCGAACATGCGCCGGCCCAGCCCGTGGCCGCGCGCCGCCGGGTCAAGTACGAACAGCACCACTTCCGCCGCATAGTCACTGCCCGGCGCTCGCGGCCTGGGCGCGCAGCCGTTTGTCGATGCCGAGAATGCCCAGAATCTCGCCGGCGGCCTTGATTCCGCCCTTCGCGAACACGAGCCGCGCCAGCGCGTTCCACGAGTTGATCCGATGCGAGTTGAGCGGGCTCCGATGGTCCAGCGCATCGACGCGCCCCACGATCAGGGCGACCGGCTGGCCGTCCAGTTCGGCGACGAACGCGTTGGTGGTGCGCGCCAGACAGTTCTCCCAGTCCGCTTCGGCCGCCAGCAGACCGGTCCGCTCATCGAATTCGGCATACCAGGTGCGGCGCACCAGGTCGATCAGCGCCGGATAGTCATCCCTACGTAATGTTCGAATAATCGCTTCACTCATATTCCCATTATGACTGATACGGCTCAACAACCGGACGACTTACAGCCGCGCCGGCAGATCGGCCCGCTCCACCAGCCGCGCCATCTGCACGCGGCCCATGTCGAGCTTGTTCGCCGCGGAAGAAAGATGCGCCTTCGCCGTACGCTCCGAAATGAACATGCGGGAGGCGATTTCGGCGTTCGTATAGCCTCGGCCGCCAGCATCACGGCCTCGCGCTCGCGGTCGGCAGCGCGTCGAGCAGGGCGCGCGCCTCATCGCGGCGCGAACGCGGCCGCGTGACGCTCAGATCGTCGATTAGCTGTTTCTGACTGGCCGTGTTGAACTGCGGCGCGCCCTCGCATACCCCGATGATGCGGCGGATGATATCGTCCGCCGCATCGGTTTTCGACACGAACCCCTCGCGCCCGCCTCCACCGCGCGTTCCACGGTGCCGGACGGACTCAACGAGGTCAGGATCAGCACGTGCGGCGCGGGGGAGAGCGAGCGCAGCAGACGGGTCGCCTCGATGCCGTCCACGCCGGGCATGGCGATGTCCATCAGCACCACATCCGGCTTTTCCTCGGCAGCCCGCCTCACGCAGGTCTCGCCATCGGTGGACGTGGAGACGACTTCGATGCGCCCGTGGGAATAATCGTTGAGGATCAGGCTCATCGCCTGGCAGATCATCGGATCGTCATCGATGACGCTGACCCGGATCGGCTTGGGCTCTAAGCCGGTGCCGCTTCCGGTCAGACCGCCGCGTTCGGGCTTTCCACCAGACACACTATTCCCGTTCTTCTCACTCACGCTAGCCATCTTAGCTGCGCCAAGGCAGTTGCACGTCGACATGGAACAGGTGCCGATCGTCCATCCCATACCGGCATTGCCCGTTGACCGAGTGCACGCGCGCTGCCAAACCAGGCAGTCCGGCCCCATGGGCCCGCTGCGTCTCGGTCGCATCCGTGGCGATCGGATTGCTGATATGGATATGTACGCCCGCCTGCGGCGTGGCGGAGACCTCCAACGACACCGGCGCTCCGGGCGCGTGCCGCCGCGCGTTCGTCAATCCCTCCTGGATCGCGCGGTAGGCCACCTTGCCGATTGACTCATCCATCACGCTCAGCTGCTGGATATCGATCCAGGTGTTGAGCGACGTGCCGAGTTGCGCGTGTCCGCAATCAGCGCATCCAGCGATTCGCGGGTCAGCGACGTGTCGTCGGACGGGGCGAGCTGCTCCCATGCCTGGTGCGGGTTGCGCAGCATGTCGATGATCGAGTGGGCCTCGTCCAATGCCCCGGCCGACTGCCGACGGATGTCCTCGGCCTTATCCGCCAACGATTGCGCTTCGGGGGAGTCGCCGAGCTTGGCCGCCTCCGCCTTGAGCGCGCTGGCGTTCAGGGCCATCAGGGACAGGGAATGCGCGAGGGTGTCGTGCGCTTCGGCTGCGATGGCGTCGGCGAGCTGCTGGTTGGTCAGGTCGGTCTGCAGGGTCGCGGCATGCGTGGTGGCCGCGCTGGCCACCGCATTCGCCGTGCGCAGGCGGGCGCGCGAACGGATATGCAGGCCGATGAGCGTAGCGATGGTCACGAACACCAGTGAGGCCACCGTGGCGGTGATGATGACGGTCGGCTCCTCCACCAGCATCACCATCGGGGAGCCTGAATCGCCGCCGGTATGCGGTTGAGCGAAAATCAGATGCCAAATCGAGGCTTTGGGCTGTTGCAGGGCGTCGCGGAGCTGGGAGATGAGCGTCACGATGGTGCCGCCAACCGTGGCGCGGATGGTCGTGTTCCGGTTTGAACGACGGGCGAGCAATGAGGTCATCGCCATCAGTGCGATGAGCGAGTCATACGGGAACACGACCACCAGCGCGCAGGCGATCCAGAACGTCGCCTCCGGGTATTCGCTGCGGGCCAAGAGCAGGAACTGCCGGGAATGCCAGCAAGGTGCAGAGGACCATCAGCGTGTATCCTGCGGAATCCTGCGCAAAATTCTGGGCGAAGAACGAGGTTTGCGCCATGCACATGAAACTGGCCAATGGCACCATAACGACCGAACACCATACGCGCGTAGTCACGGGCACCTCGTCCGTATCCGGTGTAGGAACCGGGGACCCCGTGCCGGGCATAGGGCGAGCGTCAGGCCGTGAGCCGGGTCGGAAACCGGGGTATGGCCCGGCGGCGCGTTGTGGGTTCGTCATGCTTTCCACTGTATGACCTGCATCCGGCCCCCGCCACTGGACATGCGGCACCGTTATCACCTCCGTATTGCCCGAACAGGCAACGAACAATGACCGTTCGTCCACTAACGTCGCTGTTTCGCGGCCGGTAGCGTCGTGCTCACATCCCTATTTCGGGGAAGATACGAGAAGGAGCACATCATGTCCAACCACAACATCGCCCCGCAGCCGGTTCCCTCATCCCCACAGCAGTACCAGCCACAACAGCCTCAGCCTCAGCCGCCGCAACCGCAACATCTGCATACCACCATCTGCGGCATCGCGGCCGTGGTGTTTGGCGCGTTGGGTTTGGTGCTGAGTTTTATTCCCATCGTCAACAATATCGCCGCAATCCTTGGCTTCATCGGCGTCATACTGGCGATTATCGCATAGTGGGCACCTTCCGGGGCAAGAAACGCGGCAAGGTGCTGTCCATTGTGGCGGCGGTGCTGTCGGTGTTGGCCATTGTGATCACGCTGGCCATGCAGTCCGCTGCCAGCAAGGCCATTGACGATTCCATTAAGGAGTCCAAGGGCATCGACACGTCACAATCCTCATCATCAAAGTCCGCGGGCAAATCGTCTGATGCCTCCAAGAGCAAGGCATCCGAGCAGAAAGCGCAGGGCGAGCAGGATTTGGAAGGTGATATCGAAGGTGCCCACGTGAAAATAGTCTCCGCCGTGAAAAGCGTCAACGACTATAACGGCAAGCCCACCGCTCTGGTGACTTATGAATGGACGAACAACACGTCCAAGAACAACTCGTTCGCCACTTTGGCTCACCCGAACGTGTTCCAGAACGGCACCGAACTGGAGACGGCAGTATACTTCGATCAGCCTGAAGGCTATGACGCGAATTCGTATTTGGCCCAAACACAGCCCGGGACCGCGGCAACGGTGACGCTGGGCTATGTGCTGCAAGACGATTCGCCGATTACGGTGGATGTCACTGCGTTCCTATCAACGGATCAAGACACCAAGGTGACGCATACCTTCACGTTGCAGTGAATCGCGCGGCGGTCCAAGCTGCGATCGAATGTCAATCGAATCTCAAGTGCATGCCACGCGCATGGTGGAAACGCCCGTTACGCTTTGAGATGAGCAGAACGAGCCGATCGATCATATTCATGGAATGTTCAGCTTTGTTCCTCTAAGATTGGTACTGGAACAAACGCTAAAGGAGCGATTATGACATTCGGTCAGCAGCCCCAGAACAACGGGCAATACAACCCGCAATACAACACGCCTGATTACAACGCCGCCCAACAGTCTGGATATGGCCAGCAATACGCACAGTCCGGTTACGGCCAGAACTACTATGCCCAGCCGCAGGGCGCTCCCACCTACCAATACGTGCCGCAGGGTACTGGTGCCGGTGCGGGTGCGGCCACCATCAACACGACGATGACCTACAACTATGAGGAAGCCCGCCGAGTCTCAGTGACCCAAGGTGTACGGCGAGATGACCATCGGCATCCTCGTCACCGCCGTGGTCGCCGTGCTCGGCCAGATCACCGGAGCCTACTACAGCTTCCTCATGGCCACCGGCATGGTGGGCCTCATCGGCCTGTGCGTGGTGCAGATTGCCCTGGCCGTGGTGCTCGGCATGCGCGTCACCAAGATGAAGTCGGCCACCGCGCGCGTCATGTTCTATGTGTACGCCGCATTGATGGGCTTCACCTTGAGCTCGATCTTCATGGTCTACGACCTCGGCTCGATCGGCGTGGCACTCGGTGTCACCGCCGCGTTCTTCTTTGCGCTGACCATGTTCGGCATGACTACCAAGTTCAACATGCTCAAGGCCGGCCCGATCCTGATGATCGGCCTGATCGTGCTCATCATCTCGCAGATCGTGCTCGCCTTCGTGCAGGTCGACGGCATGACCAAGATCGTCTGCGCCATCGGCTGATCCTGTTCGCCGGCATGACATCTACGACGCGCAGTCCACGCGCGCGCTGCTGACCGAATACGAGGCCCAGGGCCCGGAAATGGTCAAGAAGATCTCCATCCTGTGCGCCCTGAACCTGTACCTCGACTTCGTGAACATGTTCCTGTACATCCTGCAGCTGCTCGGCAACAGGGACTAGCCTCGACAGCCGATTGGCGAGCGGCATGTAGCCTGCCCGTCAAACGTCACAGCCCGACCACATTGTGGCCGGGGCTTTTTCATGTCTGTCACATTCGCACGTTAGGCTGGCTCCCCGTGAAAAGACAAGAACTCGTAGGCATGCTGAGCCTGTTGTTGACCGCGCTGATCTGGGGTTTTGCGTTCGTGGCGCAGGTCCAGGGCATGGATTCGATGTCGCCGATGTTCTTCAACGCCGCGCGCTTCACGCTGGGAGCACTGTCTTTGGTGCCGATTCTGCTGTGGATGCGTGGCCGGGGGAGCGCGGATAAGGCGATACAGCCGGGGCCGATGTCGTTGGGACCGAGGCATCCGTGGCCGTCTCCACAGATGCCGCATCGAACGGTGCATCCGATGTCGTTACCATCACCGGTGCCAAGCTGAATGCGAACAAGCCCGATTCGGCCGTGGCGCGATTGCTCGCCAACCCGGTGGTCATTTCCGTGATCTGCGGCATCGTGCTGTTCACCGCCAGCACCCTGCAGCAGTATGGCATTCTGTACGGCAAATCGGCCGGCCGTGCGGGATTCCTGACCGCCATGTACATCGTGATGGTGCCGTTGCTGGCCTTCGTGTTCCTGCGCCGGCGCATCGGCATGCTGGTGTTCGTGGCCGTGGCGCTGTCCATCGCCGGCTTCTATCTGCTGTGCATCACCGATGGTTTCGGTTCGATCGGCCTGGCGGATATCCTGCTCGTGTTCACGGCCGTGCTGTTCGCCGTGCATATTCTGGTGATCGATACTTTGGGCGGCACCGTGGACGCCATCAAGCTTTCATTCGGCCAGTTCTGCACCACCGCCGTGCTGAGCTGGGCGGGTTCGCTGATCGAAGGCTCGGTCGACTGGGCCGGCGCTGCTCATTCCTGGATTCCGATTCTGTACGCCGGCATCGGCTCGGTGGGCATCGCGTACACCTTGCAGGTGGTCGGCCAGCAATGGGTGCCACCGACGCGAGCCAGCCTGCTGATGAGCTCGAATCGTTCTTCTCGGCGGTAGGCGGTGCGTTGCTTCTCGGTGAAGTGATGACCCCGCGCGGCTACCTCGGCTGCGCCTCATCTTCCTCGGCACCCTACTGGCCCAAGCGCCGGCCAGGCTGCCGAAGTGGCCGCAACGGTGAATGAATCGGCCGCAGGCCGATTCCATAGCACCTCAGTCCGAGGTCTTAGGCGCTTCGCCCACTTGCGGCGCGCCGTTGATGTCGCGGTGGATGTTCTGCATCTGTACCTCGATGTTCTGCAATGAGCGCGCGCAGTCGAGCAGCGTCTGGGAATGCTCGGCGAGCTTGTTGTCCGGCAAATCGGTCTTGTAGCGCAGCGCATGCTCCAGCGACGCCCAATAATCCATGGCGATGGTGCGGAACTGCACCTCCACCGGCGTGTAATGCGCGCCCGAGGAGAGGAACACGGGCACCGCGTAGATTACGTGCAATGAACGATACCCGTTCTGTTTCGGGTTCTTGATGTAATCCTTGACGCGCAGCACCTGAATATCGGACTGCGACGACAGATAGTTGGACACGGAATACACGTCGTCGCGGTAATTACAGATCACGCGGATGCCGGCCACATCGAACAGATTGTCCTTAATCGAATTGACACTGATTGGCAGATTCTTGCGCTCCAGCTTGCCAATGATCGAACTCACCGACTTCAGACGGCGTTCCATATGATGTATCGGGTCATGGCTGAACCGCACCTGGAACTCGTCGTCGAGAATCTCCAGCTTGGTGCTGATCTCGTACATCGCGCCTTCATACACCTGCATGAGGTCAACGAATTTAACGACCTGTTCGGGAGTGAAGGTGCCTCCCGGAAGATCCAACGCTTTGAGACGGGCCTGTAGATCGGAGGTTTTGAGTCGGCTATGTCGGTCAAGTATCACGTCCACCAATATACTCGGCGGATTCCAGACAATCTGGATGTTCGCGGGGAATCTTTCCAAGAACCCATATTTAAGATCGTGACAACCAATGGCATACGTGACCGGAGCATGACGAACCCCGCCGATAGAATCGGTCGTTATGAATGAAGACATGATGACCGAGGCGGAGCGCGCCTCGATTGCAGCCGATGGAACCGATGGTTTGCTGGGGAAACGCGGCAAGGGCGTGTTCCATATCCATACGCTCGGCTGCCAGATGAACGTGCACGATTCCGAGCGCATCGCCGGCGTGCTGGAGCCAATGGCTACGTGCCTGCAACCGAGGACCAGATCAATGACAATGACCTCGATTTGCTGGTGCTCAATACCTGTGCGGTACGCGAGAACGCAGCCGAACGCATGTATGGCACCATTGGCCGATTCAATCGCGTCAAACTGGTTCGGCCGAACCTGCAGATCGCCGTTGGCGGCTGCATGGCCCAGCTTGACCGCAAGAAGATCGCGGATACTGCGCCATGGGTTTCCGCGGTGTTCGGTACCAAGAACATCGAAGATCTGCCCAAGCTGTTGGATCAGAATCGTGCGACCGGCAAGGCGCAGGTCCAGGTCACTGAACAATTGCGGCAGTTCCCGAGCCAGCTTCCCGCCGCCCGCGCCTCCCGCATCAGCTCGTGGGTGGCGATTTCCGTGGGCTGCAATAACACCTGCACGTTCTGTATTGTGCCCACCACGCGAGGCAAGGAAAAGGACCGCCGCCCCGGTGACATTCTTGATGAGATTCGCCAATGTGTGGCCGATGGTGCCAAGGAGGTTACGCTTCTCGGCCAGAACGTGAATTCGTTCGGTTATGGTATTGGCGATCGATACGCTTTCAGCAAGCTGTTGCGCGCCTGTGGCACCATCGACGGTCTCGAACGCGTGCGCTTCACCTCGCCGCACCCGGCCGCCTTCACCGACGACGTCATCGCCGCGATGGCCGAAACGCCGAACATCATGCACCAGCTGCACTTCCCGCTGCAGTCCGGCTCCGACCGCATCCTGCGCGCGATGCGCCGCTCCTACCGCTCCGCCAAGTTCCTCGACATACTGGGCCGCATCCGCGCCGCCATGCCCGACGCGCAGATCTCCACCGACATCATCGTCGGCTTCCCCGGCGAAACCGAAGAGGACTTCCAGCAGACCATGGACGTGGTGCGCCAGGCGCGCTTCTCCTCGGCGTTCACGTTCATCTACTCGCCACGCCCCGGCACGCCGCCGCCGCAATGGAACAGATTCCGCGCGACGTGGTGCAGGACCGGTTCGACCGTCTGGTGGCGTTGCAGGAGCAGATCACCGAAGAGAACCTCGCCACATTCGAGGGCCGCGACGTCGAAGTGATGATCACCGGCAAACTCGGCAAGAAGGACACCGACACCCACCGTGTCACCGGCCGCGAGAAAACCGGCGTGCTGGTGCACATCGGCGTGCCTGAAGGCGAACCGGTACCTGAAATCGGCGATTTCGTCACGGCCACCGTCACACACGCCGGCCGCCATAATCTGCTTGCCGACCCGACGTGGCCGCCGGCCAGACCTATTCCGTGCGGCACTGAGGGGGCGTATATGACGCAACGAGTCGTCTCCATCGTCGGTCCCACCGCGTCCGGCAAGACGGGGTTGGGCATCGCCATCGCCCGGCGTCTGGCCGAAGCGGGGGAGCGGGCCGAAATCGTGAACGCGGACGCTACCAGATGTACCGTGGCATGGATATCGGCACCGCCAAACCCACCGCCGAGGAACAGGCGGCCGTGCCGCACCATCTCATCGACATCATCGACCCCGAAGACACGATGAGCGTGGCCCGATTCCAGCAGCTTGCGCGCGAGACCATCGCCGACCTGCAATCACGTGGCATCCGGCCGATTCTCGTCGGCGGCTCCGGCTTGTACGCCAGAGCGGCCATCGATGACATCACCTTCCCCGGCACCGATCCCGACGTGCGCACACGTCTTGAGGAACGCGAGAAAACCGAGGGTGCCGGTGCTTTGTTCGACGAGTTGCGGGCCAAAGACCCCGAGGCCGCCGCGCGCATGGACCCACGCAATCCACGCCGCACCATCCGTGCGCTGGAGGTCATCGAGCTTACCGGCAAACCGTATTCGGCCAGTCTGCCGCGCTACCGGTACGTGATTCCGTCCGTGCAGATCGGACTCGACCTGGACCGCCCGGATTTGGACCATCGCATCGATTTGCGCACCAAGCAGATGTATGACGATGGGTTCATCGAAGAAGTCGAACGGTTGCGCCCGCATCTGGGTGCCACCGCCGTACGTGCGCTCGGCTATCAGCAGATCATCGACCTGCTGGACGGCATCTGGGATGTGAACGACGCCTTCGCGGACATCGCACAGAAAACCAAGCGACTCGCCCGCAAACAGATGGGATGGTTCGGCCGTGACCCGCGCATCCACTGGCTGCAGGCCCTGAACCCGAAACTGGTCGACAACGCGATGGCCATTATCGCGCACGCCGACGCCGGCGACTACGACCCGATCGACGCCCGAGCCGACGAATACACCAGCATCATCTGGGGGATATCACGGCGTAGGAATCAGCCAAAGGCCGATGCAATCACCCGCAATCAGTGTGCAGGCCCCTGATTCCAGCCGGCGATCAAGAACACGCGCGTCGGATTCGCCGGGCGTAGTATCGCGTCGAACATCGTCTCCAGTGCAGACGTGTCGCCCCGATATGCCGAGTGCTTGGCGGAGCGATACTCTTCGCGCGTCACTGAGCCCCAGTCGAGATCCCAGCCGCGTCATGCGCCAAGCGTGAACCGAATATACGCAGCACCATCGCATTGCCGCCACGGAACGGATGCAGATAACCGAGCTCATCATAAATAGAAGCAAATGCGTGAACGAACACGTCGCGATCCAACGCATGCAGGTTGCGCTTGTCCGCCAACTCCATCGCGATGTTGTGCGCGCCGGTCTCAATGAGCCCAGCCGGGAAGAACGCCTCAGGATTCGCGGCCCGAGCCCGGTCGTTCGTCACCTCACGTGTGGTGTTTGAGGTACGCAACTTGCCCGCATCCTCAAACACGCCTTCGAACAGCCCCTTATGAATGGCGGTCAGCTCATCCAAGTCGCCAGACGGATTCCATCGACGTTCCGCCAACAACACGGTACGTGCGAACACCGCATCCGCCGATCCGTGGCATGATCATCCAGACTGCCGGCAGCCAGACGATCCTTTCCGGCAGGGTCGGCGGCGGCGCGCAGACGCATGGCGGTCTGTTCGTCCGCCACGTCGATGAGATGGGTCACGGGCTTCAAGCCGCGTTCGTAGGCAGCCGCGGCGCGCATCGTTGCCTCGCCCGGCGTCATCGCTTCCAGTGCGCAGTTCTTGAGTGCAAATGCGACTGCGCTCGCACGCTCTGCGGGTGTCATGCAACCCATGATAAGGCATATTCGCGCCCCAGCGGGGAATCGACTCAGACGAACGCGGCGAATCGGCTGTCGGGATTCGTCAATCGACCATATCGTCACGGTGTCGTCACCAACCATGCACCCCCGTACTAGTAGAATCAGACCCGATATGGCACGAACAGCATCCTCCAACAGCACCAAACCCCGTAAATCCAAAGACAACGGGTCTACCCATGATGGCGAAACCAAGGTCCAGCCCGAGCTTGACCTCGAACCTGAGCCGTTGTGGAAGAAGATCCTGCTCGCGATTCCGCGCGCGTTCGGCTCCGGCGTACGCGCCGTCACCGGCGTCGGCGAATACGATCCAGCCTACCGTCGTGACGGTTTGTGCTTCCTGCTGCTCGTGCTCGCCGTACTGTTCTGCGCGTCCGAATGGTTCCGCGTCAGCGGTCCATTCGGCCAGCTGCTTCACGCCATCGCGGCCGGTGTGCTTGGTCTGATGAGCGTCGTGCTGCCGGTGTTGCTCGCCGCCGTGGCCTTCCGACTCATGCGCAATTCCGGTAAAGGGTCCAATAACCCGCGTGTGGTCACCGGTTGGGTGCTGCTCATGTGGTCGATTTGTTCGATCATCGACGTGGCGATCGCCGCCGACCACACCGGATTCGACATCACGATTCTGCAATCCGCCGGCGGCCTGTTCGGCTTCTTCCTCGGCTCACCGCTCGCCTGGGGCCTTTCCAACGTGTTCGCCATCATCATTTTCGTGGTCGTCGGCCTGTTCTCCTTGCTGATGATTACCGGCACCCACGTCACCGATTTGCCGGAGGATGCGCGCAAAATCGCCGCTAAAATCCAACGCAAACCGTATGTGCCGATGGGCCAGGAGACGGATGGGAGCGCCAGCCAGTTCCCCAACGAGGTCCGTGTGGAGATACCACTCTCGCCTTTGCCGACGGTGTTCCCTCGCATGACGGCGACGATGACGGAAGCGACAACGATCAGGCCGGCGATGCACGGCCCAGCCTGTTCGCACGACTGTTCGGCCGCAAATCCAAGACCGAAGACGACAAAACTCTTGACAAGTATGCTGCCGACGATCCATTCGACCGTGCCGCCAGCCAGCATGGTGCCACCGCCGAAACCCCGGTGGTCGATCCGATGACCGGCGAGATTATCGGTGCGCGAACCATTGCATCGTCTTCGTACGACGGCCGTCCGCACCTATCCAGCCCTGCGCCTGCTGCCGATGCAGATGATGGCGACGCTTCCCGAACCCGCGTCATCACCAGTGGCCAGACCGTCGCCATGCCCGGTGGGGGAGCGGTAGACGACCCGTGGGCACCCAGTACCGCCCAGGCCGGTACTGTCGCGCTCGCAGGGGCAGCCGGTGCGATGGGAGCGGCCGGAGCCGCCGGTGCGCGGCTGCGG
>ENA-OQDE01000208-OQDE01000208.1-human-gut-metagenome-genome-assembly--contig:-NODE-208-length-38109-cov-5.063530_pt1 | contig 38109 bp, 48 predicted proteins | sample MGYA00242768_ERZ504595 | MGnify/ENA primary metagenome ERZ504595 (study PRJEB26092, sample SAMD00036307) | human gut metagenome | host: Homo sapiens | study: EMG produced TPA metagenomics assembly of... | reverse complement strand
TGCACCACGAGCACAAGGAACACGATCGCCAGCACCCAAGAGATGCCGATCGGTGCCATGCCCAGCAGGGTGAGGAACTTATGGAACAGGACCATGACCTGGGTCATGAGCCACTCAAGTGGGGTCAGCAGCTTATACAGCCAGCCCCAAATGCCTCTGTCAAGAAGAAATTCTCCGGAAGTGTTCATCAGGCCATCTCCTTAATCATCGGCCATTGGTGTGAGTCGAGGCTTCTCATATGCCTTCGACCAGCGAAATCTGTAGCACAGTGAAAAATGTTGCGGAACATCATCGATGCCGCCACGACTCCAAGGGTTGCAGCGAAGAAAACGCCACATAAACAGCACGATTCCTCTTACCGCGCCGAAGCGCCGAACCGCAGTGATCGCGTAATGTGAGCAACTCGGATAGTACTTGCAGCATGGCGGCGTTTTCGCCGAAATGGCCCTCTGGTACCACTTGATCATGCCGATAAGCGCCGATCCGATGGCTGACATCAGCGACTCACCCTGCGTTCATGCGTAGTCGTGACTTTGGCGAAGCAACGGGAAAACTGTCGGTCAAGGTCAGCGAAATCGACACGCGATGCGCTGGGTTTGGCTCTCACGACGATATCGCACTGCATCGGAAGCATATCTTCATATCGTCTTGCGAGCACACGAAATCGACGCTTCACACGATTACGCGTTACAGCGTTACCAACAGCCTTGCTGACGGCAAGTCCCATACGTCTCATGATATCCGCAGATGCCTGAACATCACGGGTATCGTCATGCACCACAAAGTGCACGACGATATCCGAATCCGTCACCTTGAAGCGACGCTTCAGCACTGCGATGAAGTCACGATGGCTTTTCAGCCGCTTCACTCGCCTTCGTCACCTACCGCAATCAGGCGGACAGAGACTTACGTCCCTTGTTACGGCGGCGGTTGATCATCGCGCGGCCGGAACGGGTGCGCATGCGCACGCGGAAACCATGCTTCATCGAGCGACGGCGGTTGTTGGGCTGGAATGTCCTCTTCATAGTTATGCTCCCGGTTTTTGCCATGCTGATGCACGGCTCTCATGAGTCAAGCTCTATAACGGTACTCTGAGCCATGCCCAAAAATCAAAATGAAAACAATTTCTTCACGATTTATCAGTGTGTCGTGCCCCTTGCAGAGCAGCGGAAAACATTGGAAACACGCCAAAACATGTAGAAAAGTTATCCACAAATTACATGAATGTTATTCACAATTGAGGCGACACAACACGCTAAGCTGTGGATAACTTGGCTAAAGTGGAGTACATATATCCTGTTGTTGTTGTACTTATTATAGCTACCGTAGCGCATCCGCTGCGGTGCGCACCGGCACACATACCTGAAGGAGGTCACAATGTCGGATGACCTTCTCGGTCCAGCCGGGCAAGCCACGCGGATATGGTCGGACACGCTGCGTCTGCTCAAGCAGAATCCCACGCTGTCGCCGCGTGACAAGAGCTGGCTTGAAGGAGTCGTACCGGAAGCGGTATATGGCACGACCATCGTATTGTGCGTAAGCAACATGGCCACGCAGCAAGCGTTGCAGAATGAACTCAATGCGCCGCTGCTCAACGCTTTGAAAATCATATCCGGAAACGACATGTTCCCGGCGTTCAAAATCGTGGCTCCTCAGGTGTCCCAACCGGAACCGCAGCCGCCGGAATACCGGCATCCCGATACTGCGGCGAAACCGAGCGAACCATTCCCTGCGAATCCGTCGCCGACCGTCGCCGATCTGGCTCAGGAATCCTACATGCCCAACAGCATGCAGTCAATCTCCTCCATCGATTCGATTCCGCGGAATGACGGAGGCGAATCAGCAACCAGGCGCCACGGCTCCTCGAATACCCGGCGAGCGAGTTTTCCGGTACGGCAGCAGAAGGTGATGCGCGATCCGGAAACCCATCTGAACAAAAACTCGACGTTCGACACGTTCGTTCCCGGTGATTCCAACCGTTTCGCACGCACTGTCGCGCTTGCGGTCGCCGAGGGAACCGGGCAGGAATTCAACCCGTTGTGTATCTACGGCGGATCGGGACTGGGCAAGACCCACCTGCTCAACGCCATCGGCAACTATGCATTGGTCAAGGATCCCACGCTCAAGGTCCGATACGTCAACAGCGAGGAATTCACCAACGAATTCATCGAGGCACTGCAGACCCCGGCCCAGAGCCAGAACCGCATCGCAGAATTCAACCGCCGATACCGCGAGGTCGACGTGTTGCTCATCGACGACATCCAGTTCCTCGGCGGCAAGGAAGCGACCCTCGAACAGTTCTTCCACACATTCAACGCGCTGCATCAGGCCAACAAGCGTATCGTCATCGCGTCCGATGTCGCGCCCAAGAACCTCAAGGGCTTCGAGGCACGACTCATCTCGCGTTTCGACTCCGGACTCACCGTCGATGTCAAGCCGCTGATCTTGAGACCCGCATCGCTATTTTGCGCATGATGGCTTCGATGAACGGCACTTCGACACCGAATGACGTGCTGAATCTGATCGCGGAGCGCTTCACCGAGAACATCCGCGAGCTGGAAGGCGCCCTGATTCGCGTGAGCGCGGTGGCATCGCTGAGCAGTCAGCCGGTGACCCGCGCGCTTGCCGAGCAGACGCTGCAGGACTTCTTCACCACCGACGTGGAAATCAAGCCGACCGACATCATCGGGCAGACGGCGAAGTACTTCCATCTGACATTCGACGACATCGTCGGGCGCGCGCGAACGAAAAACATCGCGCTGGCCCGTCAGGTCGCCATGTATCTTGCCCGTGAGATGACCAGCATGAGCCTGGTCGATATCGGCGAAGTGTTCGGCGGCCGCGATCACACCACGGTCATGCACGCGTATACCCGCGTCAGCGATGATATGCAGGAAAAGCCTGAAATTTACAACTACGTGACCGAGCTGACCGCGCGCCTCAAGCAGCGCGGCAATGAGTGACGACAGTCGTTTTCTCTCGGCTGTGCAATGGTCCCGTCTGGCACGATCGCGCTGAGACACCAAAAAACGCCTTTTTCGTCGCTGTGCGTGATTCTGCTGGATGAAGGCCTGATTCGTCACCGTCGACAGGACCTATCAGACTCAAATAATATAGACATACATATTTAATCTGTACAATAAAACAGGCGCAACACGCCGAACGATCTGCTGATTGAAGGAAAAGTTATCCACATGCTTATTCACAAATGTGGGTAGAGCCTGCGGATAACTTGTGGACTACTGCACATTTTTTGTGGATGAACAGTGGATTAATCCACAGGAAATGTGGACAATCAAAATAGTTCGCCGAAAATGTGGATAACTCGGCACTTATGCACATTTTGTCCGGAAAGTTATCCACATAATCTGTGGGTTACTCAGCCCATATAAACACAAGGATTCGCGCAGTTATCCACATTATCCACAGGGCTTATTACTACGACTATCTTATTTCTCTTTCGATAACCGTCGTGATGATAACTCACTTCGCGCATGAGAAAAACAACAATCCGAACATGACCCGCTAGAATGTTGCCAAGCACATCGTGAAATGAGGGAACCCATGAAAGTAGAAATCGATTCCGCGGCTCTCGCCGACGCCGTAGCCTGGACGACCCGCGTCATCGACGCCCGACCGGCGAGCCCCATCCTTGCAGGTATCCAGCTCGAAGCCATCGACGGCACCCTTCAACTGTCCGCGTTCAATTACGAGATTTCCGCACGTCACCACATCGAAGCCGGTATCGACGAACCCGGAACCGCACTGGTACTCGGCAAACTCCTCGCCGACATCACCAAGTCACTGCCTGCCGAAAAGACCTACCTGTCGACCGACGGCTCCACCATGACCATCAACTCGGGCAAGTCCACGTTCACCATGCAGCTCATGCCCGATGCCGAATACCCGGATCTGCCGGTCGTACCGGCAAAGCTCGGCCAGGTCGACGCACCCACGTTCATCCAGGCCGTAACCCAGGCCAGCGTCGCGGTCTCCCGCGAGGAGAACCGCCCGGTGCTGACCGGCGTGCGCATGCAGTTCGACGGCGACAAAGTCACCATGACCTCGACCGACCGTTTCCGCCTGTCCCGTGCCACGTTCACCTGGACGCCGCAGAACATCGACACCTCTACGACCACACTGGTGCGCGGATCCCTGCTGCGCGACGTCGCCCGCGCACTTGACGATCACCAGAACGTCGTCATCGATTTCGACGCCGACAACCCCACGCTGCTCGGTTTCGAGAACGCCGGACGCGTCTCGACATCCCAGCTGATCGACGGCGAATTCCCTGCGGTCGACCGCCTGTTCGCCGACGAATACCCGATTCAGGCCGTCATCGACAAGCAGCTGCTGATCGCCGCCATCAAGCGCGTCGCGCTGGTCGCCGAACGCAACGCCCCGATCCGCATGGTGTTCTCCGGCCAGGAGGTCACCTTGTCCGCCGGCGCCGTGGACGAAGCCCAGGCGCAGGAAATGCTGGACATCGACATGGACGGCGAAGACATCACCGTCGCGTTCAACCCGTCCTACCTGATCGAAGGCCTGAGCGCCATCACTGAGCCGTTCGTGCGCATGAAGATGACCACGGCCGTCAAGCCCGTCGAATTCAACGGCCAGCAGGAGGCGGACAGCGACGAATCGATGGATTACCGCTATCTGCTCGTCCCGATGCGTTTCAACAGCTGAGCCCGACGGCTGAACACTGGAATCCGAATCGAATCGCCGGCACCGCCGAAACACACGGTGCCGGCGATGACATGACAGGAGCCCATCTTGTACATTTCGCGTCTTGCGCTTGACCATTACCGGTCATGGAACCATTGCGTGCTCGACCTCACGCCGGGCATCAACATCCTGCAGGGGGCGAACGGGCTTGGGAAAACCAACATCGTCGAAGCGATAGAAGTGCTGTCCACGGGTCTGAGCCATCGCACATCCAGCTCGGTTCCGCTGGTGCAGCGCGGCGAACATGCAGCGACGATCCGGGCCAATATCGAATCCGTGACGGATCCGGAGCCCGCTGATGATGGCGTCAATGCCAGCGCTGATGCCGTGGATATCTCGGACATGAAACCGGTCCGGCAGACACAGACCACCACCCTTGAGCCACGATTGCGGCACGCGCGCCAACCGCGCCCGCATCAACGGCGGGCAGTCGCGGTATCTGCGGGAGATTCTCGGCACGCTGCCGACCGTGAGCTTCACCCCGGAGGATCAGCAGCTTGTGGCGGGCGACCCCGCCGTGCGCCGCTCGTTCATCAACCAGGTCGCCTCGCTGCTGATTCCCGGATATGCGAACCGGTTGCAATCATTCACGCACGTCGCCAAGCAACGGGCGGCACTGCTCAAACAGCTCGGTCAATGGCAGCGTGCAGGATCCCCGATTGACGCCGCGCTCAGCGGGCTGGAGATCTGGACCGGACAGTTCATCGAGGCGGGAGTCGCGCTCAGCCGCGACAGGCAGCGCATCATGCGGAACTGAACAAGTCGTTCGGCCGCTGTATGCCAGATTGGCCGGTGTGGCGGGCGACTTGCCGTCCAATGCGGAAATTCAGGATGCCGCGCAGGATGGTGGTGAGCAGGCAGCGGTCGAATACGTGCCGTCATTCGACGAGATCCTTGGAACACAGGCGCCCGAACCGCTGATAAGCCAGCATTTCCAGCGCATCTATCCCGGCGAGGTGTCTCGCGGCGTCAATCTGATCGGCCCGCAACGAGATGACCTGTTGGTGACGCTCAATGGCATGCCGGCCAGGGAATTCGCCTCCAACGGCGAGATGTGGACGTTGGCCCTGGCATTGAAGATGGCACAATACCGGGCCCTCTGCGAGTATTTCGACACCAGGCCGGTGGTGATTCTCGACGATGTGTTCGCTCAGCTCGACGAATCGCGCCGCACCGAGATCCTGCGTTTTGCCGCGGCTCAGGATCAGGTACTGATCACCGCAGCCGCGGAAAGCGATATTCCGATACGGCCGGCGAATGAGTCGACAGAATCCGGCGAGATACCGGTGAACCGCATCGCAGTGGCCGATCTCAAACGGCGCGACGAAGCGGATGCCGAGAGGGCCGGCGAACAATGACCGAACCCCGCAAGCCGAATACGCCGAGCGGGCCGGGGGCACCGAGCAGGCCCGACAAGCCGGGCAGCGCGGTCAAGCCGGGCAATGTACACGATTCGCACGAGCCGATTTGCGCGACCCTGCATCTCGACCAGCGCAAACTGCCCGCCACGGTGTTCGAGCACATCGCCAAGATGGCGGGAGGAAAGCGTCAGCGGATGATTGACGCCGAGGCCGCATGGGAGAACTTCGGCAAGCCGGGCCGTGACCCGAGCACCTTGGGCAGCGTAACGGCGCTGATTGCGAATAACGGTCATTGGATACCGTATCTGAAAATCGCGCAGCTGCGCAATCACTGGGATCAGGTGGTCGGACCGGTCATCGCCCAGCATTCGCAGGTCATCGGGCTGCGCGACGGAGTCATGACCATCCGTGCCGATTCCGCGGCTTGGGCCACCCAGCTCACCTACCTGATTCCGCAGCTGGAACGTACCATCAAGGAGCGCCTGCAGGGGTTGGACGTCCACAAGATTCAGGTAACAGGCCCCCGTGCCGCGACATTTCGCGGCTCAAGGATGAAGAGGCGCTAAATTCGCTCAGAGAGCCAAAGTCCCCGTAGACGGTAGGATTGGCGGATAATAGGTTCAGCGCTTAGAAACCCCCGTTATTCGCGTTTTAGAGCGTATCGCCCGCAGAACAACCTTTCATGACGAAAGAATATGCAGGAAGGAAACCGTTAGTGGCAGTTCTTGAATCGGATTCCGAACATGAATCCCGTGACGAGTCCGGCATGCCTGAGCAGGCTCCGGGCAGCGGTCTGACGGCGAGCAGCGCCGAGCAGCATGACCGCGAGGTCGATGAAGCCATCGCCCAGGATGAGCTCGATGACGCCCAGCTTGACGACACCTTATCGCCCGACCATTATGACGCCAGCGACCTGAAGGTGCTGGAAGGCCTTGAGGCGGTGCGCATCCGCCCGGGCATGTACATCGCTCCACCGGCCCGCGCGGTCTGCACCACCTGGTCTACGAGATCGTCGACAACTCCGTCGACGAGGCACTGGCCGCTACGCCACGCATATCGAAGTGACGATCCTGCCGGACAACGGCATCCGCGTCGTTGACGACGGTCGAGGCATCCCGGTCGACGAAGTTCCCGGCGAAGGCGTCTCCGGCGTCGAGACCGTGATGACCAAGCTGCACGCCGGCGGTAAATTCGGCGGCGGCGGATACGCGGTGTCCGGCGGCCTTCACGGTGTCGGCATCTCCGTGGTCAACGCGCTGTCGACGCGAGTCGATATCGAAGTGCGGCGCAGGGATTCCACTGGACCCAGACATACGTCAACCAGCATCCGACGGCCCGCCTCGCCAAGGGCGCCCCGATGGCCGAGGATGAGTCGACCGGCACTTCCGTGACGTTCTGGCCCGATGCGGCGATCTTCGAAAGCACGGTATACGACTTCGAGACGCTGCGCTCCCGCTTCCAGCAGATGGCGTTCCTGAACAAGGGACTGAAGATTTCACTCACCGACCTGCGCGAGCCGGATCTGGCCGGCGACGAAGTGGCCGGCGATGACGATTCCACCGAGCCGAAGCACCAGAGCGTGACTTACCAGTACATGAACGGCATCAAGGATTATGTCTCGTACCTGGTCAAGTCCCGCAAGGCCACTCCCGTCGAGGAGGATGTCATCGATTTCGAGGCCGAAGACCTCAAGATCGGCATCTCGGCCGAGGTCGCGATGCAGTGGACCACCGCGTATTCCGAGGCTGTGCACACGTTCGCGAACACGATCTCCACCACAGAAGGCGGCACGCACGAAGAAGGCTTCCGTGCAGCGCTGACCTCGCTGGTGAACCGGTATGCGCGAGACAAGAACATCCTCAAGGAGAAGGACGACAACCTCTCCGGCGACGATGTGCGCGAAGGCCTGACCGCCGTCGTGTCCGTCAAGCTGACCACTCCTCAGTTCGAAGGGCAGACGAAGACCAAGCTCGGCAACTCCGAGGCGAAGACCTTCGTGCAGCGCGTGATGACCGACAAGCTCGGCGACTGGTTCGACGCGCACCCCGCAGAGGCCAAGAACATCATCCAGAAGGCCATCGAAGCCTCCCGCGCCCGCATCGCGGCGAAGAAAGCCCGCGAGAACACCCGGCGCAAGTCGATTTTCGAGTCGGCCGGCATGCCCGACAAGCTCAAGGACTGCCAGTCCAGCAACCCCGAAGAGTGCGAGCTGTTCATCGTCGAGGGTGATTCGGCAGGCGGCTCCGCCATTCAAGGGCGAAACCCGGAAACGCAGGCCATCCTGCCGCTTCGAGGCAAGATTCTCAACACCGAACGCGCTCCATCGACCGCATGATGAAGTCCGACACCATCGAGTCGCTGATCACCGCGGTCGGCGGCGGCTATGGCGAGGAATTCGACGTGAGCAAGGTGCGCTACCACAAGGTCATCATCATGGCCGATGCAGATGTGGACGGTGCCCATATCGCCACGCTGAACCTGACGCTGTTCTTCCGTTACATGCGACCGATGATCACCGCAGGATACGTGTATGTGGCCATGCCTCCGCTGTACCGTCTCAAGTGGACGCGCGGCGATCATGATTACGTGTACACCGACCGCGAACGCGACGAGAAACTCGCCCAGGGCAAGGCCGCAGGCCGGCAGCTGCCCAAGGGCGAAGGCATCCAGCGATACAAGGGTCTGGGCGAGATGACCTACCAGGAACTGTGGGAGACCACCATGGATCCTGAGCACCGCATCCTGAAGCAGATTCACATCGAGGATGCCGCGGCAGCGGACGAGACCTTCTCGATGCTGATGGGCGACGACGTGGAACCGCGCCGTCTTTTCATCCAACGCAATGCCAAGGATGTGCGCTTCATCGACGCTTAAGGTTCTAATCCAAGCCCCGCCGGCGGGGGGGCTGTCAGCGCAGCTGACTGGGGGTGGTCCCGATCCACCCGATGACAGCGACAGAAACGACGTCCAACATACGGTCGAACAGAATTTAACCAAAGGACAACCAAGTGGCAGACGAAAACAGCAACGGCACCGACCTGCCGGAGCAGAACGACGAGCGTGCCGAACACTCGATGGAGCCCATCAGCCCTCAGGCCAACGAACAGTTGGTCCTCGACGACAATCGCGTGGCCCACACCGACATCCAGAAGGAGATGCGTCAGTCGTACCTCGACTATGCCATCTCCGTCATCGTCGAACGAGCCTTCCGGATGTGCGCGACGGCATGAAGCCGGTGCACCGCCGCATCGTGTACGCGATGTATGACGGCGGCTACCGTCCTGATCGCGGCTATTCCAAGTGCGCCCGACCCGTCGCCGACGTGATGGGCAACTACCACCCACACGGCGACGTCGCGATCTACGATTCGCTGGTGCGCATGGCCCAGCCATGGTCGATGCGATACACGCTGGTCGACGGGCAGGGCAACTTCGGCTCGGCCGGTGACGACCCGCCCGCAGCCATGCGTTACACCGAGTGCCGCATGATGCCGCTTGCGATGGAATGGTGCGAGACATCGACAAGGACACCGTCGACTTCGTGCCCAACTACGATGGCCGTACGCAGGAACCCACCGTGTTGCCCGCGCGCTTCCCGAACCTGCTGGCCAACGGCTCGTCCGGTATCGCCGTCGGCATGGCGACCAACATTCCGCCGCACAACATGCGCGAGCTGGCGGAAGGCGTGCATTGGACGCTCGATCATCCCGAAGCGAGCCGTGAAGAGCTGCTGAACGCACTCATCGGCATCATCAAGGACCGGACTTCCCGACCGGCGCCACGATCCTCGGCCACAAGGGCATCGAGCAGGCGTACCGCACCGGCCGCGGCCTGATTACGATGCGCGCGGTGGTCAACACCGAGGAGATCAAGGGCCGTATGTGCCTGGTGGTCACCGAGCTGCCGTATCAGGTGAATCCCGACCGTCTGGCCGCTTCCATCCGAGAAGGCGTGCGCGACGGCAAGATCCAGGCATCGCCGACATGCGCGACGAGACGTCGGGCCGTACCGGCCAGCGACTCGTGCTCGTGCTCAAGCGCGACGCCGTGCCGAAGGTCGTGCTCAACAACCTGTACAAGCACTCCCAGCTGCAGCAAACGTTCGGCGCGAACATGCTCGCGCTGGTCGACGGCGTGCCGCGCACGCTGAGCCTCGACGCTTCATCCGCCATTGGGTGAACCACCAGCTCGAAGTCATCGAACGCCGTACCCGTTACCTCAAGCGCGAGGCCGAGGAACGCGACCACATCCTGCAGGGCCTGCTCAAGGCCATGGACGCCATCGACGAGGTCATCCGCCTCATCCGCTCCAGCCAGGGCCGCGAGGACGCCCGGCCGAAGCTGATGGAGTTCCTTGACATCGATCAGGTGCAGGCCGACGCCATCCTTTCCATGCAGCTGGTTCGACTGGCCAACATGGAACGCCAGAAGATCATCGACGAGCATGAGGAACTCATGCGCAAGATTGCCGACTACAACGACATCCTCGCCAAGCCGGAACGCCAGCGTACGATCGTCGGCGACGAGCTCGACGAGATCGTCGCGAAATACGGTGACGAACGTCGCACGAAGATCCTCCCCTACTCGGGCGAGATGAACGTCGAAGACCTGATCGCCGAGGAGAACGTGGTGGTCACCGTCACGCACTCCGGCTTCATCAAGCGCACCAAGGCCAACGAATACCGCGCACAGCATCGCGGCGGCAAGGGCATCAAGGGCGCCAAGCTGCGTGAGGATGACGTGGTGGATCACTTCTTCCTCACGTCCACGCATAACTGGCTGCTGTTCTTCACCAACAAGGGCCGCGTCTACCGCATCAAGGCGTACGAGCTGCCCGAAGGCTCGCGCGATTCCAAGGGCCAGCACGTGGCGAACCTGCTGCAGTTCGGTCCCGACGAGACGATTCAGACCGTGCTGTCGATTCCGAACTACGAGGTCGCCAAGTATCTGGTGCTTGCCACCCGCACCGGCAAGGTCAAGAAGACCGCGCTGGCCGAGTACGATTCGCCGCGTCAGGGCGGACTCATCGCGGTTCGTCTCGCGGCCGACGAGGAGACCGGCGAGCCCACGGACGAGCTGATCGGCGCCGCGTTGTGCAACGCCGCAGACGACATCATCCTCGTCTCCAAGCAGGGCATGAGTCTCAAGTTCGCGGCGGACAACGACCAGCTGCGTCCGATGGGACGCCAGACCGCCGGCGTGCAGGGCATGAAGTTCCGCGGGGATGACGAACTGCTCGCCATGGACGTGGTTCCGGAGGACTCCAAGCAGGACCTGCTCGTGGTCACCAATGAGGGCTTCGCCAAGCGCACCGCGATCAGCGAATACCGACTGCAGGGGCGTAACGGCTTCGGCGTCAAGGCGGTACAGCTCGCCGAAGGTCGCGGATCGCTGGTCGGTGCCCTGATCGTAAGCGAAGACGATCAGGTCATGGCGATCATGAAGTCCGGCAAAGTGATCCGCTCCAACGTCACCGAAGTCAAGCGCACCGGCCGCACCACGCAGGGCGTGACGCTCGCTAAGCCCGACAAGGGCGACGAGATTATCTCCATCGCCCGCAACGAGGAAACCGGCGAAGACGAAGTCGAGAGACGGATGATACGGCTGCGGCCGCATCCGCGACCACGTCTCCCGATACGGCCGAAAACACTCCGGATACCGCGGATAGCGTCGCATCCGGCAGTGATTCGGGCGCGGCATCTGACGAGAATGTGAACAACACGGATGACAAGGCATAATCGTCTCAGAAAACTGGTAGCCTCGGCTAAGAGTCATCGGGGAACGACAAGGAGCAACGATGAGTGACAACCTCGAACCCGGACGGACCGACATGTTCGTGCCCGGTCCGCATGACAATGCAGAACCGCACGAAGGTGTCCGCGAAAGCGCCCCTCGGGTCGCGCGCTCTATTTCCAACCAGCCGCAGCCGGAGAGCGAGCCGCGCGCCAACAAAACGCGTGCGTCCCTGCGTTCGCCGCGCCGTTCAACGCCGCGCGCCCGCCGCATGAACCTGTCGCTGACCCATGTGAACGCATGGTCCGTGGCGAAGGTGACGTTCATGCTGTCAATCGCCGGCGCGATCATCGAAGTGCTTGCCGCCGCCCTGGTCTGGCTGCTGCTTGACGCGGTCGGCGTGTTCGACCAGCTGAACAATATCGTCTCGTCCACCGGTCTGGCCGCCGACAGCCTGAACCTGTCCAGCGTGTTCAGCCTGTCCACGGTACTGTCGGTGGTCACCATCCTGGCGATCGTCGGCGTCGTGCTGGTGACGCTCCTTGCCACCATCATCGCGCTGCTGTACAACGTGATCAGCGCGCTGGTCGGCGGCATACATATCACTCTGGGCGACGACTGATCCAATCGAATCCCTGATACATCCCGTTACGAACCCCGCGGAGGCAACGCCCGCGGGGTTTTTATATCTCATCATCGCCGGCGCAGGAAAAGACTACACCGCCGCTTCGTGGAAGCCGTCCGCTCAGGCCTTCAAGGAGGCCAAGGTTCGTGGCGTTGCCGCTGATTGGCGACAGCGCCACATGACCGCGTTGCCGGCGCGGGTTGTCAGCACATGACGACGAATAATGGGAGTTCCCGATGCTCGGGAACCCCCATTATGTTGTTGATAGGAAAATCACGCTCTCAAAACTCGCAGATGCAGACCATTTTTGTTGAATTCGGCCCTGTATCTGCAAGTTTTGAGAGCGTGAGCTCGCGATAATCAGGCCGTGAACCTCACCGAAGCCCATGTGACCGGTGGCAACGAAACAGTCATCCGACCCTCATCAAGCGCGGCGGATAGCGGCTGCAAGGTGACGCCGTCCGGCTCGTCGACCGTATTGGTGCGGTAGATATCGTCGCTGGGCGGCATCTGCGAGCTGGTGACGGACGGCCACTCCCCCAGCCTAGGCAACGATGTCAGGTCGATTGTCACATCATGGGCGTTGTGCTCGTCACGGTTGACGAGCAGAATCATGCTTCGCGAGTCTTTTGATCCCAAGTGGCCACCGCGACCGTGAAGAGCCGTAAGGCCGGCAGCGGCACCGGTTCCGCATGGGCACAGTACACGGACGAACTCGCCACCGCATCGACCACCGCCGACACGAAGGCCGGTGAGCCGCAGTACGTGACCACCACGTTCACCGTGCCCGCCGACGCCGCGCCTGAAGGCGCTCTGTGGCTGAGCTTCTCCGACATGGGCCTCGCCGATGACGCCAACGGCTACATCGACGATGTGGTGCTCGTCCGCTCCGACTCCAAGCCGACGCTGAAGACCACCGCGTTCACGCCGACCGTCGCCGAGGGTGAAACCGCCTCCGCATACGTGGAGCTCGACGGTCAGCCCGCCGCCAAGGAGGTCTCCGCCAACAAGAACGCAACCGTCGACGAAGTGGCCACCGCACTGAAAACCTCACCGCCGCACAGAACGCCCTGGCCGAGAAGCCGAAGCCGGCGACCGTCGAATCGATCAAGGTGGCCGCGAAGCCCACCAAGACCGAGTACACGGTCGGCGACACGTTCTCCGCCGATGGTCTGAAGGTCGTCAAGGTCATGTCCGACAAGACCGAACCGGGCAAGAAGCCTGGCGTGCAGAAGCCTGCCGGTCAGCAGAACGTCTGTCCAAGACCGGTGCCTCGGTGGCTGGCGTGGCCGGTTTGCGTTCCTAAGTGCGCGCCGAAACGACGATCGTGCGCACTTAAGAACGCAAACAGAGCCATCTGCGTTCTTATGTTCGCGCACTTGTCGTTTGACGCGCACATAGGAACGCAAACGACCGTACCTGCTGCTGTTGCGTTGCTGCGCCGTCACGCCGTTGTGCCGTCACGCCGTCGCTGCCGTCCGGGGAACGCCGAAAGACGCGAAACGGGCCTGCGGCAAATCATGCCACAGGCCCGTTTCTCAATGCCGGACCACGCCGGCTAAATCCGTGATCTGCGAAAACCCGCGAAAATCAGCGGTGGGTGGTGCCCTCGTAGGTGTCGCTCCACGTCAGCGACGCCACGCCGTCGGCGATGGAAATCGGCATCTGTACGATCGGCGAGTTGCCGAGGTCATGCTCCTGCCAGCGGTCGCCGATGAACAGGAAGTGCTCGCTGTTGTACGGGTCGTCGTCCAGCGGCACCACGATATCGACCTGCGAATCGTAGGTCTTCGCACCCTCCGGCGCGAACAGCTTCCACTCGCTCCACGGGCCGTGCAGGTCGGTGGCGGTGGAGTACTTGTTGTCGTTGGTGTCCCAGCTGGTCAGTTGCGAGCCGAACCAGTAGTACAGGCCGTCCTTCTTGATGATGGTCGCGATTCCAGGCCGTATGGGTAGTCGGTGGCACGCTCACAGGCGACGTCCTCGACGATGGTGAGGTAGTCGTCGGCGAGACGGTAAATGTGCGTGCCATGGTCGCGGTCCTCGCTCATGATGTAGCCGCTGCCGTCCTCGTCCTGGAAGACGCCGATGTCACGGCTCAGGTAGCCACGCCACGTGATGGTGGTCTGGAATGCGAACGGGCCGGTTGGGGCGTCGGCCACGGCGACGCCGATGTACGCGTATCCGTAGTCGGGCGTTTCGGCATGAATATACATGACATATTTGCCGGTGGCGGGGCAATGCAGCACCTTCGGCCGCTCGCCGATACGGTCGGCGGCGAGGGCGGAGCCGTCTTCTTGCACATCAAGTACGATGCCGTGCTGCGCCATGCGATGAAATCGGTGGTTGTATAACAGCACACGCCCTGGAACAAATTGCCGTTTACCTTGTTCTCGCCATATGCATACCAGGTGTCGCCGAATTTCTGCAGACCGATGCCGTGCAGCTGGGCAACGTCGCCCGAGGTGTCGTGAGGCAGAAAAGCTCCGAATCTATCAGCCATGATTTCCCCTTTCGTGATGATCTGCTGTTGATTATCTGTCGTGTCCGCAACTGCTTGTGACCGGTTACAGACTGAACCATTGTATCGTGAAAACCTTGCCGACATACGGAAGAATCGGAGTGCGCCCGGCGGTGGCGCTCCGGCAACGGCCGCGTGGGGTCGTGCGTTGCAATATGAGGCTCTCAAAATTCGCAGATACAAGGGACTATTCGTTATTTTCGCCCTGTATCTGCGAGTTTTGAGAGCGTGGTTCTTCCTAGATCACGCCGATTGGCGCTCCGCGATGGTCGTCGGCAGCAGCTGCACGTAATGCGGCTCCACGATGTCGCCTTGCAGCATGGACAGCAACAGCCTCGACATCGTCTCGCCGTGCAGCTGCGAATCCTGCCGCACGGTGGTCAGCTTCGGGTTCGCCAGCAGGGCGATTGGCGAATCGTCGAATCCCGTGACCGCGATGTCGTCCGGCACCCGATACCCGAACCGGTTCAACTGGTTGATGACGCCCAGCGCGATGCTGTCGTTGGCGCACACGAATCCGTCCAGCTCGTCAAGCATGGGTTGGAACTCGACCACGGCCATTTCGCCGCTGGTGCTCTCCCAGTCGTCCGCGTAGTAGACGTGGCGTTCGTTGAACCGGTCACCCATCGCCGCCTTGAAGCCGTCGAAGCGGTTGTTCGACGATGGTGAGTATCCGGGGCCGCACACGTACACCAGCTTGGTCCTCCCCTGGTCGAGCAGGTAGCGCGTGATGTCGCGCTGCCCCTCGGTGTTGGTGAAGTCCACGGCCGGGAACGGCAGGTTCTCGCGTTCGCTGACTTCCGAGAGGACCACCGGCCGCTTGACCGATGCGAACGTGTTGGCGAGCATGCTGTCCTCGCTCAGTGAGAACAGCAGGTACCCGTCCGAAAAGTCGCTTTGCACCAGCTGCGCGATGCGGCGCGTGGAGTCCTCGCTGTTGGCGATCAGCGTGACCATCTGGTAGCCCGCGTCGCCGAGGACCTGGTTGGCGCCGGCCATCGCCCTTGACATACCGGCCTGCGCGATGGTCTCGTTCGATTCGACCTGGATGATCAGCGCGACGGTGAGCGTGCGGCGTTGCGCGAGTGAGCGTGCGGCGTTGTTCGGCGTGTACTGTGATTTGGTGATGGCTGCTGCGATGCGTTCGGCTGCGTCCTGCGAGACGTGGGTGTTGCCGTTCAGATACCGGGAGACCGTTCCGTACGATACTCCCGCGAGACGGGCGACGTCGCGGATGGTCGGTTTTTTCTGTGCATCGTCCATGGAATCCATGGCATCGGTGTTTGCTTCGTGTTGCTGGATATTCGCCGGTTGCTTATCGCTGTTCTGGTCTACCGGTGTTTCGTTGGAACGTGCAGACGACTTCGTCCGAGTGCGGTTCGCCAGACGCCGGGTCGGTTTGCCGCTCGTTGATGCTACCTTGTTCGGCGCGTGAGTAGTTGTTGACATCATTGTTCCTTTACGCGTGCGGCCGTCGTCGGACGACCGCGTACAGGTTCGAGTATACGCAGATGATGTAAACGGTCACAAGGGGTGTCTGTCGTTGTGCCGGCCGTGGCATGCGGAGCCTCTCCGCAGTCGCGGTCCGCCGCCCGACCGCCGTGTGGCTCGCCATCCGTGGCTCGCCTGTGTCGACGCATTCCGACATGGCCGCGCAATCTGTTGTATTTCGCGTTCGCGTTTAGATAATGCGGGGCATAGTCGTCCTGTCGGTTCCCGCGACGCGAGTACATTGAAATCATGACCGATCCGCTGCATATCCAACTCGCCGCGCGCCCCACCGTGGACGACTGGCAGCCCGACTGCGTAATGGATGGCTACCAGCAGGCGACGATCCATCTCGGCCATGATGACGAAGGCGATATCGTCGCCACATTCGTGCGCCGGGACCCTCGAAGCTGCCCATGAGCGCGCGATGGAGCGTCAGCGGTTCGCGCTGCGCGGGCACCGGCTCGCGGTGATGTACGTGCACGGGTGGAACGACTATTTCTACCGCCGTCACGAATCCGAGTTCTGGGAATCGCTCGGCATTCCCTTCTACGCCGTCGACCTGCGCAAGTTCGGGCGGTCGTTGCGGGATGGCCAGACCCTGGATATATCGAGGATCTGCACGATTATGCGGCGGAATTCAACGCCCTACGCGACCTGGTCGTCGCCGAGCAGGGCGAGCAGGTGCGCATCCTGCTGGTCGCCCATTCGCAGGGCGGGCTGAGCTCGGTGCTGTGGCTGAATTCGCAGCGGCCGCATCACGTCGAGGCGGTCGCGCTGGACTCGCCTTGGCTGGAATTGCAAGGCAACCGCATGTTCCGCATACTGTCGACGCCCGTGGTGCAGGCGTTCCAGCTGGGCGGCGGCAAAACGGTGATGCCGATGCGCGATCCGGGGTTCTACGGCCGCTGCATCGATTGCGAGACCGGCGGCGACTGGGATTATCTGCGCCATCCGCTGGTGGACCCGCAGCGTTTCTTTCCCCGCGCCGTGGATGCGGGCGATCTACAATGCGCAGGCCGAGGTGTCGCGCCGGCTCGACATCCGCATTCCCGTGCTGGTGTGCACGTCCGACCGGACCATGCTGCAGCCCACATGGGATGAGGCGATGCGCGAGGCGGATTCCGTGCTGGACATCACGGCGATTCGCCAGGCGGCGCTCAACCTCGGCGATGTGGTGACGCTGGCGACGATTCGCGGCGGCCTGCATGATCTGAGCCTGTCGCGGCCGCCGCGCGGCGTAGGTATTTCAGGATCGTGGCCGACTGGGCCTCTCTGATGGCGTGGCGGAGGGTGATTCCGCCTGCGCATCTGCGCACCGCGTTGGACGCAGTCGCGGCGGCCGCAGTCATGTCGGTGGCGTGAATCCCGATGTCGGCCCCGACGCAAAATCCTGAGGTCCCGCAACGGCTCGCGGCCGGCGTCCAGCTGCGAGCCTGCGCAGGTCACGCCGACTGCCGCACCACCAGCTCGGTCGGCAACATCACCGTACGCGGCGAGTCGATGCCGTGAATCTTTTTGATGACGATGTCGGCCATCACCTTGCCGCGCATCTCCATGTGCTGATCGACAGTGGTGATCTGCGGGTTCGACTCCCTCAGCATCCGCGCGCCGTGGCTGGCGGTAAAAAGCCATTTCTGCCATTGGATTTCCTTATGGCGGTTTGGGTTAGATGACGGGCAGCCCCTTGCTACAATGAGAGGGCTTATAAATCCGTTTGTTTTAAGCAAACCCCGAGCTTACTTCCACCGTAATCGCCACGCTCGGCGGCTTCGCCCCAACGGTCAAACTCGGCATCACTAATCACAACACACTTCCTACTTTCATTTCACAACGCCGATAATATCGGCTGAACATTGATACTTCGTGGACTAGCCACGCCATAAAGACGCGCCTACCGGTAAGCCTGTTGATCCAGCGAAGCCGTTCGCTGCGGCCGGCAAGGTCACGGTGACGGTGGCGCTCAAGGGCACGGACTTCGCGAAGTCCTTCGAGATGACTGTCAGGTCCGCCGACAAGACAGCTCTGAACGAGGTGATCGCGGAGGCCGGCTCGGACGAGTTCGAGGCCGCCTTCGACGCTGCGAAGAAGGTCGCCGCCGACGAGGACGCGACTCCCGCCCAGGTGGCTGACGCGCTTGCCGCGCTGCAGGCCGCCCGGAAGGCTCTGGTGAAGGTCGATGGCGAGAAGCCCGGCCCGCAGGAGCCGTCCACCAAGCCCGCAGCCGCAGAAGCCGGCGGTCAAGCCGAGCCCGAACGGCCAAGGTGGATGCCACCGAGACGAGCGGCCTGAGCAAGACGGGTGCCTCGACGATGGCGTTCGCCGTGGACGCGGTCCTGCTGCTGGGCCGCCGGTGCCGGCGTGGTGCTGCTGCGCCGCCGCGCCGAGTAAGGGGCGAGCCGCATCCCAAGATTCTGGCATGTCGGGATGGCCGCCGCTGAGAAATCGGTGGCGGCCATCATTCCCCGCCGGCATGTCGTGACGACTGATTGCATGGGGGGGGGCGCTTGATGCGGACGGGATGTTCCCGAGAGCCGCCTTCCCGGCCGCATTTTTCGTTGTTGCGGGAATCGCGCTCTCAAAACTCGCAGATACGGGCCGTTTTTGTTGGATTTAGCCTTGTATCTGCGAGTTTTGAGAGCGCGGGGTTGGTGGCAGCCCGTGCCTCATCCCGTAAAGGTCCCGTTTCTGGCCTGCGGGATGTGACTTTCTCCGGATGCGGGGGCAATCGACATGATGGCGACCCGGTGATCGCGCGCCGCCCCCGTTGGCGGGGAGCTGTCGCGAAGCGACTGGGGCGGCCAAACCTGCTGCAGGATACAGAAGGCCCGCCGAAACCAATGCGAATACTGGTTTCGGCGGGCCTTCGCGCTATCCGCGAATGCGCGCCAAACGTTACGCGCCTACGCGATCACAGGATGCCCTGCGCGACCATGGCGTTGGCGACCTTGACGAAGCCGGCGGCGTTGGCGCCGAGCATCAGGTCACCCTCGTGGCCGTACTCCTTGGCGGCGGCCAGGGAGTCGGCGACGATGGTCTCCATGATGTTCTTGAGCTTGGCGTCGACCTCTTCGAAGGACCACGACAGACGGTAGCTGTTCTGGCTCATCTCCAGACCGGAAACGGCGACGCCACCGGCGTTCGCCGCCTTGGCTGGGCCGTACAGCAGACCGTTCTTCTGGTAGACCTCGATGGCCTCCGGGGTGGACGGCATGTTCGCGCCTTCGACGACGACCTTGCAGCCGTTCTTCACCAGAGCTTCGGCGGACTCGCCGTTGACTTCGTTCTGGGTGGCGCACGGCAACGCGATGTCACACGGCACGGTCCACACGCCGGAGCAACCCTCGTGATACTCGGCGGACGGCACGCGCTCGGCGTACTCCTTGATGCGGCCGCGCTCGACTTCCTTGATCTGTTTGACCACGGCCACGTCGATGCCGTTCGGATCGTAGACATAGCCGTTGGAGTCGGAGACGGTGACGACCTTGGCGCCCAGCTCCTCGGCCTTCTGCACGGCGTAGATCGCCACGTTGCCGGAGCCGGAGACCACGACGGTCTTGCCTCGAAGGAGTCGTTCTTCAGCACGCGCAGGCTTCCTGGGTGTAGTAGCACACGCCGTAGCCGGTGGCTCGGTGCGGGCGAGCGAGCGCCGAACTCCAGACCCTTGCCGGTCAGGACGCCGGAGTACTCGTCGCGGATGCGCTTGTACTGGCCGAACAGGTAGCCGATCTCGCGGCCACCCACGTTGATGTCGCCGGCGGGAACGTCGGTGAACTGGCCGATGTGGCGGCACAGCTCGGTCATGAACGCCTGGCAGAAACGCATCACTTCAGCGTCGGAACGGCCTTCGGGTTGAAGTCGGAGCCGCCCTTGCCGCCGCCCATGGGCAGCGTGGTCAGAGAGTTCTTGAGGATCTGCTCGAAGCCGAGGAACTTGATGACACCCTCGTTGACGGTCGGGTGGAAGCGCAGGCCGCCCTTGTACGGTCCGATGGCGGAGTTGAACTGCACGCGGTAACCACGGTTCACCTGCACCTTGCCTCATCATCGGTCCAGGCCACGCGGAACTTCACCACGCGCTCCGGCTCGACGATGCGCTCCAGCACGCCTGCCTTCTCGTACTCCGGGTGCTTCTCGACCACCGGCTGGATGGTCTCGAACACCTCGCGTACAGCCTGCAGGAACTCCGGCTGGTCGCCGTCGCGCTGTTCGACCTGAGCGTAGACGCGCTTCACGTACTCGTCAGTGAGCATAATTCTCCCCTTAATGGTTGGGTTATCAATAAGACGGTTTTATTGTAGGTGCGGTGTCAAGGGGCGACAAGAAATTGCTCAGGATGTGGCGCGGATGTGTGCGTCAGCTGAGCTGCAGCGTTTTGGCGACTTCGTCGACGATGCGGCGCATGGCCTGGCGCGCGTTGTCCGGACTGCTCTGCCAGATCGCTTGGGCGACGGCGTCGTGTGCGTCGAGGGCTTCCGGCTTGGGCTTTTGCGGGTACATGTGCAGTTCGACGCGTCCGGAGAGCACGGTGGCGATGATGGTGGATAGGGAAGCGAACATCTCGTTGCCGCTGTTGCGCAAGATCAGCGAGTGGAATTCGATGTCGAGCTTGTGGAATTCGTCGAGCCTGCCGTTCTCGCCGGTGTGCCGGAGCTCCGCTGCGAGCAGGGGGAGCCGCGATTTCACGTCGATCGGCGTGTATCGGGCGGCCGAGATCGCTGCGGCCGGCTCGATGGCGAGGCGCAGTTCGGTGAGGGTGCGCAGCTGCTCCTTACGGTGTGTGGAGTGCAGCTTCCAATGGATGATCTGGGTGCTGAGCGCGTCCCACTCCTCGACCGGTTGGGAGACGAGCCCGATGCATCGACGGACGGTGACGACTTTGGCTGTTTCGAGGCTTTTCGCGACTTCGCGTGCCACGGTTCGCGAGACGTCGAACCGGCGCTGGAACTCGGCGTCCCCACGACGGCCACCGCGGCGCCGACGACATCCTGCGTGTGGTCTCCACGATGCGCGCCCAATTCGGCGGCCACGTGACCCGTGCCTGAAGCGGGGCGGCTGCGGAATGCCACGAGAATGATGCGATAGTCTGGGAGGTGACGATGCGCGGGTTGCAATCCGCGCATCCGGGCGCAGACACGAGCCTGCGCCCGCGAATCCTCTCACCATAGGAGGCGTCATGATCGATGGTTTCAAGAAGTTCATTTCCCGCGGCAATATGATTGACATGGCGGTCGGCGTCGTCATGGGCGGTGCGGTCACCGCCGTCGTCAATGCGATCGTCAACCATCTCATCAATCCGCTGATCGCCATGATCTTCGGCAAGCCGAACATGGACGGTCTGCTTGCGTTCACGTTCAACGGGGCGACCGTGTCGGTCGGTGCGATTCTGGGCGCATTGCTCAATTTCCTCATCATCGCCGTCGCCGTCTACTTCTTCATCCTGGTGCCGATCAACAAGTTCCGTGACATGTCCGATGCGCTGCTGGCGAAGGCGAAGCTCAAGGAAAGTGAGGCCGAGGACGCCGACGAAGGCAAGGAACCCGAGCCCACCGCCGAGCAGCAGACAATCGCGCTGCTCACCGAAATCCGCGACCAACTGGCCAAAGCCTAACCAGAACTCGCACCCCCGCTGTCGGGGCTATCGGCGAGCCGACTGGGCGCCGGCAATCGCATGCTCCTAGTCGGCGAACTCGCTGTTTTCCGGGGATAATGCGTCACGCTGCGCGGGTACCGTCACCGTGTGCGGGGGCGCACAGCGTGACGGCATTCCGGAACCATTGCAATCACTGGGTTCTTGAAGAATGCGTCACGCTGTGCGGGCGCGCACGGTGACGGTACCCGCACAGCGTGACGCTCTGATGTCGCGAATCGCACCTGATTCCGTTCTCATAGGCGGCGTGCACTTAGGGACGCAACAACGGGTTATGCGCCCCGCGGCCAGGGGTGGCCGACCATGCGACCTTCGACCGCGGGGCACGCGCTCCGTCAGCTCCGCTTACGACGGAATGTGACGATGAGACCGCCTCCGATGGCGAGCATTGCGGTACAGGTCAGCGCGACCAGGACGCTGGCACCAGTATGCGACAACTTTGTTTTGCCGTTGTCTGCCTGTTGCCCATTTGTCTTGTCATCCGGCTTCTGGTGGGCTGCTTGATCCGTCTCCTCGTCTGGTGCCGGCTTGGGTGCAGGTTCCGGCGTGGGCTCGGGGCCCGGCGAGGGATCAGGCTCAGGCTCCGGAGTCTCCCCACCTTCCTTCGCCTGCACGACGACCGTAAAGGTCTTGGAGGTAGTGGCTCCCTGACTGTCGGTGACGGTGATAGTGACGTGATAGGTTCCCGGAGTATCGGGATCCACATCATCGGCGGTCACATTCGCCGCAGCGAGCGGCATGTCGCCATCCTCCGCGTCGTGCGCGGTCACGCCGTCAAGCGGATCAAAAGCGTCACCGACCGTAATGGTCCGGTCACTGGCGGTGATGACGGGTGCCGCGTTGATCGTTCCGGCAGCACGCGGCCGAATCTTCAGCGTCGTCAACGAATGCGGCGTGACGGTGACCGTCGGCGTCGCCGCATCGAACGTGACGCTGCTGTCAACGGGAGTCACGTTATCTTGGTTTTCCAACGTGTTCTCTGCGTTGATTGCTGCGTCCATGGTCTGCACATCCGCGACTCGGCCAGACAGATCCTGCCCGAAATTCAACTTCAGCGTGCGGCCGAGCGCGCGATCCAGATTGACGATGATCACGCGCAGATTGCCATCATCATCCTTGGAAACCAAAGCAGACAGAGATGTTGCGCCATTGCCCAACGTGGGCGTCGAGCCGAGCGTCGAAGTCAGCACGCTGTCGCCGATGCCATTGCCGAGCATCTGCAGGGCATACGCGCTCGGCGTCAGGAAGAACCCAAACCGCCCCTCGCCCGTCACCGTGCTTGCGCCGTCTTCCGGCACGGCCTGAATAACCGCCTGCTGGGTCGGGCCGAGCGAGTCGGCGCCGCTACTGTACCAGTCGATCAGGCAGTGCTTCTGAATATAGGGGCTGCCAAGCCGAACATATTCCAGCGCGACCTTGGCGATGTACAGCGCGTGCGATTGCGACCGGACCAGCGCGCTGGTATCGCGGAAAATGCCGTATTCGCTGATGACCGGCACCTTGCCTGCCGGCATGAGTCTCACATACTCCTTGACGCGGTTGACGCCCGCCGTCTCGGCCTTCTTCATCGCGTCGTCGTACCATGCGCCCGCGGTGGCTCCCGTGGGGGTGCCGGAATAAGGGTGGATGGTCATGCCGTCGTACCACTGGTTCGCGTTCAGGTTCGCCATGCGGGTGATGAACCTGTGGACTCGTAGCTGGTGTACACGTTCGCCGTGTGCCGTGTGCCGTCCGTGCGCTGTTCGGCCGTGTTGATCTGGTCGGTGGTGTTCTTGATGGCCTTTGATATCTTGACGAACCCGTCGCGGTCAACGGTGTAGCTGACATAAACCTGCTGTCCTTTGGCCGGAATCGCACCATGCACGCCGTCTCCGAACCTCAGCGCGCCCGTGCTGTAATCGACCTGCACGACTTTGTCGCCGGCACCGGCGGTCTCCAAGTCGTCCACGATGCGCCACTGTTCGTTCGACTGGTCGTTGCCGACCCATACGCTGACGCTGCCCTTGTTGACGGCCACGAACGACGGGTCGTCGACGATCGCGCCATCGTCGCCGTTCATTTTCGGGTTGACGTTGGCGTAGCGCATGTAACGGGTCAGACCGGCCTTGCCGTCGCTGACCGACGCTGCCTTGTTCCAATCCTCCAGGCTCACGGCGTACTGCTTGGTGAAGCTCGCTGTGCCGCCCTCCGTGTACGCCTGCTCGCTGCCGCCGCTCACCGCGGTGGTCCAGTAGCCCTGCGAGGCGGTGCCGTCGGAGTTGGCCCACGCCTGGTTCATTTCGTTGCCGATTTCGAAATAGCGCACGTTGTACGGCTGCGGGTGTCCGTTGTCTGCGCGCACCTTCGCCCAGTCGATGCCGCCGTTGGGATTGGTGCCGACCTGCGCGTTCAGATATTCGATCAGATCCGCCGCGTCCTGTGCGTTGCCGCGGCCGAGGCTGTACACATAGACGATTTCTGAATTGACCTCGTCCGCGAATGTCGCGATTTCACCGATGCCGAAATTCGGTTCGATGCCGCCCTGGCCGGGGTTGTTGTAGAAGCCGTGTATCTGCTTGAGTCGTTGGGCGCGCGGACCGATGGTGGTCTTCCAGTTGAACAGGTTGGAAATCGTGCCTCCGGGGTAGCGAATCGAGCCGAATCCGACCTGCTTGTACAGTGCGGTGAAGTCGTCTTTCACACGCATCGTATCGGGGTCGAAACTGCCGTACCCGTTGAAGGCGTACCGATGATTGACGCCGAAGATGGAAGCACTGTCGACCGTGCGCTCCACGGTGCTGGGGTCGGCCGTGAGCGTGATCGGTACATGCGCCTGATACGCGGTGATGGCCGTCTGGAGCGCCGTGCCCGCGGCATTCATCGCCGTCATCCGCGCGACGCGCTGCCGGAGGTGTTGTTCATGGCGTTGACCGCGTTGCGTTTTGCCGTGGCGAGTGCTTGCGCCTGCGCCGACGCGGCGTCGACCTCTCCCGCGGCCAGCAGCGCGTCGGCCTGCGAGACCAGTGTGCCGAGTTGTTTTCTGACAAGGGCCGTGCCCTGCTCGGCGTAAATCGCAGCTGCCTGGTCGTCGGTGAGCGTGGCATCATATACGCGGATGTCGTCCACGTCGCCTTCATCGAATGCGGGTCCATGGTGCCGATGTTCTTGTGCGATCCGACCAGCAGCGCGGTGACGGCGTTGACGGCCGAGGTTCCCATGTTCTTTTCGCTGTCAAGCGCGCCGTTGACATAGAACTTGACCTTGCGGCTCGTCTGGTCGAAGGAAACGGCGATATGCTGCCATCCGCCGCGTGCCACCGTATTGTTGCTGAGAACGTCGGTCGCGTTGACATACGTGTGGTACTGGTTGGACGGGCGCAGCGTAAGCAGGGAGCGGCCGGCGCCATCCTGCTGCAACAGCACCGCAGGCTTGTCGCCTGTCGGGTCGAGCGTCGTATCGTACCGGTACCACATCGCGAATGACGCGTTGCCGGCTCCGGTGTTGACATACTGGTTGATTTTCATGTAGCTGGACGCGCCCGCACCGAAGTGCAGTACGTTGCCGAATACGCCGGCGGGGTCGGCGATGATGGAGATGTCGTCGCCGATGAGTTGGGCCGTTGCGCTGCTGGAGCCGCCGTTGTTGGCCGCTTCGCGGTCGCCGGCCGCGGTGTTCTCGAAGTTCCATGCGCCTCGAAGGTTTGCGGACGCGGTGGTTGCTGGTGCGGTGGCGTCGGCGTCGGCCGCATAGGCTGCGGCTCCCGGCGACAGCGCATCGCTGCTGTGGCGATGGCCGCCATGATTGAGCGCCAGAGCTTGCCGCTCCGACGGTGTGATGTGATATGCGTCATTACATGCTCTCTGCTTCTGTTTCGGGGATCACTGCCATGTGATCGTTGGGGTGAGCCTTGCCTCTGTGTGAAGGTCTGCTCAATTCTATCAATGCGATTCCGTGATGCAAGTAATGGCGGGGCGCTGAACCGGTGAGAGCCGGCTCTGTGCCATCCGCGTGCCATTAGCCCTGACGATTTTGGCTGATTCGAGATGGAAACGAGCAGAAAGTGCAAATAGAAAAACCCTCAGAATCAGCTTGATTCCAAGGTTCTGAGAGTGGAGCTAGCCGGGTTCGAACCGGCGACCCTCTGCTTGCAAAGCAGATGCGCTACCAGCTGCGCTATAGCCCCGTGATTCCGCTGTTGCGGCGTTGTCAGTGAGAAAAAAAGAGCGGCTGAAGTAGCCGCTGCAATTTTTTCTGTGGGCCCGGGAGGACTTGAACCTCCGACCTCATCCTTATCAGGGATGCGCTCTAACCACCTGAGCTACGGGCCCGATCCATACGCTTCAAAAGCGCACGATGAACTAGACTACCAGAATTGCCGTATGTGTCAAATCCAGTCGGATTTTTGTGGATTTCGGCGTGTCGTTCTCGTCGTTGTGTGTCTTCACATGCTTCCTGCGCCGACAATCGCGGGTGCGCCGATAAGGGACATGGGTTACTGTAGGTGATGGCTATGGTGATGTCTGGCGCATCGGCGGCCAGACCGACTTCCTGCGACGAAAGGGTGTACAGTGCAGTATCGATACTGTTGTGGCGATGAAGACATGTCATTCGATCTCATTCCGGAACCGCAATCCGTGACATTGAACGGGGAGGCCGTCGATTCGGATGATGCCGGAGCTCCGGTACCCGTCGCGTTGCCGCTCGTAGGCCGCATCTCGGAAGATCGCGACATCGATGACATCGCCGGCGTTTTCCCGACCCAGCTTGCCGATGATATCGAAGCGGCGACGGGCCTGCGCTGGGACATCGCCAGCGATGTCATGGTGGCCGGACTGCCCGCGCCAAATGCCGCGACTGCGCACCCGGTTCCGCCACACGCTTCATGCTGGAAGTCGTTCATCACACTGAGACTCGACCCCTCATCCCTGGAGCCGCAGGAATACCGCCTGACCATCGCACGCTCCGGCATAGACGTCGTCGGCGGCGATACGGAAGGCGTGCGCAACGGCGTGCAGACCCTTCGCCAGATCATCCGTCAGTGCGCGCCGGCGCTGCCTCGACTCGTCATCGCGGACAAACCGGCGTACAAGGTCCGCGGCTACTATCTCGACGCCACGCGCGGCCGCTCCCCACGCTCGACTGGCTGAAAACATGGGCCGACCGGCTGTGCCTGTACAAGTACAACCAGCTTCAGCTATACATCGAGCACACGTTCATGTTCGACGATCTGAGCGAGACTTGGCGCGGCACCAGCCCGCTCAAGCCCGCCGACATCATCGCGTTCGACGAATACTGCGCGCGGCTCGGCATCGAGCTGGTGCCGTCGGTCTCGACTTTCGGACACCAGTACATGGCGATGCGCACGCGCGAGCTGCGCCATCTCGGCGAGTTTCCCGAGGACGCCGACCGTCGGTACGGTTTCGTGGAGCGGCAGCGTCACCACACGCTCAACATCACCGAACCGGAGTCCCTCGCGTTCTCGTTCAAGCTGATCGATGCTTACATGCAGCTGTTCCGCACACGCAAGTTCAACATCTGCGGCGATGAGACGTTCGACTTGGGTCGCGGCCGTTCCAAGCCCGAAGCCGAACGCCGCGGCGTGGCCGCGATGTACGCCGACTTCGTATCGCAGCTGTGCCGTCACTTGTCTGAGCGTGGCCGTGAGCCGATGTTCTGGGGAGACATCGCTGTGGAGATGCCGCAGATCCTCGGCCTGTTGCCGGATAACGTCACGCTGCTCAACTGGTTGTACGCGCCGGGCATCGGCGAAGACAAGGTACGCCTCGTCGCGCAGGCCGGGCCCCGCAGTACGTGTGCTCGGCGGTATGGTGCTGGAATGCGCTGCTGCCGCGCCTCGACGACTCGTGGAACAACATCTCCCGACTCGCGCGCTACGGCGTGAAGTACGGTGCGGTTGGGTACCTGGTGACCGACTGGGGTGATTACGGGCATGTCAACGACCCGCGCATGGCGGTTTCCGGCATGATATTCGGCGCGCAGTGCGCGTGGAATCCGATGGCTCATATCCAGGGTGAGGCCGGGTGCGGCGACGGCGAAGAAGGCTCTGCTGCCGGTTATGCCGATGCCGTCCGCGAGAACAAGGCCGCCGCGGGCGGGGATTCCCCGGCGCCGCTCCCGTCGAGCTCGGAAAGCGACGATTACACCGGTGGCGCGGCCGACGCGATTGCGGGCGCGCCGGCCGGCGGCGATGGGTCGTGTGCCGAGATGTGCCGTCGCGTGGCCGAAGTCGAATACGGCGACCGTTCGGGCGGCATAGTCGAGGCACTGCGAGATGCCGCCTGTCGTGTGGCGTTCAGCTGGGATGACATGGTCTGGTACTGCGAGCTGGATGAAGGCGACGGACGGATGAATCGCGATGCCGCATCGGCGATGCATCTCGGCGTGCATGGGTTCAGCGGGGAATACGGGCGGGAGTGGGATGCCCGACTGCTGGGCAGTACCGATCTTGATGAGGCTCGGCGCACGATGCTGCAAGGGCTGTCGCCGCATATCGTCCGCGCGGCCGAGGCGAACGAGGCGCTGCTGTGCGACGCCATGCGACTCGGCGCCGCCGCTGGCCGCGCATCGCGTTTGGGTGCGGCTCGGCGTGATGTGCCGGCGATGCTGGCCGCCATCGAGGGGCAGCGCTGGTTCAACTTGGTCGGCTTGTGCCTTGCGCAGCGGCATGACGTCATCACGGTCGATGCCGGCGATATCGCCCGCGCGTCGACCGGGTTGATCGAACCGGACGCAGGCTCTTCCGCAGGGCCGGAAGCCGTGCAGGATGTCTCGATTCGAGTGGCACGTGGTCTGGAGCGCTGGTTCGAGACCTACTGCGACTTGTGGCGTTCTGTCAGCGCAGAATCGGAATTGGCCCGCATCGCTCCATCGTGTGGCGCTGTGCCGACGCCCTGCGTTCATAAGCCCAAGCGCACATCAGAGGAGGGGCGTCGCGCGGTAGTGGCATGAGCCGGTCGTTGTTGCCGTGCCGGCGCTCGCTGGCTGAGACGGCGCGAAAATGCGATCCATGCCGGGTCTCATATGTGAGATCCGGCATTTCGTTGCGCCGCAAGGCGTCGCCGCCTCGTGCAGTGGCGTTTTTCAGGCCCTGACAGGCGAGCTTGCCGGGTATTTGCGCTTCAAGGGGGTGATTTTCGGTCGCCGGAACATCTATCTGCATTTCAAGGGGTTGCGGCACAGAGGCATCCGAGGTATATGAGCCATTCACTTATTGGAATGACTCGGTTCTAGCAGTGTTCCTACTTGGTCACCAACCCCTTGAAACGTAGATAGATGTTCGGGAAGTCGAAATCACCCCCCTCGAAATGCAGATAGCCGTGTAATCCACGCCTTTCGCGCAATATTCGTGCCGCTCAGGGCACCGACATCGAGTTTTCAGCTCTCGTCGTCGGGCAGCGCCATGTCGCTGGAGCCGAATCGCGGCCCGCTGGTCGATTCGCGCTGCACTAGCTGCGGCGGGTACGCGGTGTGCGCCGGAAGCCAGTGTTTGCTGCTGGCACTGACGCTGATGAGTCGCAGCGCTTCATGGGCGATGAGCGGCATGGCGGGAGAATCGACGAGAGCGGCGGGTCGGCGATGGCCGCCGCGGGGGAGTCGCCCGACCCAATGACCTTGACCTCGTCCGGCACACGGATTCCCAGTTGGTTCAGCGCCATCAGCGCTCCGATCGCCACATCGTCGGTGGCGCAGATGAGCGCGTTCGGGCGGTTGCCCTTGTCCCCGAACAGTCTCATAACGTCGTGATACCCGCGCTTCGCGGAATTGTCGCCGAACGTGGTCCAACCCGGTTCGGTCATCAGGTTCATGACCCTCGTTGACGTCTGCAACGTGGCGAACAGCTCGGCGGCGCTGGCGGAGTTGACGTTGCCGCTGAGGAATGCGATGGAGTTGGCGTTGTACTCTGCAAGGTGCGAAAGCATCAGCTTCATGGAGGCGCTTTCGTCGACGCCAACCCAGTTCACGTGGAAGGACGTGGAGTGGCCGAACGCCTGAACCAGCGAGGTCATGCCGACGTGGTCATTCAGGAACGCTGCGGTGTTGGCGTCTTGCGGCGGCATGACCACCAGCCGTCGACCCGGCGGGCGAGCATGGCTTCGATGCGTTCCGTCTGGGTTCGCTGGTCGTCGCCGAGGCCCAGCAGCAGCTGGCGTCCCGAGCGGTTGACTTCGGGCTCCAACTCCGCGAGCAGTCGGGCTGCCAGAGGGTCGGTCGGGCCGGGCATGATGAGGCCGATGGTATTGGTCGTGTCGCTGCGCAGTGCGCTGGCGGCGGAGTTGGCCTGATAGTTGAGCTGTTCCGCCGCGTCCCGCACGCGTTTCGTGATGTTGTCGTCTTTGGTGCGGCGCCCTGAAAGAACGCGGGAGACAGTGGCTTTGGATACGCGCGCCAATGCGGCGACGTCGGTGATGGAACTCGTTGAGCTCATCGTTCATCACCTCGGATTGTCTGCTTCGATTACTTCTGCCGGGCACCGCGTCGCTGCCCGTTGTATATAGGATACATGAACGCACATTGCGCTCATTGGTCGCCGCGATGCCGTATGGGCGTGATTATTGCCAATGTTTCCAGTGGACAGACGTAATGGTTTCTGTATAAATCATACCATTTCATTACAAAATTGAGAAATCGGTTTCCGGGTTTACTAAGCGGATTTTAGGGTGTATAGTGACGGATGAAAGAAACGATTTGCTCGCGATGGTGTCAGCAAATCACCAACCCATCCAGCGGTGGATGGCTCAGCACGGAGGAGATGCTATGGTCGCCGATATTGACGGGTTCCTGCCGGACAGCGCGTTTCTGCTCGACGTTCCCGCCACCGATTGGAAAGATGCCATCCGGCTTGCCGGCAAAGGACTGGTGGCGGCTGGTTTCACCACCGACGCGTATACGGATCAGATGATCGAGACGGTCGAGAAAATGGGCCGTACATCGTCATCGCCCCGGGTCTCGCGCTCGCGCACTCCCGTCCGTCCGAGGCCGTGCTGAAGACCGGCCTGAGCTGGGTGCGCCTGTCCACGCCGGTGAAGTTCGGCAACAAGGCCAACGACCCGGTATCGCTGGTCATCGGTCTGGCCGGTCATGACGAGAACGAGCACATCACCGTGATGTCCGCCATCGCCTCGGCCCTGATCAATCCCAAGAAGACCGCGGCGCTCGCCACGGCCCCCACGCCGGAAGCCATCCGCGACATCCTGCATCAATAGCAGGGCGGCGCAACCCGGGCCGGGCCGCCGGCGAGCGGCACACCCACACTTCCATAACTGAATCCAATAACTGAAACCCAATGGCTGCGCGGCAGTCATTCCAACGAAAGAAACGAGGGAATCATGAACATCCTCTGCGTATGCGGCAACGGCATCGGCACATCGGTGCTGTTGAAGGTCAATGTCGAATCGGTCGCGGCGACCTTGGCGTCGATGTCAATGTCACCACCTCCGATGCGGGCAGCGCCAAGGGCACCGCCAACATGAACGATCTGGTGCTCACCTCCGCCGAGCTCGCGCCCGAGCTGGAAGGCACCACCACGCCCGTCGAAGTCATCACGAACTTCATGGACACCGACGAGATTAAGTCGGTGCTGGAGAAGTACGCCGACTGAGACGCGCCCCGTTACGGCCGGCGTGAGATGTCGGCCAGAAACCATGACAGGAAAAGAAGGAATCCATGAACGTTGTCGTTCAAGTGCTGAATTTCATCAGCCAGGAAATACTGAATGTGCCGGCGTATCTGATTGGCATCATCGCGGCCATCGGCCTGATCGCACTGAAGCGCAGCGCCGGGCAGGTCGTGTCGGGCGCCCTGAAGGCGGCCATGGGCTACCTGATCCTGGGTGCCGGCGCTACCGTCGTCACCTCGGCTCTGGCCCCGTTCGGCGACTGGTGCTCAAGTCCACCGGCGCGCACGGCGTCGTGCCCACCAATGAGGTCATCACCGCGCAGGCGTCCAGCCAGTACGGCGCCTCCTCGGCGTACATCATCGTGCTCAGCTTCATCGTGATGCTGCTGCTCGCGCGGTTCACCCCGCTGAAATACATCTTCCTGACCGGCCACCACATGGTGTTCATGTCCACCATGCTGGCCGTGGTGCTGTCCGTGGGATTCGGCACGGACCACCAGCTGCTCATCGTGATCATCGGCGCCATCCTCATGGGCGTGATCATGGTGGTCATGCCGGCGTTCGCGCAGCCGTTCATGAACAGGGTGACCGGTAGCGACAAGCTGTCGATCGGCCACTTCAACACCCTCGGCTACATTGTCTCCGGTGCTGTCGGCGCCGGCGTGGGCAAGAAGTCGAAGTCCACTGAAGACATCAACTTCCCGAAGGGCCTGAGCTTCCTGCGTGACTCCATGGTCTCCACCACGCTGCTCATGGTCGTGCTGTACCTGGTCTTCTCCGTGTGGGCCGCCATCGTGCTGCCGGCCAAGGAAGCGTTCAAGATCTTCTCCACCAACCCCGACAACTACGGTTCGTTCTTCATGGCCGCGTTCGCGCAGGCCCTGCAGTTCGGCATCGGCGTGAGCATCATCCTCTACGGTGTTCGTATCATCCTCGGTGAACTCGTCCCCGCCTTCCAGGGCATTGCGAACAAGGTCGTGCCCGGCGCCCGCCCGGCGCTGGACATCCCGATCGTGTTCCCGTACGGCGCCAATGCTTCGCTGATCGGCTTCCTCGGCTCCTTCGTCGGTGGCCTGGTGGCTCTGGCGATCATCGCCGTGTGGCTCGGCCCGGTCTGGGGCGTCGCGCTGATCCTGCCCGGCATGGTGCCTCACTTCTTCGATGGTGGTGGTGCTGGTGTGTTCGGCAACGCCACGGGTGGTCGTATCGGTGCCATTGTCGGCTCGTTCATCAACGGCCTGCTGATTACCTTCCTGCCGGCCGCGCTGATGACCGTGATGGGAAGCTTCGGTCTGGCCAACTCCACCTTCGGTGACGCCGACTTCTGCTGGTTCGGTACGATTACCGGCAACATGGCTCACCTCGGTCCTGTCGGTGGCGCCATCTGCCTGCTGATCTTTGCCGCGGTGCTCTTCGTCGCCGCGTGGATCTGGCAGGTCAAGGTCGTCAACACCGGCTGGACTCCGGGTGCCAAGCACGCCGAGTACATCGAGCAGGTGAAGGCCGAGGAGAAGGCCGCCAAGGCCGCTGCTCGCGCCGCCAAGAAGGCCGCTGCGGAAGCGTGATACTGTTCCGCCGCCGCTGAGCGATTATGCGGGAGCGTGAGGGTGCGAGTGCCCTCGCGCTCCCGTTTTTGTGTGTGGGAAGGTGTGAGATCGCGGGTGGTTTCGCGGAGTGCGCAGTATTGTGCTCCCGCTAGCGGGAGCTGTTGAGCGCAGCGAGACTGAGGGTGGTTCTGTGCAGTGGCTGGTCAGACCACCCCCAGTCGCTGCGCGGCGGCCCCCGCCAGCGGGGCGTTGTATTCCTTGCCTCATGCTGACTGGGGACAGCGTCTGCGACAATGGCTCGTATGCCATTGCCCAATCAGCGTCGTCATGCCCGAGAAGCACCCGCGTCCGCCTCAGCCGCCGCCGCGTCGACCGTGCTTGAGGTGGACGGCCTGCAATTGCATGTGACGCGCAAGCGCATCAAGAACCTCTATCTGCGTATCAAGCCGCCTCTGGGAACCGTCGAGGTGTCGGCGCCGATGCGCATGAGCCAGCGTCAGATCATTGGTTTCGCTCATGAACGGCACTCGTGATCGTGCAACAGCAGCGGCGTATGGCCGAGGCCCGACGGATGTCATTGCGGCAGGCCGAGACGTTGACGCCCCTCCCCAGCGCTCCCGCCGGTGATGGAGGGCATGCCGGTGTCGATGGCCGCGGGGCGGCGATCAGCCGCAGCTCCCCATGTTCGACCGTTCGGCCATGTGGACCGATGAGCGCAAACATGCCGCCGCGGCCGCGATCGATGCCGCGCTTCCGGGGCTGTTGCGCAAGTGGGCGCCATCGTCGGGCGTTCGCCGAGCCATGTCACCTTGCGGGTCATGACGTCGCGCTGGGGGTCATGCACGCCGAAAACCGGGCGTATCCGGCTGAATCTTCAGCTTGGTCTGATGGAGCCTCGATTTTTGGAGTACGTTCTCGTCCATGAAATGACCCATCTGTGGGCCAATGGTCACGGGGCTGATTTTCAGCGGCGGATGAGCGCTTATCTGCCGAGCTGGCGTGAGCTGCGCCGTGAACTCAACAAGCGCGTACTGCTGTGAAACATATCGTGAAACATGCTGGCCGACATGTCGCGGCAGCAAAACAAATGATGCGCGGCTCAGCATTGCCGCTGAACCGCCGCCATCATTGATGTGCATCTTTTGCGTCAGACCATGCCGGTGTGCATGGGAGCGGGCATTCACCCGCCATGCACGCTGCCTGCTGTCTGCCGCGATCTATCGCGTCACGCCAGATGCGAACGCATGAACCACTGGAACTTCTCAAGCTCCTGCACGTGGTCCTGGATGATGTTGGAGCTGATCACGTCCAGCTCGTCCAGCTCGCCGATGGCCTTGCGGTCATCGGCGATGAACGCGTCGTAATACTCGATCAGGGCCTCAAGGTACTTCTCGGTGCCGGCGCGACCGTCGACGTCGAACGGCTTCCAGGTGCGGTTGCGGGTGATGGCATCGGCGCGGCCGTCAGGCGTTCCGCCCAGCGTGGCGATGCGTTCGGCGGTCTCATCGGCCTGCGCGAGCACTGCCTCGACCTCAGGGTCGAGCATCTCGTGCACGGCGATGAAGTTCGGCCCGGTCACGTTCCAGTGAGCGTGCTTCAGGACCAGCGCGGCCTCCTGCTCCTGGCTCAGTCGGTTCTGCAGAATGGCAATGGCCTTCTCGGAGGCGGCTTCGTCCAGTCCCGGCACAACGAATGCAAGTGTCATATTCGTTCCTTCCTTCTGGGATATCAGTCACCCTCCAGTTTATCGATGAAGCCTGCGCGATGTGTCAGCTGCCAGCATAGTTATCGCTCACAGTGAGCGACGTAACAGAAACGTAGGCTGATGATCATCAGCGGTACAGGTCGGGCGGAATCAGTGTGCCACACCAGGCTGATTTCGGGCCGTTTTTACGCTGGTGTGGCACGGACTGGGCTGAGAGATGGGACATGCGGCGGTGCGACTGGGCAAGGCATGTGCAGCGGGGCAACACGAAACACGGCAGACGGCGTGACTGGACGTAGCTGCACATTCAGCAGGTACAATACAGCAGGTCAATTCGCGTCAGTCAACGCGGTCAGTCGCCACTCGCCGTCATCCGCGTCGGTGCCGGCGGACACACTGGAGTAAACAGCCGGGACCCCGCGGCGAAAAGGAGCGTGCAGATATGGTCGATTCGCGTCGCGATGTGGCTGGCCAGGCCGGCCGGAGCCCCAGCCCATCCGTGCAGGCTACCATGATTGGTCTGATGGCGATTCTGCTGTGGAGTCTGATGACCGGCTGGTTCGCGTGGTCGCCGATGCGTTCGGCGCGACGCTGGGATCGGCGTTGATATACACCTGCGGCACGGTGCTGCTGCTGGTTTTTCGCCGGCCGGCACCGTTGCGCAAGTATCCGCGAACGTATCTGATCGTCGGCGGCCTGCTGTTCGTGTTCTATGAGTCGTCGATTTCCTTGTCGATCGGGCTGGCGTCTTCGGCGGCCTCGTCGGTGGAGGTCAGTCTGGTGAACTACCTGTGGCCTACAATGATGGTGTTGCTGGCGGCGGCATTCGTACCGAGCGGCGAGAAGCGTTCGGCGCGGAACGAGGGGATAGGACGGGAACCCGCAGCGCCCAGCGACGCGCAGGCTCAAGATGACTCGGTCCAGTGCGGCACAAACTGCAGCGCAGGCAAGCCGCCCCGCCATTCTCGTGGCCGCGCGGTGCTCCGCGTATTGCCTGGCGCTGTCGTCGCCACCGCCGGCGTGATACTGGCGGTCGGCGGCAACAGCGGTTTGGACTGGGCGCTCGCCGCAGGGCATGTCGCGGCGAATCCACTGCCGTATCTGCTGGCATTTGCGGGTGCGCTCGCATGGTCGGTGTATGCGGTGTTCACGCCCGCGCTGTCCAAGGGATTCGACGGTACGTCCGTATTCTTCCCCTTTGTGGCCGTGGCGCTGTGGATCATCCACTTCGCTTCCGGCCAAGGTTGGCCGTCTGCCGCGCCGTCGGTTTGGGGCTGCTTGGCTGTGGTGGCGGCCGCGGCGGTCATCGCTGGCGGATACGCCTGCTGGGGCTATGGAATCTTGCGCGGCAGCATGAGCACGCTTGCGATGGCCTCTTACGCCACGCCCGTGCTGTCCACGGCAGCCAGCGCGGTATTGCTGGGGTTGTCTTTGACGTTGCCGTTCTGGTGCGGCGCTCTGCTGGTCGCAGCCGGTTCGATCATCAACTGGTGGATTTCCTCGCAGCGCCGATGATCGGCAATGGCCGGCGACCTCCCGCCCGCGCCGCGCTATTCGGCGGAAACCGGCGCGTGGTCAGGGGCGCCGGCCTTGCGCACCTCGATGGTTTCGATACGGCGGCCGTCGACCTTGGTGACGGTCATGTCGTACCCGTCGTCGGAGTGCAGCACATCGCCCTCGGCACCCATCTTGCCGGTGTGCGCGAGGAAATAGCCGGCGACGGTCTCGTACGGGCCGTCCTCCAGTTCGATGCCGGTCAGATCGGCGAAGTCCTCGATGGTCATGCTCGCGTCGATGGTGGCGACGCCGCTCACGAATGCGGCTGCTCCTTGCGCTCGCCGCCCGGTTCGCTGGGCAGGTCGTATTCGTCGCGGATGTCGCCGACGAGCTCTTCGGTCATGTCCTCCAGCGTCACGATGCCGTCGGTGCCGCCGTACTCGTCGATGACCACGGCCAAGTGGATGCCGCGCTTGCGCAGCAGTTCGAGGCTTGGCAGCAGCTTGGACGTGCCGGGCAGCGAAATGCCTTCTCGCGTCACGTCGGCCACGGTCGTTGCGTTGGGGTCGCGCACGTCCAGCAGGTCGCGCACATGCACGAAGCCGATCACGTCATCGAAATCCCTGCCGGTCACCGGATAGCGGGAGTACGGCATCTCGCGCACGTACGCCGCCGCGTCCTTGATGCTCTGCGAACCGTCGAGGAACACGACATCGGCGCGCGGACGCATGACCTCGGCGACGATGGTCTCGGACGCGTCGAACACGTCGTCGAGGATCGTGCGCTCGTCTTTGCTCAGCGACGTGTTCGTGTTGACGAGCACGCGCAGCTCCTCATCGGAGACCTCGCTTTCGGTCTCGTTCGGGTCGAAGCCGAGCAGGCGCACGATACCGTTCGTGTTCTTGCCGATGAGCCAGATGATCGGCTTGCAGACCTTGGCGAACACGTCGATCGCGGGCACTACGGCGCGGGCGATCTGTTCGGTGCGCTGCATGGCGATGCGCTTCGGCACCATTTCGGAGATGACTATCGAGCAGTACGAGATGATCAGCGTCAGCACGATGGTGGTCAGCGGTGCGGCGATGTTCGCCGGCACGCCCCAGCTTTTCACGACGGGCACGATGAACGGCGAAATCGACGATTCGCCGAACGATGCGGACAGGAAGCCGGAGAGCGTCACGCCGATCTGCACGGTGGACAGGAACTTGTTGGGGTCGCGTGCGATTGCCGCCACACGTGCGCCACGGGCGTCCTCCTGTTCCATTTGATCGATCTGGGATCCGCGCAGGGAGACCAAGGCCAATTCGGTGCCGGAGAAGATGGATCCGAGCACTAGGAATATGAAGATCAGAAGGATGTTTAAACCAAGTGACATGGACTCTACTGTAGGGGGGTGGCACGTCAATTGTCGCAGCGAATCATTCTCAGTAAGAAAGGTGCGAGCCTGCCCGCGCCCGAAACGAACATCAAAATCGACAAAGTCCCGAGATGCCGCCCTTTATGGTTTTGTGCGCTTGTGCGCAAATGTGAGAAATCCTCGCACCTTTCTTATTGAGAACCGTTCGCTGCGACTTGCCGGCCGGTCACTTGCGTCCGCAGGACTGCCTGGTGACGAGTTCGGCGGCGATGAGCTGCACGTCGGG
>ENA-OQDE01000207-OQDE01000207.1-human-gut-metagenome-genome-assembly--contig:-NODE-207-length-38155-cov-5.609972_pt1 | contig 38155 bp, 34 predicted proteins | sample MGYA00242768_ERZ504595 | MGnify/ENA primary metagenome ERZ504595 (study PRJEB26092, sample SAMD00036307) | human gut metagenome | host: Homo sapiens | study: EMG produced TPA metagenomics assembly of... | reverse complement strand
TTTTTATTTACTCTATTGAAATATTAACGTGCTATAATTTCATTTTTATTTACTCTGCTAAATATTATCGTACAATAATTTTCACCATATAAACACTGACAAAATCGAATATGCAATGTTTCACGTGAACATTGCATATTCAATTTTATACTTATTTTAATTGGTTACATATTAAGCTTCACTCTCACGCTGCTTTCAATAAACACAATATTTTTACTTGCATCTTAATTTTATGCGTAGTCACAAATCTTGCGTATATTTTTTCCACCATATCATATTTCTATATTTTCAGTATTTTATAACTATGAATCACTTTGATATTTTACAGTTATATAATATTAATTTTACTATTTTGGTGCATATTGCTTTCCAGTAAAATCATAATATTATGCACGATGAAAAATATCGTATTCTAATTTGCATAATATGCAAAATATACCATAATCTTAAACTTTATTGATTAAATACTGTTTCTTATTTTAAGCTATTTATACCTCTCCAATATATACTTACTTGTTTTTACTTTGTAGTCATTTTATATTTTCCGTATTTTTATAATATTATTTTTTGTAATAATGTACCCCGATATAATAATTTATCATTTTATACTCTATCTCTGTTCTAATCTGCTCAGCACAAAATCATTATTTTCGTTCATCTTTTAACTACCGGTTTTTTTATTTACAGAATAGAATTTTATAATCAATAGATTCTATACCTTACAGGTAAATCTTCTATTTTAGATGACACATTACACCACATTCCATAAACATATCTATTATTATAAATAAGAATATTTTTGATAAAAAAGACATAAAATAAAAAGCTGCCTGTGCCAATTTTGTCAGTCTGGCAATCAGCCTGATTCAGTGCTATTTACAGTAAATTTTTGTAAGGTACAAATTCTACATTCATTGTTTAACTTTGATAGAAAATTAGTAAATCCTAGTTTACCCGTTTATTTACAGTGATATTTTTTCATGAATTAAATCACAAATAAGCATCGAGTCAAAGCTTAATCATTATTGTTCTTCACATTACTCCAAGATAATCTGCATCAGGAAGATCATAGCATTCTTAATATTTATTAGATTTAATTCATTGCTATCAATTTTCTTATTTTAAGACAATGGAATAAAATATACAATTCTTTGTATATTTTTCAATAATAGAATGCACGCTCTGCAAACATTCTATTATCATGAATCAAAAAAGTGTCGTTACAATGTTTCACGTGAACATTATAACGACACTTCAAATCATTACGTTAATTTATAATCGATTTCTTAGATGGTAATCAGGTTATTGCGAATCGCAAATACTGCTGCCTGTGTACGATCTGTTACTCCGATTTTTTTAAAGATATTAGAAACATGATTCTTCACAGTACGTTCGCTGATATTCAAATGCTCTGCAATTTCTTTATTATAAGTTCCATAAGAAAGCATCTTTAAAACTTCCAGTTCTCTTCTGGTAAGACTTTCAATCTTACTGCTATCACTATCCCGGTCAAGCATCTTGGAGTTTAAAACTGGTATTAAACTTGGCTGAATATAATCTTCTCCATTTACAACTGCTAAAATTGCTTTTTTCAATTCTGCAGACTCAGAATCTTTTAACAAATATCCATTTACTCCAATATCAACAGCCTTTAAAAGATACTCTACTTCATTGTGTACCGTTAATACCAACACCTTGACTTTCATTTTCATATCTTTCATTTTCTGAAGGACTTCCAGTCCATTCATATTTGGCATATTAATATCCAGTAATAAAATATCTGGTACAACTGTTTTTAATTTTTCAAGACAGTCTACTCCGTCACATGCTTCAGCAATAACTTCAAAATCACCTTCTAACTCCAGTAATTGTTTTAAACCTTCACGAATCATTGAATGATCATCTGCTATCATAACTTTTACTGCCATCTTTTATGTACCTCCCTATTCGGTAATCGGAACTTCAACCTGGATTTTCGTCCCCACATTTATTTTCGAATGAATGTCTATTTTTCCAGATAAAAGGTATACCCTTTCTTTCATCATAGATAAACCAAATCCTGAATTATCGGCTTTACAACTACACTCCGTTTCTTCATATGCAAATCCCTTTCCATCATCCTCAATAGAAGTATGATTGTTCCCGGTTGATAATTTAATACAACTTTTATTATGGAACAATCTGCATGGCGGATTGCGTTGCTGCATGCCTCCTGTATAATCCTTAACAATGTAATTCCAATAACAGGATTAATTTTATATGACTCACCGACTACAGAAAAATTTATCTTTTTTGTTTCACTGCTCTCTAACTTCTCTAATGCACGTTCAATGGTAACTTCCAGGCCAATATCATCAAATGACATCGGTCGCAAATTATAAATCATGTTCCGTGTATCATTGATAATGTCCCGCAGCGTCTTAGACATGATATTTAATTCCAGTTTACACCGAACTTTATCCATATCAATCAACTTACTGCATAATTCAGTTTTATGAACCAGACTCGTCAGATTCTGCACGGTTGAATCATGCAATTCCCTTGATATACGCTGCCTCTCATTTTCCTGCGTCTCCAATAACTTGAGACGCAATATATCATCACTGATATCTGAATCACTATCATTTATCTTCTGTTCTAATTCAGCGATTGCCTCATTTAATTCGTCCAACTTTGCAATGCAGGATACATATTCTTTTTTTCTGGTATCTAACTGTTCCTGTAAAAGCTTCTGCTGATCTTCTAAATGCTGGATCTGTTCTCTGCCCTTCGGATTAACATCCCTTGGACTAAATGATTCATAATTTGAATCATTTTCCTCTTTTAAAAGCTTTATAAATGCCTTATTTTCCTTAATCTGCAATTCCAGTGCCTCGACTGACTTATGAATCTCTTCTTTATTCGACATCAGCTCCGACTGAAATTTTTTTAAATACTCACTTATCATATACTTCCTTCGAACATACGTTTTATATTACATAAATAATAGACCATTTTTATTTTATACTAAATTTACATTATTGAAAAGATAAAATATAAAATTTATTTGTATAAGAAGACAAAAGCGGCTATAATATTATTATAAAAAAACGCCTGTTATTTGGCAGATATGGAGGCATTTATGAATAAAAGTATGAAAAAAAACATCAGACACTTTTTTCTGTTAACTGCATTTGCCGCCGGAACCATCCATTTAGTAAATCGTTTCATTGATTTTACAGCTTCAATGAAAAATATATTAAAGACGGAAAATGGTAATTTTTTTGATTGGAAGAATGGCAAAATATATTACACAAGACGTGGTTCCGGGACACCTGTTTTATTAATACATGATCTTAGTCCACTCAGTTCTTCTTATGAGTGGTGCCGTTATGCAAAGAAACTTGAAAAACAGCATACGGTATATACGATCGACCTCTTAGGCTGTGGACGTTCCGAGAAACCTTATCTGACCTACACCAACTATTTATATGTTCAGCTTATTACAGATTTTGTAAAAGAAGTTATCAAAGATGCCCCGACTGTAATTGCAACCGGTTCTTCTATTTCCTTTGTAACGTTGGCAGAAAACATGAATAATCATCTGTTCCATAAGATCATTGCGATCAATCCGCCAATGCCGGAAAAATTCAACCGAACACCGAGTAACTCTTCTACTTTAAAGAAGGCATTACTGGAAGTTCCTATTCTTGGAACATTTATTTACAATGTAAAAACACATGAAGAAAATATCCAGAAATTATTTTATACAGAATATTTTAACAAACCGCAGCTTGCCTCTTCTAAAATGTTAGATGCTTACTACGAAGCTTCCCACATGAATGGCAGCCACGGAAAATATTTAATGGCAAGCATTGAAGGCCAGTACATGGATAACTGTATTTTACATGCACTCAAGAAACTTTCCATTCCTTTCTATGTTGTGGAAAGCAGAAGTAATCCGGATTCCGTTCAGATCGTAACAAGCTATGCAAAGCAAAGTTCCATGATTGAAACTGCCTATATTTCCAATGTAAAACATCTTCCTCAGTTAGAGGCACCGGATAAATTGGCAGAAGTGATTCGTATGCTTTTCGAACGTGAAGAAAATAATACATGAATATACAAAAAAGTGACTGTCGGAATTTTTCACAGTCACTTTTTGATCGATAACACGATGCTTTCACGCAAAGTGTTTTTCTATTTATGACACTTTATTTTTTACAAAATGTCTTTCTTTTACCCTTATTATTTTAGTGTAACGGCTCCTTTGTCGGAGTGCCGGCTTTCCTCGGATATGCTTTCGGTGTATGTTTTTCCTTATCGATCACAACAAAAGATCGTTTCTGCTCATACAGATCAAATTTATACACATCCGTCACTTTTCCACCCAGAACGAAAACAGCTTTTTTGCCTCTGCTACTTCTTCCTCAATACTGCCAGACTTATAGGAAATAAATTTTCCTCCAACCTTCACAAATGGGATGCAGTATTCACTGAGTGAAGAAAGATTTGCAACCGCGCGGGAAACGCATACATCAAACTGTTCTCTGTAATCTTTATTTCTTCCCAGTTCTTCTGCTCTTGCATGAACGGCAGTAATATCTTTCAGTTCCAGTTCATCAATCACCTGGTTTAAAAACTTAATCCTTTTGTTTAAGGAATCGGCAAGCACTAACTCTAAATTTGGAAATGCAATCTTAAGTGGGATTCCCGGAAATCCTGCCCCGGTTCCAAGATCTAAAATTTTAGCATCAATTTTTAGATCATATACACGGCACAAAGAAAGACTGTCTAAAAAATGTTTTTCTACCACCTCATCAAATTCCGTGATGGCGGTCAGATTCATTACCTTATTCGTTTCTACCAGAAGTTCATAGTACTTAAGGAACTGACTGATCTGTTTCTCGTTCAACTCGATCTGAAGTTCTTTTAATCCATCTTTAAACTGTTCCAGATTATAACTCATTCTGATCTCCATTCTCTCTTAGTATGCATATCCAACACTCATATCTCGATATACTTTTTTCTTTTATAAAATACCATTGCCGTTACAGATATGTTTCGTCTTTCTATCATTCTGCAGACTCTTTCTCATGATATTTCATCTGCTCCATATACACAAGTAACACTGACACATCCGCCGGTGATACTCCCGAAATACGGGATGCCTGTCCGATGGAAGTCGGTGAATAGGTCTTTAATTTCTGACGTGCCTCAATACGCAGACTCGGTACATCATCATAGTTAAAGTTTTCCGGAATCTTTTTCTTTTCCAGTTTTTTAAAGCTCTCGACCTGTTTCATCTGACGCTTAATGTAGCCATCATATTTGATGCTGATGTTTACCTGCTCGGCAACTTCTGCCGGAAGATCCGGTCGCTCCGGATCAATCGGTGCAAGTTTATCATAATCCAGTTCCGGTCTGCGGATCAGTTCTGTTAAAAATGTTCCAGTGTTCAGAGGAATACTATCGTAACTTTCCAGTAATTCCTGTACTTTTTTATTTGCGCCGATCTTTACTTTCGCCACTCGCTCGATTTCCTGTGCAATCAGTTCTTCCTTTTTACATACCCAGTCATAACGCTCTTTTGAAATCAGGCCAATTTCATAACCTTTTTTCGTCAGGCGCAGATCTGCATTATCCTGTCTCAACAGCAGACGATACTCCGCACGCGAAGTCATCATCCGGTATGGCTCATGATTTTCTTTGGTCACAAGATCATCAATCAGTACTCCAATATAAGCCTCCGAGCGGTCTAAAACCAGTGGTTCTTTTCCTAAAATGCTCATAGCCGCATTGATACCTGCAATCAGTCCCTGGCATGCTGCTTCCTCATAGCCGCTGCTTCCGTTAAACTGTCCACCGGAAAAAAGTCCTTTAATCTTTTTAAATTCCAATGATGCATAAAGCTGGTTTGGGTTAATGCAGTCATACTCAATTGCATATGCATTTCGCACGATTTTTACATGCTCCATTCCAGGCAGTGTGCGGTACATCTCATGCTGCACATCTTCCGGCAGGGAAGATGACATACCACCGACATACATCTCATTGGTATTGATTCCTTCCGGCTCAATGAAAATCTGATGGCGGTCCTTATCTGCAAATTTTACTACTTTATCCTCGATTGACGGGCAGTAACGCGGACCGGTTCCCTCAATGATTCCAGCATAAATCGGGGAACGATCCAGATTTGCACGGATGATCTCATGCGTCTTTGGATTCGTATACGTCAGCCAGCAGGAAACCTGATCAATCTGCACATCCTCCGGATTTGTCGTAAAAGAAAACGGAACTACCCTCTCATCCCCTTTTTGCTCCTGCATTTTTGAAAAATCCAGAGAACGCTTATCCACTCTCGCAGGTGTTCCCGTCTTAAAACGGAACATCTCGATTCCATGTGCTTTCAAGGAATCCGTGAGATGATTTGCTGCCATCAGACCATTCGGTCCGGTATAAGTAATCATCTCTCCGGTCAGACAACGCGCTCTCAAATAAGTTCCCGTACAGAGCACAACTGCCTTACAATGATAAACTCCACCGGAAACAGTCTTTACCCCGGTAATTTTCTGAAGCTCACCATTAATCTCAACCATCTGTCCATCTTTTTTTCTACAGCAGCAGAATTTGCCGGAACTGTAATGATCTCCGCCACTTCCGCCTGCCGGATTGTAAGATGCTCTGTGTTCTGAAGCGTTTTCCGCATTTCCATGCTGTAATTCACTTTATCTGCCTGTGCACGCAGAGAATGTACCGCCGGCCCCTTGGACTTATTTAACATCTTCGACTGTATAAACGTCTTGTCAATGTTGATACCCATCTGTCCGCCGAGTGCATCGATTTCTCTTACAAGATGGCCTTTTGAACTTCCTCCAATATTCGGATTACAAGGCATCATCGCAATACTGTCCACGCTGACCGTAAAAATAATTGTTTCCAGTCCAAGCCTTGCACATGCCAGTGCCGCCTCACATCCTGCATGCCCAGCACCCACAACTACCACATCATAATTTTCTTCAATCGCAGGCATCTTTTATCCTTCTTTCTAAATTATCTTAAATCAAATCCAGCACACTGGAAGAATGCTGCTTTACCTCTCTTACAGTTCTTGCCAACACGCCAGAAGAATGCCGCTTTTGCATTCTTCCAATAGTTGTCGTCCAATGGCGACAACTATTTGCCCATACAGAATTTACTAAATATCTCATTCACCAGATCATCTTCGACTGCCTCACCAACGATACTTCCCAGTTCTTCATATGCATTCATCAGATCAATGGAATAAAAATCTTCCGGCATTCCGTCTAAGATACTCTGCACCACTAAATTTAAACTATTCCGTGCTTCCTGTAAAGCGGTTTTATGGCGAATGTTTGTGATATACACCTCATCATTAAATGTAACCTCTCCAGTGAAAAACATCTCACGGATTGTCTCCTCAAGTTCCTCAATGCCAGTCTGTTCTTTGGCAGAGATTGCAATCATTTTTTTATCCAGATGTTTTCTGATCGATTCGCTGTCGGTAACCGGTGTAAGATCTGACTTATTCAAAAGAACAATCGCTTTTCTGTCCTTTAAGAGTTCCATGATTTCAAAATCATTTTCATCCAACTGTGTCGATGTATCCACAACATAAATTGCCAGATCTGCCTCATTTAAATATTTTTTTGCACGATCCACGCCGATCTTTTCCACAACATCGTCCGTCTCACGGATTCCCGCTGTATCGATCACATTTAAAATGATTCCATTTAAGTTGATCTGTTCTTCCAGTACATCCCTCGTGGTACCAGCAATATCTGTAACGATAGCACGCTCCTCTCCCACGAGCGTATTTAAAAGAGATGATTTTCCGGCATTCGGTTTTCCAATAATGACGGTAGAAATACCCTCTTTTAAAATTTTTCCATTGTCACTGTTTGCAAGAAGCTTTTGAATCTCTTTCTGCGCTTCTTCCACAATTCCATGAAGTGTTTCCGGATATCCATCTAAACTGATGTGCTCCGGGTCATCTAATGCAGACTCAATAAATGCGATCTCATGCAGCAATTTTTCACGGACTTTCCTTACTGCAGCCGAAAGTGAACCGGAAAGCTGTTGTTCTGAACTCTTTAATGCAAATTCATTTTTCGCATGAATAATATCTATGACAGACTCTGCCTGTGCAAGATCGATCCGTCCATTTAAAAATGCCCGTTTTGTAAACTCTCCCGCTCTGCCGGACGCGCACCATATTTGATTACTGTCTCAAGCACCCGTTTCATGACATACACACCACCGTGACAGTCAATTTCCACGGTATCCTCTTTGGTGTAACTTTTTGGTGCCCGCATCAGTACAACCATAACTTCATCGATCACTTCATCCCCATCTTTGATATGACCATAATGAATCGTATGTGTCGGCATATCAGATAATTTTTTTCCGTTTTTCATTGAAAAATACGGTCGACAATCCCGACTGCCTCATCTCCACTGATTCTTATTATACCAATTCCTGAACTTGACATAGCTGTTGCAATCGCAGCAATCGTATCTGTTCGCATAATACCTCATTTCCATATACAAAAAAATTCGTGGACGTTTTCTTTATCCGCCACGAATTTTCTGTGTCATTCATCACACACGGATGAAAACCTGTTTACTGTCTCTTTAATGTTACAACAACATGACGATAAGGTTCGTCTCCTTCGCTGTGTGTTGTCACAAACTTATCATTCTGCAAGGTAGAATGAATCACTCTTCTCTCATAAGGATTCATCGGCTCTAAAGAAACCGGACGTTTTGTTCTCTTTACCTTGTATGCAATATTCTTTGCAAGATTCTCTAATGTCTCTCTTCTTCTCTTGCGGTAATCTTCCGTATCAATTTTGACTTTTACAAAGCTCTCTGCATTTTTATTAACAGCAAGATTGGTCAGGTACTGGAGAGAATCTAAGGTCTGTCCTCTTTTTCCGATCAGAACGCCCATGTCATCACCTTTTAAATCAACATTGATCACATTGCTGTTTTCCTCTGCAGTCATAACGATCTCAACTTTTAAATCCATCGCTTCGAATACTTTATTTAAGAAATCTTTGATATCATCATTCACAGAATATTTCTTGCGTACTTTGATAACTGCATCTTTTCTTCCGATGCCGAGAAATCCGTTATTTCCTTTTTCAACGATCTCATATTCGATTCTGTCACTGGTTGTCCCCAGTTTTACCAGTGCTTCTGTGATTGCTTCATCGACTGTTTTTGCTGAAATTTCAATATATTCCATATCCAAAACCCCTGTCCTTTCTTATTATTTTCTGCTGTTTTTCTCATTAAAATCGCGGACCATGTTTGCTTTTGCGGCCATACTTCCGGCTTTTGCCTTTGATTTTGCGGCATTTGCTTTCTCTAATTCAAGCTCGCGCTGTGCCTCACTCATGTTAGACTTCTTCTCTTCTTTTTTCGGTTCATCAATTTTTCTTGTATTGATCTTAGCAGCATTGGAAATCTGATTTTCAGCGATTCCCATTTTTTCACGTTTCTTCTTTGCCTTTTCCTGATTCTTCTTAATAATATCCTCAAGATTGATTTTCTCAAAATGTTTATTTAAGAAAAACTGCTGAACGCTTCGTACTACGGCACCGGCAATCCAGTAAATACCAAGACCTACAGGAACGGTAAAACACATTACAAATGAAAAGATCGGCATAGTGCGGTTCATCATTTTCATCTGCTGTGCAGCCATATCATTATCGCTATTTCCGTTAGACGGAGCAGCCTGCGGCATCAGCTTAATGTTAAGTACCTGGGTCAGATAAGAAATAACCGGTACAAGAAGTGCTAATACTACAAACAGGAAGTTATGTGACGCAAAGTTCGTCGTCATGACCTGCCATGGTGTATCTGAAATATTCAGTCCCAGAAAGTTGTTTACATGTGAAACTGTATCATAAGTCGCATTGATGGTATCCGTCAAAGAAGGAAATGCACTCTTTAAGTTTTCCCATCCCGCTGAATTCATTTTGTATAAAACATCAACAATAGAGTTCGAAAGTGCAGTCGGATCTGACACTGTAAAATCTGCTGCCGGTGTGGTCATAACTCTTAAATCTGTAACGAGCTGAGTCATCTTATCCTGATAACCGCTTGTTGCCATAATTCCATCAACCAGCGTAGAGAAATTGTTCTTTACACCGGATACATATGCCGGAACATTTAAAAATACACGGTAAAGAGCAAACAACAATGGCATCTGGATCAGCATCTGCACACAGCTTCCCATCATGGAAACACCGTATTTTTCATATACTGCCTGTGTTTCTTCCTGCATTGCCATCATGGATGCCTGATCTTTTTTTCCGTTATATTTTTTCTGGATCGCCTGAAGTTCAGGCTGCATCTTCTGTGATAACTTTGAAATTTCTGCTGTTTGTAAGTTAACGGGAACAAAATAGCGTAGATCACGATAGTAAAGATAATGATGGAAAGACCAACATTCTCAATACCGATCATTGACATCAACGCATAAATACCATTCATTACCCAGCCAAGTACTTTGGCGATCGGTCCTAAAATAGCACCATTGTATGCTGTTAATAACATATCTGACACTTGTAAATACCTCCACTATGGAACTGGATCATATCCACCTTTTGAAAAAGGATTACATCTTAAGATTCTCCATAAAGCAAGTGCTCCCCCTTTTAGAGCTCCGTACTTTTCAACTGCCTCCAACCCATATAAAGAACAGGTCGGGCAATATGGACACTTGGTCGTTTTCATCGGAGAAAGATATTTTCTATAAAACTTAATTAAAGCAATTAATATTTTTTTCAAAATGATTCCATCTTCTTTTTTCTGCAATTAACGATTGATTACTTTGTGAAGACCTCCAAGATGCAGCAGGGCACTCTCTGTTTCATGATAACTGATATCGCGCGCCGTACTTCTTGCGATGACTACAATGTCCAAACCATTATTGAACATGTCTTCATGTAGTCTGTAACTCTCCCGGATCAGCCGGGTCAGATGATGTCTGATAACACTGTTTCCAACTTTTTTACTGACGGATATGCCAAGACGATTTCCTTCTGTATGATTTTCCAGAACATACATTACCAGATAACGGTTCGCATAGGATTTTCCCTGCCTGTACACTTTCTGGAAATCACTGTTCTTTTTTAATGATTCCGAAAACTTCATCCTAGTATGCCCTTTCTGATTATTTACCTAAGGCACCAACTACCTTCTGTCTGTTTGAAGGTCTCTGCTTACTTTACCCATAAAATATCTTTGAATGAACAAATAGGTGGTACAAAATGCACCACCTCATTATTCATCCATTCTTCTTAAGGAAAGAAAAGACCACAAAAATGTGGCCTATGCTGATAATTTCTTTCTTCCTTTTAATCTTCTAGCAGCCAATACTTTTCTTCCGCCTGCTGTGCTCATTCTGCTTCTGAAGCCATGAACTTTTGATCTCTGTCTTTTCTTCGGCTGAAATGTCATCTTCATGTTATATCCACCTCCTCTGCCTGGCATTCACCATCATCCTGAAATGACGATGCGATAGAAAACGTCCTAAGACGCATATTCTCAGTTAAAAACATCATTTTCAATTATAGCAGAAAAATGTTTCAAGTCAAGCACTAAAATTTTGTTTGACCTCATTTTACTTATCTACATTTCAACATTTATCCATTTGTGGAAAATGTTGACCACTATATATATAAGGAAGAAACTCTATCATCCTATATCTTGTTATTTGCTTTTCCACAGTTATCCCCCGAAAATGTTAAAAAATGTGGGTTGAAGAATGCCGATTTTTAGCGGTTTCGCAAAGTTATCCCCAATTTGTGGATAACTTGTGGATATTTTATGGATAATCCACGGATAATCTGTTTATAAACAGGATAATCCCTTATATTTCGCGGTCTATAACTTTTTTCGACTTATTCACACATATTTTTTCCCTTCATGCAAATTTTTATTATTCAGGCTTTCTATTTTGCCCAAATTGGGGTTTTTTTGCATTCACCCTAACTTAAAATACCCTGTACAAACTTTTCATTGATAAAAGCAAAAAAATAGTGTAGGATAGAACTATGTAGGATTTTTTATCAGGAGCGTACAAATTTGGGCGTAAGCTCATATTTGTTATGCGCAAAATACAGCGCAAAAATGAGGATTAAAATGGATAAAATTTTAGAAAAATGGGACGAGATTCTCTCAACCGTCAAACATGAGCATGATATCAGTGATATTTCTTTTGATACCTGGATTCGCCCGCTCGAAGTTTACGGCGTCGAGGGCAGCACTTTATATATACTGGTTCCATCGGAACAGATGACCCTAAGCTATATTTCAAAAAAATATTATCTTCCTTTAAAGGTAACGATTGCAGAACTTACGGGGACAGAATACGAAATCAAGTTCATCCTGCCGGAACAGACAAAAAATATCCGCACCGGCAATAGCGGCGTACCGAAAAAAAATGCACTTTCCGAAAAGGCGGACAGATCAAATCTGAATCCGAACTATACATTCGACACGTTCGTCGTCGGCAGCAATAACCGTTTTGCGCAGTCGGCGTCACTTGCCGTTGCTGAATCTCCGGGTGAAGCATACAATCCTCTCTATATTTATGGAGGACCGGGACTTGGAAAAACTCACCTTATGCATTCCATCGGTCATTTTATATTAGAGAGAAACCCGAACGCAAAAGTACTTTATGTTACATCCGAAGAATTTACCAACGAAGTAATCGAGTCGATTCGAAGTGGTAATGCTTCCGCTATGAACAAACTTCGTGAAAAGTATCGTACGATTGATGTATTAATGGTCGATGACGTTCAGTTTATCATCGGTAAGGAAAGTACACAGGAAGAATTTTTCCATACATTTAATGCACTCCACTCTGCCGGCAAGCAGATTATTTTAACATCCGATAAACCGCCAAAAGACATGGAAACCTTAGAAGACCGGATTCGTTCACGTTTCGAATGGGGTCTTATTGCTGATATCGGAACTCCAGACTACGAAACACGAATGGCTATCCTGCGAAGAAAAGTTGAAGCAGACGACATGAAACTCAGCGATGAGATTCTTAATTATATTGCAACTAACATTAAATCCAACATTCGTGAACTTGAAGGAGCTTTAAACAAACTTCTGGCATATTCCAATCTTGAAAAAACAGATATCACAATGGAAATTGCATGAAAGAACTTCAGAATATTATTACACCGGACAAGCAAGAGAGATCACGCCACAGCTTGTAATTGAAGTTGTCACCGAACATTTCAATATTTCGCTAGATCAGATGATCTCAAAAAACAGAAGTAACGAAATTGCCAGACCAAGACAGATTGCAATGTACCTCTGTAAGAATATGACAGATATACCGCTTGACTCGATCGGACAGTTACTTGGGGGAAGAGACCATTCCACCATTATTCATGGTATCAAAAAAATTGCCGATGAATACGAATCAAACGAAAATACACGCAATTTAATAGAAACTATCAAGAAAAAAATCAATCCTAACTAAAGTTATCAAGGTTTTTCGAAGTTATACACAAAAAATTGTTGATATCTTGTTAAATTAACGTGAATTCCGTATGGACAAGTCTCATTTTCATGTTTAAAACCTGTTTAAGACATTTATGAGCCTCATCCTCAATTCACATCATTTCAAGATAATTTCCGCATGGTTTTCACAGGGTTATACCACCTCAAATTTTTTTAACCCCTTGAAAATTAAGGCTTTCTACGGTTATCAACTTATGAACAGCCTCTAAGACGACTACGGCGGATTTCTATTTATTTTTTTATGAACACGTTTTGGCGAGCCACTACGTTTCATCAGGAAGGAGTTATCTACAACATGAAATTAATTTGTTCTAAATCTAATCTGTTACATGGTGTTAATATTGTTTCAAAAGCAGTTCCTACCAGAACTACCATGGCGATCTTAGAATGTATTCTGATCGATGCTTCTGCAAACGAAATTAAACTTACTGCAAATGATATGGAACTTGGGATCGAAACAAAGATCGAAGGCGAGATTGCAGAACGTGGTGTAATCGCACTGGATGCAAAAATCTTTTCCGAGATTGTCCGTAAACTTCCAGACAGTGATGTTACGATCGAAACTGATGCATCCTTTAAAACAACTATTACATGTGAAAAAGCAAAATTTAACATTGTCGGTAAATCCGGTGATGATTTTTCCTATATTCCGTACATTGAACGTAACGAACCAATCGTTATGTCCCAGTTCACCTTAAAAGAAGTCATTCGCCAGACTATTTTCTCCATCGCTGACAATGACAACAACAAATTAATGACAGGTGAGTTGTTCGAGATCGAAGAAAACGATCTTAAGGTTGTCTCCCTCGACGGACACCGTATTTCGATTCGCAACATTGAATTAAAAAATAATTATTCTCACAAAAAAGTTGTCGTTCCCGGAAAAACACTTCAGGAAGTCAGCAAAATCCTTCCGGGTAGTGCAGAAGATGAAGTATCTATTTTCCTGACAGACAATCACATCGTTTTTGAGTTTGAAAATACGACAGTCGTTTCCCGTCTGATCGAAGGTGAATACTTCAAGATTGAACAGATGTTATCTTCTGATTACGAAACAAAAGTAAAAATAAACAAACGTGAGCTGTTAGACTGTATTGACCGTGCAACACTTCTTGTCAAAGAAGGTGATAAGAAACCGATCATCATGAACATCACAGATGGAACGATGGAATTAAAAATCAATTCCTTTATTGGTTCCATGAATGAAGATATCGATATTGCCAAAGAAGGAAAAGATATTTTAATTGGCTTTAATCCAAAGTTTTTCATTGATGCGCTGCGAGTAATCGATGAAGAAGAAGTAACACTTTACATGGTCAATCCGAAAGCACCATGTTTTATCAAGGATGATGAAGGTACATTTATTTATCTGATTCTTCCGGTTAACTTTAATGCAGCTGCAAACTAATTATTTTTATAGAATTTGAAATCTATGATTGATATTGCCCAAAGGGCGATAGAAAGGAATTCCATGATAGAGATTCAGATCAGAGAATCAGATGAATTTATAAAACTTGGACAGGCTTTGAAAAAAGCCGGTCTGGTGGAATCCGGAGTTGACGCAAAATTTGTCATCCAGGACGGTTTAGTAAAAGTTAATGGCGAAACAGAATATCAGCGTGGAAAAAAAATCCACGATGGTGATGTGATTTCCTACAACGGAGAAACGGTGAAAGTCTCAAAATGATCATTCAATCCATTGAATTGAACAATTTCCGCAATTATGAAAATCTCCAGATTTCGTTTGATGAAGGGACTAATATTTTATTTGGTGATAATGCGCAGGGAAAAACCAATATCTTAGAAGCTGCTTACTTAAGTGGAACTACCAAATCCCACAAGGGAAGCAAAGATAAAGAGATGATCAGGTTTGGAACAAACGAAGCACACCTTCGGACTATGGTTTTAAAAAAAGGCAAACAATATCAGATTGACATGCATTTAAAACACAACCGTTCCAAAGGAATCGCTGTAAATAAAATACCAATGAAAAAAGCGAGTGAGCTTTTTGGAATATTGAACATTGTATTTTTTTCGCCAGAAGATCTGAATATCATAAAAAATGGTCCATCAGAGCGCAGACATTTTCTGGATGCTGAGTTATGTCAGTTAGATAAGATCTATTTATCTGATCTGTCGAACTATAATAAAATTCTGAATCAGCGAAATAAACTGTTAAAAGATATGGTTTATCGTCCTGAATTATCGGATACACTTCCGGTATGGGATATGCAGCTTATTGATACCGGGAAAAAAATCATCAGGCGCAGGGAACAGTTTGTAAAAGAACTAAATGAAATTGTTCATGAAATACACTACCGGATATCAGGTGGGAAGGAAGAACTTTTTCTGTCCTATGAACCAAGTGTTTCGGCAGATATGATGGAGCAGGAGATAGAGCGGGTAAGGCAGCGTGATCTGAAAATGTGTCAGACATCCGTAGGACCACACCGTGATGATCTGCTTTTCTCTATTGCAGATGTTGATATCCGCAAATTTGGTTCACAGGGACAGCAGAGAACATCTGCACTCTCTTTAAAATTATCCGAGATAGAGCTGGTAAGAAAATCAATCCATGATACTCCGGTACTTTTACTGGATGATGTCTTATCAGAATTAGACAGCAGTCGTCAGAATTATTTGTTAAACAGTATATGTGACACCCAGACAATTATTACCTGTACCGGTCTGGATGAATTTATCCGTAACCGGTTCGAGATCAATAAAGTTTTTGAGGTAATAAGTGGTCAGGTATTTGAAAAAGGTCAGGTTATAGAAAGGCAAGGTTAGCAGAATGGCAACAGAGAAAATTGAAAATCCAAATGAATACGGAGCTGACCAGATCCAGATTCTGGAAGGACTTGAAGCAGTTCGTAAGAGACCAGGTATGTATATCGGCAGTACATCGGCGAGAGGACTCCATCATTTGGTCTATGAGATTGTAGATAATGCCGTGGATGAGGCACTTGCCGGATATTGTAAAAACATAGAGGTTACCATTAATCCGGATAATTCTATTACAGTCGAAGATGATGGACGTGGTATTCCGGTTGGAATGAACCATAAGGCTGGAAAATCAGCACTTGAAGTTGTATATACAGTTCTTCATGCCGGCGGAAAGTTCGGCGGTGGCGGATATAAGGTATCAGGTGGTTTGCACGGTGTAGGTGCATCAGTCGTAAATGCGCTCTCCACCAAACTTTGTGTCGAAGTGTATAAAGAGGGACAGGTTTATTTTCAGAGTTATCATATCGGAAAACCGGATGAACCGGTCAAAGTGATCGGAACCTGCGATCCGGAGAAACACGGCACAAAGGTTACATTCCATCCAGATCCGGATATCTTTGAGGAGACTGTTTATGATTATGATACTTTAAAACAGCGTCTTCGTGAGACTGCGTTTTTAACAAAAGGACTTCGCATCGTACTTACGGATACGAGAGAGGAATCCCATCATTGTCATGAGTTTCACTATGCCGGTGGTATCAAGGAATTTGTCACTTACTTAAACCGCAGCAAGGAGGCATTGTACCCGGATGTCATTTACTGTGAGGGAACCAGGGATGGTGTGTATGTCGAAGTTGCCATGCAGCACAATGATTCCTACAACGATGCGACCTACAGTTTTGTAAATAACATCATTACGCCGGAAGGTGGTACGCACCTCGCCGGATTCCGTAATGCGCTGACGAAAACATTTAATACTTACGCGAGAGCAAATAAGATTTTAAAAGATTCGGAACCAGCACTGACCGGTGACGATATCCGAGAGGGACTGACTGCGATCATCAGTATCAAGATTGAGGAGCCGCAGTTTGAGGGACAGACAAAACAGAAACTCGGAAACAGCGAGGCGCGTGGAGCAGTGGATTCCGTGGTAAGTGAGCAGCTCACATATTTCTTAGAGCAGAATCCTGCAGTTGCAAAGAGTATCTGTGAAAAATCTCTGCTTGCGCAGCGTGCGAGAGAGGCAGCGAGAAAAGCGCGTGACCTGACCAGAAGAAAAACAGCCTTGGAAGGTACTTCCTTACCTGGAAAACTTGCAGACTGTTCGGACAAAGATCCGAAAAACTGTGAGATCTTTATCGTCGAGGGAGATTCCGCGGGTGGTTCTGCAAAGACAGCAAGAAGCCGTGCAACACAGGCAATTCTTCCTTTGCGTGGTAAAATCCTGAACGTGGAAAAAGCGAGACTGGATAAAATTTACGGCAATGCCGAGATCAAAGCAATGATCACTGCATTTGGTACCGGAATTCATGAAGACTTTGATATTTCCAAGCTGCGTTATGACAAGATCATTATTATGACGGATGCCGATGTCGATGGTGCTCATATTGCGACACTGATGCTGACATTTTTATACCGTTTTATGCCGGAACTCATCAAGCAGGGGCATGTATATCTTGCAACTCCGCCGCTTTACAAGATTGAGAAAAATAAAAATATCTGGTATGCGTACGATGACGCTGAATTAAACAATATCCTGATTGAGATCGGACGTGATGGCAATAACAAAATCCAGCGTTACAAAGGACTTGGAGAGATGGATGCCGAGCAGCTCTGGGAGACGACTATGGATCCGGAAAAACGTATTTTAAAACGTGTCATGATCGATGAGGAAAATTCTTCGGAGATTGATGTGACATTTACGACTTTGATGGGTGACAAGTAGAACCGAGACGTGAGTTTATCGAGGAAAATGCAAAGTATGTACAGAATCTGGATATTTAACAGATAGGTGCAGCCGGATTTTTAGAAGATGTGATCCGTTTGCAGAAGTTCGGATGACAGAGACGAGTTAGAAATGGAGAAGAAATCAGATGGATGATAAAATTTTTGATCAGATTCATGACGTCGATTTGAAAAAAACGATGGAAACATCCTATATCGATTATGCCATGAGTGTTATCGCGCAGCGTGCGCTCCCTGATGTAAGGGATGGTTTAAAACCGGTACAGCGCCGTGTGCTTTACTCAATGATAGAGCTGAACAATGGTCCGGATAAGCCGCATCGTAAATGTGCGCGTATCGTCGGTGATACGATGGGTAAATACCATCCGCACGGAGACAGTTCTATTTATGGAGCTCTTGTAAATATGGCACAGGAGTGGTCGACCAGATATCCGTTAGTTGACGGTCATGGAACTTTGGTTCCGTGGACGGTGACGGCGCGGCTGCCATGCGATATACGGAGCACGTCTCAGTAAATTCCATGGAAATGCTTGCCGATATTGGAAAAGACACCGTTGATTTCGTTCCAAACTTTGATGAGACGGAGAAAGAACCTACCGTTCTGCCATCCCGTTATCCGAACCTTTTAGTAAACGGAACTACCGGTATTGCCGTTGGTATGGCAACAAATATTCCGCCGCACAACCTGCGCGAAGTCATCAATGCCGTAGTAAAGATCATTGACAACAAAGTCGAGGAGGACCGCGATACCGATATCAAAGAATTACTCTCTATCGTCAAGGGACCGGACTTCCCTACCGGAGGCATGATTCTTGGAACAGCCGGGATTAATGAGGCTTACCGTACCGGACGTGGAAAAGTCCGTGTGCGTGCAATTACAGATATAGAACCAATGCAAAACGGCAAAAACCGTATCGTGGTAACCGAACTTCCGTATATGGTCAACAAAGCGAGACTGATCGAGAAGATCGCCGAGTTAGTCCGCGATAAAAAAGTGGATGGAATCACAGATCTGCGTGATGAGTCCGACCGCCAGGGTATGCGTATCTGTATCGAACTCCGCCGTGATGTCAATCCGAATGTCGTATTGAATTTACTTTACAAACATACACAGCTTCAGGATACATTTGGTGTGATCATGTTAGCGCTTGTCAATAACGAGCCGAAGGTATTAAACCTCTACGACATGTTAAAGTATTACCTGATCCATCAGGAAGAGGTCGTTACCAGAAGAACCAAATACGAATTAAACAAAGCGGAAGAGCGCGCCCACATTTTAGAGGGATTGCTGATCGCACTTGACAATATAGATGAAGTCATCAGCATCATAAGGAGCAGCCAGAATACGCAGGAAGCAAAATCACGTTTGATCGAGCGTTTCTCCTTAAGCGATGCACAGTCACAGGCAATTGTAGATATGCGTCTGCGTGCACTGACAGGTTTGGAACGTGAGAAACTCGAAGCAGAGTATGCAGAGCTGATGGACCGCATTGCAGAACTGCGTGCAATTTTGGCAGACAAGAAAAAACTGCTCGGCGTGATCCGTACGGAGATTCTGCTTATTGCGGATAAATACGGCGATGACAGAAGAACATCGATCGGATTTGACGAGTACGACATTTCCATGGAGGATCTGATTCCAGTAACAAACACTGTCATTACCATGACAAAATTAGGTTACATCAAGCGCATGAGCTTGACAATTTCCGCGCACAGAACCGTGGTGGTAAGGGAATCAAGGGAATGGAGACGATCGATGACGATTACATCGAAGAACTTTTGATGACGACATCCCATCACTACATGATGTTCTTCACAAACACCGGACGTGTATACCGTATCAAGGCTTACGAGATTCCGGAGGCAAGCCGTACCGCAAGGGGAACTGCGATCGTAAACCTGCTCCAGCTCCAGCCGGGCGAGAAGATTACGGCAGTTATCCCGATTCGTGAATACACGGAAGGACATTTCCTGTTCATGGCGACAAAGAAAGGCATTGTGAAGAAAACACCGATCACCGACTATGCAAATGTCAGAAAGACAGGACTTGCTGCGATCAGTTTAAGGGAAGATGATGAGCTGATCGAGGTAAAAAAGACAGATAACAATCAGGATGTTTTCTTAGTGACGAAATATGGTCAGTGTATCCGGTTTAAAGAGACAGATGTAAGAAAAACAGGCCGTACTTCCATGGGAGTCATCGGTATGAATCTTACGGATGGGGATGAAGTTATCGGTATGCAGATGCAGTCCCAGGGGGATGCACTCATGATCGTTTCAGAAAAAGGTCTTGGAAAATGTACACTGATCTCCGAATTTACCACGCAGAACCGTGGCGGTAAGGGTGTAAAATGTTACAAGATCACCGAAAAGACTGGAAATATTGTCGGCGTGAAAGCGGTAAACCAGGACAATGAACTGATGCTGATCACCACCGAAGGAATTATTATCCGTATCAAAGTCAGTGATACAACGTTGCTCGGAAGAATTACTTCCGGTGTCAAACTCATCAACTTAGATGAGAATGTCACGGTGGCAAGTATCGCAAAAGTGCGTGAGGATAAGAGTCTGATCGACAATGCAGACACATCCGAACTGCTCAGTGAGGAGGAAGAAAAGGAAAGTGCAGCCATCGCTGCGGAAAATGCAAAAAAGGCATCGGTAGAAAATACAGAGACAGACGACGAGCTGATGAAAGAACTGTTAGAGCGCGCAGAGGCTGATGGTTCCGAGGATGAGGAAGAATAGATAACCGTATAGTGAAGAAAGGGCAGAAGCTGAATGGAAAAAACAGTGTATGAACTAATGCATGGCGAAAGAAAAGTAGCAGACATTGGGACGAACGGAGTATGCACAGTTTTGGACAGGGTGTTTCTGCCCTTTTCAATTTATCTGGAGGATACAGCAGAAAATGATGATCTCGATATCCGCATGGATAACCTCACAAATTTTTATTACTGGTGTGCAACCCGTGTTCTGACACTTGACCGTGTCTATGCAAAGGAAATTTTAAACAGTATCGGAGCACTGCAGGCGCAGACCGACCGTGACCGTGCCAAAATAGCGCTGTCCTATCACTGTCTGTCACTGACTGATATTTTCTGGGTCAGGGAAAAAGGGGAGAATATCACATTTGCGCAGATCAATCTTTTTGAAAATCATCTGGATAATGCACTTGTAGATATTTCCCTGCGCGGAAAACAGATGACAGTAGAGAACAGTTACCTGATCGCGGACGATCTTTCAACCAACGGCGTGTTTCCAAAAGCGTGGATCAGGGAAAAAAATTCGTTTTCCCTTTTGAAAGATGGAAACAGCAGGGCTGTGGAAAATGAAATCCTCGCAAGTAAGATCTGCCGCTGTTTTGACTGCAGACAGGTGCTCTATGAGGAAAGTATGTTTGACGGACAGAAAGTTTCAAAAAGCAGGATCATTACGTCGGTGGATTACAGCATGGTATCAATGGAGGCATTTGAAATCTATGCAGCAAATCATGACATTCACGTTATGGATTTCGTGTTAAAGCTGGATGCATATTCCTACTACATGATGAACCTGCTCGATTACCTGATTGGTAACACGGACCGCCACTGGGGAAACTGGGGATTTCTGGTGGACAACCGCACAAACCAGCCGGTACGCCTGTTTGACCTGATGGATCTCAACCAGACTTTTTGGCATATGATACGCCAGATGGTGCAAACTGCATGACTACCGGAAACCGGAAAATGTCACAGCGTGAGGCTGCGGTGGAAGCAGTAAAAAATATCGGACTGAATCAGAAGGATGAGATCAAAGACGAGTGGTTCAAAGGCAGGGAAAAAGAGAGGGAGATGTTCTGGTGCAGATTTGGAATATTAAAGGAACAATGAAAAGCGTAAAAATCTGAAGTTGCAAAGAGCGTGGGTTATGGAACAATTTTAAGTGAACAAGATTACGAATTGTGGAAAATGAGGGAGCAGATTGAAAAATTTGTGGAAAACCATAAGGTAAAAACTGTTATGTGAGACTTTAGAAAAAATGGAAAAACAAAAAACTTTGTTGTATGATGAAATGAAGCAAAACAATTAAAATGGGGTAATGTAGAAAGGTGGTACAAGCATATGAACTTGACAGCAATTCAAAGCAAAGTCACAAGAGGAAATTATGTCAATGTAAAAAAATCTGTAATTTTATCTGCCGAAAAGGAACAGCCGGCGGAAAATAAAGTGACAGGGCAGCAGTCTGAAGTTACGCGTCCGGTACATACGATTGTTTCCGATTCATCCGCTGCAAATCCGGTCCGGGATAAACTGCAGTCTGAGAGTGAGCAGATTCAGGATGATGGAGTAAAAGATTTATTTCAGCAGATGGTAAATTCCTATAAAAATTTAAATCTGCATCTGGTTGAATCTGAGGAAGAATGCAAAGAGACCGAAGCAGCAAAAGACGGCGATCAGAATAAAAACAATATCATCAATGTAGATACAAAAGTCATTTTGTCTATGAAACAAAGCCAGGAATATGCAGAACGGTTGATTATATTTTGCAGAATGCGAATGAAGTGACAAGCGGATTTATCGAAGATGTATACAGCATGCAAAAGAACTTTCAAACGATGAGACAATCTGTACGGTAGGAAAAATTGAGACAAAGCTCATAGATGATGGTGGCAAACCGGCACTGGTCACATCCGTGCATTTTGAATATACATCGAAACATTCGGATGAAGTGAGGGAACACAGATGGGACGGAAATGTGGAAAACCTGAAAAAAGAATATATACAGAAAATAGCGGAAAAATTTGAGGACAGAATGGAAGAATTGTTAAGAGACAGGGAGGAAATATGAAAACCGGAAGAAGCAGAAAATATTATCTGATGGAAGCAGTTTTGATTCTGTTTAACATCTTGATCAATCTGATCATTTTGCAGTTCCGCTCGCGGTAAATCAGATCATCAATGGAAAACTTGCACTGACGGATCGTGTGATAGCATTTATCATAGGGTTTATGCTGCTTGAGATTTGTATCCAGTTTGTCTATCTATTGATCGAGCTGCACATGCAAAAAGAGTACAAGAAAAATTTGTCGAAGGAAATTTACCAGAAAATCTATTCCATGAAATACGCATCAATCATAAAGTACGGTGCAACGTACCTGACGGAGCGGGCAGACTCGACGGTGCTCACATTGGCGAATCTGTATATTATGTCGGTCCCGATACTGACTGCAAAATCACTGGTTATTTTGTTGATTCTGTTATACTCCCTGACCATCAATATTTTTATTTTTCTGGTGATGCTGTTTATCTTGATACTCAATGTGGCTGGATTTTATATCCTGAATAAAAATTTACTGAAAAATCAGCCGAGATGCAGCGGATTATTCCAAAGGAGCGAAAAGACATTTATCAGATCGCCAATCAGGTAGATTTTATCAAGCAGAATGAAGACAATACAAATCTGAATGACATACTTGAAAAACATTTAGAAATTATCGAACAGGAAAATAAAAGGGTAAATGTTTATGCGCGTGGGATGAGTGAAGTCATCGATTTTTTTAACATGTTCGCCCAAAACATTATTTTGATCGTGGTATTTTATATGTATCTGCAGGGGAATACAAAATTAAACAGCATTTTTACAATTTCGATTCTCATGTCGTATCTTTTACCTGCCATCTCAAATATTGTGAAGGTAAACCTGAATTTAAGAGAGGTAAAGGCAAGCCGGGAATTTTTACAGCTTGTGGAGGATGAGCAGGAACAGAGTGGAGATATAAAGATAGATCATATTGATGATGTCGCGGTCGATATGGAAAAACTTCAGACGATGGACGGGATCTTACTGGCAAAAGATATTCATATCCAGGCAAAAAAGGGAGATATCATTGGAATCGTGGGGGAGTCCGGTTGTGGAAAAACGACACTGATGAAAAGTATTTTAAAATTCTGGGATCAGAATACCGGAATTAAGATCAATGGAATCCCGCTGGAGAATATTGAAAACCATTCCCTTCGGAAACAAATGTCATTTTATTCGCAGAATGTGCCAATCATAACAGGTTCATTTTATGATAACTTAAACTTTGGGCGCAGGAAAATGGAACCGGAGGTATACCAGAACATTCGTTTTTTAGATAAATTTACAAAAGAACGTGATATCTTTACACCTTTTATTCTGGAAAATGGCAACAATCTGTCCGGCGGTGATAAACAAAGAATCGCACTGGCTAGAATGTATACCGAGGAGGCAGAGGTTCTGATTTTAGACGAACCGACAAGTTCACTGGATGAAACGACCGAAAAGGATATTTTAGATGGGATCAGCCACTGCCCGGATAAGATTATCTTTCTGATCACACATCGAAAAGAGAATTTGAGGTACTGTAATAAAATTTACCAGATCCGTGACAAAAGAATGGTAAGCGTGAAAAACGTTGATGAGTTATCAAAATAAGTCAGAACAAAAAACAGGGTGGCAGCACCCTGTTTTTTTACCATCCACCGCCTAAAACCGACCACCTGCCGCAAATCAGTAGAAACCGTTCCAGACATTGCCTATAATGACATCAGAAAGGAGGAAGTGAGAAAATGCAAATAGAAATAAAACTCGACGAATCCTGCAAAGAACCCAAGATCATCATCCATACAGACAAGATGACCGAAGAAGTATCGCAGATCGTAAAGTTGCTGTCGGAGGAAAAACCGGAAGTCTTTGCGGCGATTCACGAGAATGGCGAAATCATTTTGTTAGAACAGACGGAAATAATACGGATCTATGCAGAAAATGACAGGGTATATGCAAAGACAAAAGACGGCAGCTACCGGTTAAAGGCAAGACTGTATGAGTTAGAGGAGAGACTTAACAAAAAAATGTTTATCCGCATCTCCAATTCGGAGATCATTAACCTGAAAGAAGTAAAAAAATTTGACTTAAGTTTTTCCGGGACGATCTGTGTTTCGATGTCAGACAAAACAGCAACGTATGTTTCAAGGCGTTACGTCAGAAAAATCAAACAGGTATTGGGATTATAGAAATGGTGGTGTGTGTGAAAAATATATTTTTCATACACAGGAATGGAGGTTATCATGAAAAAAAGAATTTTATGCAGAGCGCTTATAGGTGCGCCGATCGGTCTGGCAATCAGTACTGCAATCACAATTTTTTCTTCACTCATATACGGTGACGGAAATTATTATCCGGTTGTCCCGGCATTGGTGGAGCAGTGTGGAAATGAAATTAATGCGGTCGTGGCGCAGATGATCGCATCTTTACTGTATGGTGCGGTCTGGGCGGGCGCGTCCGTGATATGGGAGATGGATGACTGGAGCCTGCTGCGGCAGACAGTGACTCATCTGCTGGCAGGTTCGATTGCAACATTTCCGGTTGCATATCTGATGTATTGGATGAAACATAGCATTGCAGGGGTCGTTGTGTATTTTGCGATATTTATCGGAATCTATGTTGGAATCTGGATCACATTATACAGCAGGGCAAAGAGAGAGGTCACAAAGCTGAATGAAAAAGTAAGTTTACAAAACCGGTAAGAGATCTGTTTTTTATTGCAAAACACCGCTCCATTTGCAGGTATTTTTCTAAAAAAAGAAATGATACATTGAAGAAAATGAGAAACTTGCAGGAGGGGGACTGCTGTATGGAACACAGGTTCTTACAGCAGCAAGGCAGAAAATGGAGAAAAATATAAAATTTGAACAGAACACACCGCTGTGGGATAACAGTCTTTCGATAGAAGAACGTCTTGACTATCTGACAGGGGCAATGACGCTTGAAGAAAAAATACACTGTCTGACAACCGGATGCCCTGACATTCCGAGGCTTGGAATCCGGGCAACTTATATGGGCGGTGAGGCTGCACACGGGATTGAGGCGAGACATGACCAGGCATTTAATAAAGGGGAGCCGGAGCCGACCACAGCTTTCACTCAGCGATCGGTATGAGTGCGAGTTTTGACAGGGAGCTGATCAGAGAATGTGGTCGCGCTGTCGGCGAGGAAGCCAGGGCTTTGTATACAAGAAATGGTGGAGGCGGGCTCTGCCGCTGGGCGCCAACGATTGATATGGAGCGCGATCCGAGATGGGGAAGGACGGAAGAGTCATACGGCGAAGATCCGTATCTGACCGGAGAGATGGCGGGCGCATATATCCGCGGTATGAGGGGCGAGGATCCTTTTTATATCCGTTGCGGGGCAACGCTGAAACATTTTTACGCAAACAATGTGGAGAAAGACCGCATTAAGATTTCATCTTCCGTAGACAGGAGAAATAAAAACGAATATTATTTAAAACCGTTCAAAAAGGCGATCATGGAGGGCGGCGCGGAGGCAGTCATGACCTCCTACAATGAGATCAACGGGATTCCGGCGATCGTCAATGACGAGGTGCGCCATGTCCTAAAAGGCACATATGGACTGCCCGGGCATGTTGTTTGTGACGGAGGCGATTTTTCACAGACGGTGAACGACCATCATTTTTATCAGACGCACGGGGAAACACTGGCAAATGGATTAAAGGCTGGTGTTGACTGTTTCACGGATGATGGAGAGATTGTTTATGCTGCGGCAAGGGAGGCATTAGATAACGGCTGGATCACGGAAAAAGATATTGATGAATCGGTGCGCAATTCGTTCCGGACAAGGATAAGGCTTGGCATGTTTGATAAAGAGGGCGACTGCCCGTATCAGAACATGGGCGAAGAATATATCAACAATGAGGAACACAAACAACTTGCGCGTAAAATGGCGGATGAGGCGGTTGTCCTTTTGAAAAATGAAAATGAAATTCTTCCGTTTGATGAAAATACAGTAAAAAATGTAGCAGTAGTAGGTCCACTCTCTGATGTGTGGTACAAGGACTGGTATTGTGGCATCCCTCCTTATGAGGTTACTGTCTTAGATGGAATCAGAGAAGCATTTCCAAATGCAAAGATCAGTCATGAAACCGGTTTGTCTGAAATCCGTATCCGCCTGGCGGATCAAACCAGTGATAAATGCTATGTGGGACTGGATGAGAATACCCGGTTAAAACTGGTAATAAAAGAGCAGGCAGAAACATTTATTTTGAATGACTGGGGCTGTGGCAGCATGACCCTGGTGGCAAAAAGCAACGGCAGATTTGTCACTTTAGAGGAGGATACAGATATCATCAAGGCAGACAAAAAAGAGGCGTTTGGCTGGTTTGTCCGTGAGTTGTGGAATTTGAAGTGGGAAAAAAGCAGTTTTACACTGGAAAGCTGGAATAAGAAGCAGGTAATTGTGGATAAAGATGGTCATTTTTCCATCTGCGTGGATAATCCGCCGGCAAGATTTGAGATAGAGATCGTAAAAGACGGGAAAACTGCTGCGGAGAAAACAGCAAAAGAAGCTGATCATGTGATAGCAGTCATTGGCTGCAATCCGGTCATCAACAGCAAAGAGGAAGTTGACCGCACCACGATTGTACTTCCGACGGAGCAGGAAGAACTGGTAAAACGGGTGGCAGCAGTGAATCCGAACACCATTGTGGCTTTGATCAGCAACTATCCGTATGCCATCGGTGAATTGGAGAAAAATGTTCCGGCGATCCTGCTGTCTGCATCGGGCAGTCAGGAACTTGGACACGGAATCGCAGATGTGCTGACCGGAAAAGCAGCAGCTGCGGGACGATTAAATATGACATGGTACCGTTCGGATGAAGATCTGCCGGATATGAACGACTATGATATCATTCAGGGAAAACGCACTTACCAGTATTTTGACAGAGAAGTGCTCTATCCGTTTGGATATGGTCTGACTTATGCAGCATTTTCCTACGAAAAAATGCAGATCAAAAAAGAACGCGGCTGTATCAAAGTGAGCTGTTTTATCAAAAATACTGGGGAAAGAAGTGCTGATGAAATAGTACAGCTTTATGTGCATAAAAAGGGTTCCCGTGTGCAGCGTCCGATCCGGCAGCTTGTTGGGTTTGAGCGCATTCATGATATTCAGCCCAAAGAAACCAGAAAGGTCACATTTATGGTACAGTTGTGGGAGTTAGAATACTATGATGTGATCTCAGAGCGCATGATCTTAGAAGACGGAACATATCAATTTATGGCAGGCGCGTCATCACAGGATATCCGCTTAGAACAGAGTATTGAAATTGATGGAACGCATGCCGGAAAAAGAAATCCGTTCCAGGCAACTGCTGCCGACTGTTATGATGCATATGACCACATGTTTTTACATCGGGGAATCAACGGTTCATCCTGTGTGATCCCTGGCTGTGCCGGAGATGACCCGGATGAGATGAAAGAACAGCCGGTGAGTGGAAAGTTAATTTATCATGATTTTGTATTCAGCAAAAAGCCGCTCAGGCTGAACATCACGTTAAAAGTATTAGAACCGGTCAAGGTGACTGTGACAGGGAAAAATGTCGCAACGGTCACTGCAGAGCCGGTGGACTGTTACCGGATGTTAGAGATGGATCTGCCGGAAAATTTTATTGAAACCGGAAAACCGGAAACCATTCAGATCCAGGTGGAGGGAAAATGTAAGATATCCAAATTTGTGTTTGCCTAATAAAAAATTCACAATTGAACCGTGCGCAGTGAAGTGTTATAGTATGTTCTGGATGATATTCCGTATACAGGAAATCATACCAGAACATATTTTTTATCAGAAAAAGAGAATAAAACCAGGAAAACCGCTTGTATCCGTCAGTCGACGGAATGAGACAGTCGCATGCTGCTTCACAAAACGGGGAGTGAAATCCGGTTCACATTTTGCTCCGCCAGACAAAGGGGGAAAATCCCCTGTCCGTCAGAGGAGGATTGCATGCAGATCAGTTTTATTGGCGCCGGGAAGGTCGGCGTGTCACTTGGAAAATATTTTATCAGTAAGGGCAGGAAAGTAGGAGGTTATTATAGTCTGAGCCCAAAGTCTGCCGCATGGGCGGCAAATTTTACAAACACAAAGCAATATCAAAGTATCGAAGAAATCATTAGCAGCAGCGACATGATCTTTTTTACCGTGCCCGATGATAAAATCGGGGAAGTATGGGAGGTGGCAAAACCGTATGCCCACGGTAAAATCATTGCACACTGCAGCGGGATTCACAGTTCAAACATCTTTTCTGATATAGATCGTACTGGTAGTATGGCCTATTCTATTCATCCACTCTGTGCCGTCAGTGACAGGGAAACATCCTGGCAGGCACTTGGTGACGTACTGTTCACCATTGAGGGGGATGAGCGAAATATCTCCAATATCCAGAACATGTTTGCGCAGATGGGAAACCGGACGTGTTTTATTTCTGCGGAAAACAAAATCAAATATCATGCAGCGGCATCTCTGGCATCGAACCACATGACAGCGGTATTTTTTATGGCGCAAAAACTATTCTTAGAGTGTGGTTTTTCAATGCAGCAGGCAAACGAGGAATTGTACCGGCTTGCAAAAGGCAATCTGGAAAATATCCACGCACAGGGATGTATTAATTCCCTGACCGGACCTGTGGAGCGCGGGGACAAAAATACCGTACAGAAACATATGGATGCATTAGATGCTGACATGAAAAATGCCTATCTGGAAAATGCAAAGCAGCTTTTAGAAATCGCAGAGCAGAAAAATCCGGACAGAGATTATGCGGCAATGAGAGAAATTCTCATGCCGACAGAGATTGGAGAACAGTGTGAAAAATAAGTTTTTTCACACGCAAGATTGTGCTTACGCACAAACTTGACATGCGCAGAAAACAGCGCAGGATTGGAGAATGACAATGAAAAACACAGTAGTAACTTTGCAGAAGCAAAAAGACGAGCACGACAAAATTACAATGGTGACGGCTTACGATTACACGACCGCGAAGATCATGGATGAATCCGGCGTGAATACGATCTTAGTCGGGGATTCACTTGGCATGGTCATGCTTGGCTATGAGGATACGTTATCCGTGACCATGGAAGATATGATCCATCACACGGCAGCAGTGACCAGAGGTGCAAAAAATGCATTTGTTGTTGCAGATATGCCGTTTATGTCCTATCAGACTTCCGTCTATGATGCAGTGGTAAACGCTGGGCGTCTGATGAAAGAGGGCAGGGCAAACGCAGTCAAATTAGAGGGCGGTGTGGAATTTGCCCCACATATCAAGGCAATCGCACAGGCATCAATCCCGGTTGTTGCACATCTTGGACTGACGCCGCAGTCGGTCAATGCGTTTGGCGGATTTAAAGTGCAGGGAAAAGACATTGAGGCGGCACAGAAGCTGATCGAGGATGCAAAAGCAGTCGAGGAGGCAGGCGCATGCATGGTCGTATTAGAATGTGTACCGGCAAAACTGGCAAAGAAAATCACGGAAATGCTGAAAGTTCCGACCATCGGTATCGGTGCAGGCGCAGACTGTGACGGACAGGTGCTTGTTTATCAGGATCTGCTTGCCATGTATGGGGATTTCCGTCCAAAATTCGTAAAAGTATTTGCAAATGTCGGCGATGCAATGCGTGAGGGAATGGCGGCATACATCAAAGAAACCAAAGAGGGAACTTTCCCTTCGGCAGAGCATTGTTTTAAAATAGACGATTCCGTGATCGAAAAATTATATTAGGAGGAACATACACATGAAAATCGTATCAACCATAAATGAAGTGAGAGAACAGGTAAAAGAATGGAAAAAAGAAGGGAATACGATCGGGTTTGTTCCGACCATGGGATATTTGCATGAAGGTCATGCGAGCCTTATCGATGCAGCACGTAAAAATAACGGCAAAGTAGTGGTCAGTATTTTTGTCAATCCGATCCAGTTCGGGCCAAACGAAGATTTAGACAGCTATCCGAGAGATTTAGAGCACGATGCAAAACTCTGTGAGGAACACGGCGTGGATCTGATCTTCCATCCGACACCAGAAGAAATGTATGGGGATAACTTCTACACCTTTGTGGATATGGATGTGCTCACAAAAGAACTTTGTGGATTAAGCAGGCCGGTTCACTTCCGCGGCGTTTGTACGGTCGTATCCAAACTGTTTAACATTGTGACTCCGGACAATGCATACTTCGGACAGAAGGATGCACAGCAGTTAGCAATCATCAAACGTATGGTAAAAGACTTAAATATGCCACTTTCCATCCACGGCTGCCCGATCATCCGTGAGGAGGATGGACTTGCAAAGAGCTCCAGAAATACATATCTTTCCCCGGAGGAGAGAAAAGCAGCACTCGTGCTGAGCCGCTCTGTTTTCCTTGGTGAAAAAATGGTGAAAGAGGGAGAACGCGACTGTAAAAAAGTCATCGTTGCAATGACTGAAGAAATCGAGAAAGAGCCGCTTGCGAAGATTGATTATGTCAAAATCGTAGACTTATCCACAATGCAGCAGATCGATACCATAGAGCACGGCATACTTGCAGCAATGGCAGTATACATCGGAAAAACCAGACTGATTGACAACTTTATGATCGAGGACTAGAAAAGAGGAAAAAATGACTATTTCAATGTTAAAAGGAAAAATCCACCGCGCGACCGTAACGCAGGCGGAGCTTGACTATGTGGGAAGCATTACCGTAGACATCCAGCTTTTAGAGGATGCCGGCATTTTTGAGTATGAGAAAGTGCAGATCGTGGATGTGAATAATGGCGCACGTTTTGAGACTTATACGATCGCAGGAGAGCGCGGCAGTGGAGTCATCTGTTTAAACGGTGCGGCAGCCCGCATGGTACAGACCAACGACAAAGTAATCATCATGGCATATGCAGATGTGACACCGGAGGAAGCAAAACAGCAGAAACCGGTCGTTGTGTTTGTGGATGAAAACAACCACACCACGGAGATCACAAACTATGAACGTCACGGGGAGATATCGGCGATCCGTTAAAAAAATTTACTGTTTGAACAAATATGAAGGCTGTATTTAAAAAGGTTAAAGATACCTGAAATTCCAGAAACAGATGACCGGGAGCAAACGGTAACTGTTGAATCATAAAAAGCAATCAGTTATAATTATTTATAATTGATTGCTTTTTTAATCATGGAAACATATTTTTGTAGAACAGAATTTATTTTTGCAAAAAGATTTTTAATTACATGGAGGAAAATATGCCGCAGAACTGTTATGAACTCGTATGGATATTTATCATTTATGCCTTTATCGGCTGGTGTACGGAGGTTTCTTACGCTGCATTAGACCGTGGAATTTTCGTAAACCGTGGATTTTTAAACGGGCCGTACTGTCCGATCTATGGTTGTGGTGTTGTGATTGTCGTTGCGGTGCTCACTCCATTGAAAGACAATCTGCTGATATTGTTTATCGGGTCTTTTTTGCTGACCTCCATTCTGGAATATATTACTGGATATTTACTGGAAAAAGTATTTCATAACCAGTGGTGGGATTATTCTGACAAACCGTTTAATATTCACGGTTATGTCTGTCTGAAATTTTCGATTTACTGGGGACTGGCATGTACTTTCATCATGGATGTGCTGCACCCGATCATTTATAAAGGAATCACACTGATGCCGCATATTGTCGGAATGATTTTAATTTGCATTATCATGACCGTATTTTTTGTGGACTGTGGCATTACCGTAGCAACGATCCTGAAATTCAATAAACGGCTCAAAATTATGGATGAGATGGCAGAACGTATCCATAAACTTTCCGATGAGATCGGAGAAAACATTTATGAAACGTGACGGACATCATGGAAAAATCAGGGGAGTTCCAGGAGACACATGCCGAACTGTTAGATAAATTAGCGGAGACAACCGGGGCTGCGAAGGATAAGATTGCCGAAACAACCGGAACTGCTAAAAATAAAATTACCGGCACAACAGAAACAGCCAGAGAAAAAATCGCCGAGACGACCGGAAATGCAAAAGAGAAGATCACAGATACCGCTGCAAATGCAAAACTTGCAATTTCAGAAAATATCATGGAAGCAAAGAGCAGTTTCGAGGCAAAGAAAAATGCGTGGACTGAAAAATCGGAAGAGTGGAAGAAAAACCGCGAAAAACAAAAAGCGGAGCTTTCCGAACTCTCTGAGAAATACGAACATCTTTTTGAAGAAAAAAATTTTGGCTTTCAGCGTTTGATGAAAGCATTCCCGGATATGAAGTCAAGAGAAAATGATAAGACTTTGACGGAATTTAAAAAACACTTTCGTTTAGACAAGCCGGAACAAAAATAAAACAGATGCGCAGCGGGCAGCAGTGGACGCAGAAATGGAGAAAACATGATTAGAACAGTCGATACAAAAACAATTACAGAAAATGTCAAAGAGATGTGCATTGAAGCAAACCATTATCTTTCCAAAGATATGGATATTGCAATGAAAAATGCGGTTACAACGGAAAAATCCGAACTTGGCAGGAAAATATTAAATCAGCTTCAGGATAACTTAAAGATTGCGGATGAAGAGATGATACCGATCTGCCAGGATACCGGAATGGCAGTTATCTTTTTGGAAGTGGGGCAGGATGTTCATTTTGAGGGAGAGGCGATTGAGGATGCCATCAACGAGGGCGTGCGTCAGGGTTACACGGAAGGCTATTTGCGGAAATCCGTTGTGAAAGATCCTCTGATCCGTGAAAATACGAAGGACAATACCCCGGCGGTTATCCATTATTCCATCGTTCTGGGGGATAAAGTAAAGATTACCATTGCACCAAAAGGATTTGGAAGTGAGAACATGAGCCGTGTATTCATGCTAAAACCGGCGGATGGTATCGAGGGAGTAAAAGATGCTGTATTGACAGCCGTAAAAGATGCGGGGCCGAATGCATGTCCGCCTATGGTTGTGGGAGTCGGGATCGGTGGAACATTTGAAAAATGTGCGATCCTTGCCAAAAAGGCGCTGACACGACCGGTCGGGGAACATTCCGATATTCCTTATGTCAAAGACATGGAAGAAGAACTGTTAGGAAAAATCAACCGGCTTGGTATTGGACCTGGAGGACTTGGCGGTACGACAACAGCACTTGCCGTCAATATCAATACCTATCCGACCCATATCGCGGGACTTCCTGTGGCAGTCAACATCTGTTGTCATGTAAACCGTCATGTGGTAAGGGAAGTTTAAAGGAGGATAGTGTGAAAAATAAGATTTTTCACACTGCAAATGAAAACGTTGTTTTCATTGAAAAGCAGCGCAAGAATGGAGGATATCATGGATAAGCATATTACGACGCCGATCACGGAAGAAGTGACGAAAGATTTAAAATCAGGTGATTACGTTTATATTACAGGAACAATCTATGTGGCAAGAGATGCCGCACACAAAAGAATGATCGAGGCACTGCAGCGGGGAGAAGAACTGCCGATCGATATCAAGGACAGTACCATTTATTATATGGGTCCATCTCCGGCGCGCGAGGGCAGACCGATCGGTTCTGCAGGACCGACCACAGCCACCCGCATGGACAGATATGCACCGACACTGCTTGATCTCGGGGAAAAAGCGATGATTGGAAAAGGAAAACGTTCAAAGGAAGTCATTGATGCCATTGTGCGCAACCATGCAGTTTACTTTGCAGCAGTCGGCGGTGCAGGGGCACTTTTGTCAAAATGCATCACGAAATCTGAAATTGTATGTTATGAGGATCTTGGTGCAGAGGCAATCCGTAAGATCGAAATCAAGGATTTTCCGGTGATCGTTGTGATCGATAGTCAGGGGGATAATCTCTATGAGACGGCAGTCAAGGAGTTTGCAGGTTAGTATTTTATTTGCATATTTCCTGTTTTTGCTGGCAGGAGTATCTTTTGATAACATGCAGAAGATAAAAAATGGTACATGTATCGTGTCTGCCTGTTATGATGAAAAGCAGATGAGGGAGGAATGGGAACAAAAACTTATCTGGGATAAAGAGGATTTTCCGGGACTGCCGCAGGAGGGAGATACGGTTGGAATCAGCTATTATTTTTATGATGAAAAGGGGAGGCTTGATTCTGTTAAAAGTTATGGAAAATTAGATGATGCGTATGGAAACGATAAAGAATTAATTGCTGAGGATGAGATTTTTTACCGGTATGATCAGGCGGATGCGCAGGTATTTATGCAGTGGTACATGTATGTCCCGATTGCGTATTGGGAAAAAGAAAAATATTCATCGAGGTGTGTGAATAAATATCTGACGTATGATTATCTGGACGAAAAAGAAATGGAACAGATGTTTGATGATTTAAAACTGCCATCAGATAAATACTTTGAAACCTGTGCCAGAGAAGGGAAAATGGTTTCTGTCATGAGGAAAAATGACAAAAACGGGGATTCTGAAACAGAATATTATTGTCCTGTCAGAACCGGCGGCCAGAACAGACAGGATACAGCAGTGTATCAACTGGGTGGCAGTTACCTTATTCAGGACATGCGGCAATATGAAGAGGGTCAGAGACTGCGGACTGAAATGAATCATGATGGAGTTTTTTATTTTTATGATTATGATCGGAATGGAAACAGGGTCATGTCATTGTGCCGTACTTCAGAGGGAGAATGTTATATCCAGAAAAAAATATATAATGAAAAACAGCAGATCACTGCCCAATATACGCAATCCATATCAGGTGCAGAACAAAAAGAACTGTCATTAACGGATGGGAGTACTTTTATTTTGAAATGGAACAATGATAACTTCGTGCAGGCAGTATGGAAAAAATCTGACGGAACAAGGGATATATATCAGTGGGAGCAGCAGGGCGATGAAAAAAATATAATCCAGACGCTCTCAGACGGCAGGGTGATCGACTGGAAATCATCTGCAGAACCGTGGTATGAAGATGCATTATCCGGAGGATGGCAAAACAAATACAACTGGTACATTGTAAAAGAAGGAGACAGTTTGTGGAGTATTGCAGAACGGGAATTGGGCGCTGGTGCACGTTATGAGGAATTGTACAGAAAGAACCGGTGTGTCATTGGAGAAAATTATGATCAGTTATATCCGGGAATGAGATTAAAAATCGAAAAAGAGAGAGAATAGACAAAGGGTGCAATGCATTTTTCGGAATGGAGGACTTTATGGAAAAAAATTTAAACTGGGCGGTTCTTGGAACCGGTGTGATCGCAAATGAGATGGCGCAGGCATTAAAAGCTATGGGAAAAACACTTTATGCTGTGGGAAACCGCACACACGAAAAGGCAGTTACATTTGCGGAAAAATACCAGGTCGCAAAGGTATACGATGATTTTCATGAAATGTTTACAGATCCTGATGTGGATGTGATCTACATCACGACACCACACAATACCCATATCGGATTTGTCAGGGAAGCACTGAAAAATAAAAAGCATGTATTATGTGAGAAGTCCATTACCTTAAACAGCCTTGAACTGGAAGAAGCATTAACGCTTGCAAAGGAAAATGATGTGATTTTTGCAGAGGCAATGACTATCTGGCATATGCCGTTATATAAAAAACTATGGGAACTGATCGATGCCGGAAAAACAGGTACATACGCTTCAAATGCTAATGAGGAGCACGAAGAAATCGCAGACTGGCTGGCTGATGGGGTTCCTGCTCTTGGAAAAGTTCAGATGATACAGCTTAACTTTGGAAGTTACAAAGAATACAATATGAAGAACCGTTTCTTTAATATGGATCTTGCAGGCGGGGCATTACTGGATATCGGTGTCTATGCACTCAGCATTGCGCGCAGTTTCATGGAAAGCAAACCGGATCAGGTCTTAAGTCAGGTGAAATTTGCACCGACCGGAGCTGATGAGCAGGCAGGGATTCTGTTAATGAACAAAGAAGCACAGATGGCAACACTTGCTTTATCGCTACATTCGAAACAGCCGAAACGTGCAGTAATCAGCTGTGAAAATGGTTATATTGAAATTATGGAATATCCGCGTGCGGATCAGGCAGTGATCGTGGAAGCTGAATCAGGAGTGCGCCATACCGTGAACGCCGGCGAGACAAAGAAGGCCTTACAATATGAGATGGAAGATATGGAGCAGGCAATAAAAACAGGAGATGTCCATAAATTAAAAATTTCAGATACAAAGGATGTTATGGATATCATGACAGATCTGCGAAAAAAATGGAATATGAAATATCCGGGAGAAAGATGGGAATAAAACCCAAAAAACGGAGCCAAGTTTTATGCAGGCTGTCAGTCATTGAGATGTAAAACATCCTTTGATTCCTGGATTTCATGAATAAAAAATGAAAAAAATGAAATGTGAAAATAATAGTTGACAAATCAGTAAAGATTTAGTATAGTTATTCATGCGTTACGGCGCACGAACAATATAATATTGTTAAATAATGACTTTGGAGAAGTACTCAAGTGGCCGAAGAGGTGCCCCTGCTAAGGGTATAGGTCGGGTGACCGGCGCGAGGGTTCAAATCCCTCCTTCTCGCTTATTATTTACAATATGAGTTGTTCAATTTTTTTTGAGAAAGTTGTTGACAAATCGCACGAACTATTATAATATAAATAAGTTGCGAAAATAAAGGATTATGAATTGTTTGAAAAAACATGAAAATTCAAAAAAACAACAAATTTAAAAAAGTTATTGACAAACAGAACAACACGTGATAAGATATCAGAGTTGTCGCGTTTGAGATAACAGATCGGACAAAACCGATTGAGAGAAAAACTTTCAAAAAAATGAAAAAAGTTCTTGACAAAACAGACTTAATAAGATATAATAAATGAGCTGTCGCCGAGAACGACAACAAAACAAAGAACCTTGATAACTGAACAGTGAAATAACCTTGAAAGATTCAATGAATTTCAGGGTGTTGTAAATAACAACACACGAACGTTTCTATAAAGAAACAACCTTAAAACAGTAAATCAGATGAACATCTGATTAAGCCAGTTTATAACTGGACAGGAAAACTTTTTAACATGAGAGTTTGATCCTGGCTCAGGATGAACGCTGGCGGCGTGCTTAACACATGCAAGTCGAACGAAGCACTTTATTTGATTTCTTCGGAATGAAGATTTTGT
>ENA-OQDE01000206-OQDE01000206.1-human-gut-metagenome-genome-assembly--contig:-NODE-206-length-38236-cov-2.372537_pt1 | contig 38236 bp, 43 predicted proteins | sample MGYA00242768_ERZ504595 | MGnify/ENA primary metagenome ERZ504595 (study PRJEB26092, sample SAMD00036307) | human gut metagenome | host: Homo sapiens | study: EMG produced TPA metagenomics assembly of... | reverse complement strand
TGCTGCTCGAAGCACAGTGATGAAGTCTCGGCTTTGCTGGTCGATGCTCGGTTGACCGCTCCGGAAAACGGTCAGATAGCAACAATCTTCCCTAAACGTGGAGAGTTGGTTGCACCGGGAACTCCCATTATGAATTTGGTGGTGATGGATGATATACATGTTGTTCTTAACGTGCGGGAAGATCTGATGCCGCAATTTAAAATGGACGAAACATTTGTTGCGGATGTGCCCGCTATCGGTAAAAAAAATATTGAATTCAAAATCTATTATATTAGTCCGCTAGGCAGTTTTGCTACCTGGAAATCAACCAAGCAAACCGGAAGTTATGACTTACGTACCTTTGAGATTCATGCCCGTCCAACCCAAAAGGTGGATGACTTGCGTCCCGGCATGTCCGTGTTATTGACTTTAGATTAATCGACATCAAATAAACCAGAGAATGGATGAATCACAAACATATTCCCCTTTTCGTTCCGTACTGCTCAGAGAGTGGCGGCGAATGACTTCACGGCGCCTTTATTTTGGTGTCTGCATTGTCTTGCCATTGTTCACCCTTTTCTTTATGGCTACGATCTTTGGTAACGGACAGATGGAAAACATTCCTATTGGTATTGTCGATCAGGATAATACTGCTACTTCCCGGACGATAGTCAGGAATATTTCTGCCGTACCAACTTTTAAAGTGACAAAGCATTTTGTAAATGAAGCAGCTGCCCGTGAATCTGTGCAAAAGAAAGAGATTTATGGATATCTTTCCATACCTCCCCAATTTGAACAGAATGCGATTACCGGAAAGAATGCAACACTCTCCTACTATTATCATTATGCATTAATGTCGGTAGGTGGTGAGTTGATGGCGGCATTCGAAACTTCCTTAGCTCCGGTGGCTCTTTCTCCTGTGGTGATGCAAGCGATGGCACTCGGAGTAGAACAGGATCAGATTACCACCTTTTTATTACCTGTACAGGCTAATAACCATCCGATATATAACCCTAGTCTGGATTATTCGGTATATTTAAGTCAGCCCTTTTTCTTTGTGCTGTTTCAGGTTTTGATTCTGTTGATTACCGTGTATGCGGTTGGCATTGAAATCAAGTTCCGCACAGCAGATGATTGGCTGGCGACTGCAAAAGGCAATATAGTGACAGCTGTTTTAGGTAAATTATTACCTTATACCATTATATATATACTGATAGGATGGTTGGCTAATTACGTCATGTTTGGTATTTTGCATATTCCTTTTCAGGGGAGTTGGTGGTTAATGAATATCATGACTGTGCTTTTCATCATTGCAACACAGGCTTTAGGGCTGTTTTTATTCTCGCTGTTTCCGGCAATATCGTTGGTTATAAGCGTAGTTTCTATGGTAGGTTCTCTGGGGGCTACTTTGTCCGGAGTAACCTTTCCGGTTCCCAATATGTATCCGTTGGTGAGGGATGCTTCCAATTTGTTCCCTGTCCGCATTTTACGGAAATGATGCAAACCATGCTCTATGGAGGCGGTGGGTTTATCCATCTTTGGCCGTCGGCTGTGATACTCTGTATCTTCCGTTGCTGGCCCTGTCGCTGCTTCCTCATTTAAAACGAGCTATAGAAAGTCATAAGTATGAAAACATTAAGTAAGTTACAACAGTTGTCATTCATCATTCGTCGTGAATTTCTAGCTATCAGTACCAGTTATGCGGTTTTACTGGTGTTGATGGGAGGAATCTTCGTTTACGGGTTGCTCTACAATTATATGTATGCACCGAATATTGTAACCGATGTACTGTTGCCGTAGTCGACAATTCGCACAGTGAATTGAGCCGTGATTTTATCCGTTGGCTGGATGCTACTCCCCAAGCAGAGATTTTTAGTCAGGCTATGGACTATCACGAAGCAAAAGAATGGATGAAAGAAGGCAAAGTACAGGGAATACTCTACCTGCCTCATGATTTTGAGGAACGGGTGTTCCGGGGAGATGAAGCCGTATTTTCCCTTTATGCAACTACTGATGCCTTCTTGTATTTCGAAGCTTTGCAAGGTGCTTCTTCACGTGTCATGCTGGCTATTAATGATAAATACCGGCCAGATGAAGCGGTGTTTCTTCCACCACAAGGATTGCTTGCCGTAGCTATGGCGAAACCGATTAATGTGGAAGGCACTGCACTCTACAATTATACCGAAGGGTATGGTTCCTATCTTATTCCGGCAGTCATGATGATTATAATTTTCCAGACCTTACTGATGGTTATTGGCATGGTGACCGGAGAAGAATACAGTAGTAAAGGAATCCGCGCATATACTCCTTTTGGGTATGGCTGGGGAGTTGCCATTCGTATAGTGGCAGGAAAACGTCCGTATACTGTGCTCTTTATGCCATCTTTGCCTTTTTTCTATTAGGCTTGCTCCCTCACTTTTTCAGTATCCCCAATATTGGAAACGGATTGTACATCGTACTATTATTGATTCCATATTTGATGGCAACTTCTTTCTTGGGATTGGCTGCATCCAGGTATTTTACGGATTCTGAAGCTCCCCTACTCATGATCGCCTTCTTCTCCGTAGGATTAATCTTTCTTTCCGGCGTTTCCTATCCAATGGAACTAATGCCCTGGTATTGGAAAGTAGTCCATTACATTTTCCCAGCTGCACCAGGTACACTCGCTTTTGTGAAACTTAATTCTATGGGAGCCAGTATGGCTGATATCAGACCAGAATATATAACTCTCTGGATACAGGCCCTTATTTATTTTACAATAAGTATATGGTCTATAAGAAGAAGCTGGAATCAAATCTGATTGGTTAAATTAACAAAAACAAAACATGCGCTAATTATAACATATAGCAAAAGAACACTTTCAGATAAATCAACTTCGCAAAGTAAATAATCAACTTTGGAAATAAAAATGTTTCTAAATAGATGTTTTCTTATAGAATCTCTCCTATTTCTTTGCATTTGTCATTGCTTTTGTCTAGTTTCGTTAACTGTTATGTTATATGATCGTTAGAAGTAGTTTAAAAAACAACTGTTTATATGAAATATATTGTATATATTCTTTTCTTTTTTCCTGTTTGGGTTACAGCACAAACATACAAATATATAGGAATAGAAGATGGCTTGAGCAATCGCCGGATATTCAATATTCAGAAAGATGCTCAGGGTTATATGTGGTTTCTTACAAATGAAGGGATGGACCGATACAACGGTAAAGATATAAAACACTATAAATTAAATAAAGAAGGTAATACTTTAGACGCTCCCATACGTCTGGGATGGCTGTATACAGAACCGCATATAGGCATCTGGGTGATTGGCAAGCAAGGGAGAATCTTTCAATATGACGCTAATAAAGATGATTTCAGAATGGTATATAGATTACCGGATACTTCTGAAACAATTAGCTGTGGTTATTTGGACCGGAATAATAATATTTGGTTATGTCGCAAGGATACTGTATTGCTTTATAATATTAAAGATGCTCGTATCTTCAATTCCCTAATGTGCTTCACAGTAGTATCACGGCAATAGAGCAAGTAGATGAGCACCATTTCTTTATAGCAACGGAGGCAGGCGTACGATATGTCAAACAGGAAAATAATGTTTTAGAGATTATACCTGTTGAAACATTAGACTATTTCCATGCTCAGGTGAGTGAACTGTATTTTCACCAGCAATTAAAAAGACTGTTTATCGGTTCATTTGAAAGAGGACTTTTTGTGTATGATACGAATACGCAGGAAATTATACGGCCGGACGCTGACCTTAGTGACGTAAACATAGCTCGTATCAGCCCTTTGAATGAAACGGAACTGTTGATTGCAACCGAAGGATGGGAGTATATAAAGTTGATGTAAACACGTGTAAACTGGAACATTACATTGTAGCCAACTATCAGAGTTATAATGAAATGAACGGAAATAACATCAATGATGTCTTTGTAGATGAAGAAAAGCGAATATGGCTCGCCAATTATCCTACCGGGATCACAATAATGGATAACCGCTATGAAAATTATCATTGGATGAAACATTCCATGGGTAATCACCAATCGCTAATCAACGATCAGGTACATGCGGTTATTGAAGACGAGGATGGCGATTTATGGTTTGGAACCAGTAATGGTATTAGTCTTTATCAGTCAAAAACTGGTAATGGCACTCGTTCCTAAGTTCTTTTGACCAACAGATAAAAGATAAAAACCATATCTTTATTACTTTATGTGAAGTATCTCCCGGTATTATATGGCAGGGGGATTTACTTCTGGCATTTATAAAATAAACAAGAATACATTGTCGGTTGAATACTTCTCTCCTTACCTGCTTTCTCACGTCAATATGCGCCCGGATAAGTATATTCGTGATATAGTTAAGGATTCGAGAGGATATATCTGGTCGGGAGGGTACTATAATCTAAAATGTTTTAATCTGGCGACTAACAGTGTTCGTTTATATCCGGGGTTGAATTCTATCACATCGATTGTTGAAAAAGACAAAGACAATATGTGGATCGGAACCGTTGGAGGATTGTATTTATTAAATCGAAATACCGGTGAATATCAGTTTATTGAAATGGAAATAGGAGCTGCTTATATCAATACGCTTTATCAGGCAGATGATGGCTTGCTATATATCGGAACAAATGGTGTGGGAGTATTTGTGCACAATCATCAAAATAAAACATTCGAGCACTATTTTTCTGATAATTCCGCCCTGGTTTCAAACAGGATATTTACAATACTGCCGGAAGTGAACGGGCGTATAATGATGAGTACAGAGAATGGAATTACCTGTTTTCATACTAAAGAGAAGATATTCACTAACTGGACCAGAGGAGAAGGATTGTTACCTGCCTATTTAATGCATCTGCAGGAGCAGTGCGTAAAAATAAAGGCTTTGTATTTGGAAGTGCGGATGGAGCGATTGAATTTCCGGAGGATGTAAAGTTTCCAAAGTATAAGTTTTCCAGACTGATATTCAGTAACTTTTATCTTTCATATCAACCTGTTTATCCGGGTGTTGAGTACTCTCCTTTACAGAAAAGTATTGATGAAACGGATGTATTGGAACTCAAATATGATGAGAATACGTTTTCATTCGAAGTCTCTACAATCAACTATGATTCTCCAGAGAATGCATTATACTCTTGGAGACTGGAAGGATTTTATGAGAAATGGACACAACCGGGAACTAATAATTTGATTCGTTTCACCAATTACCTCCAGGTAAATATACCTTCATGTACGTGCAGTATCCAGAGAAGAACATGATGTTGTCTTTCAGGAACGTAGTATGAAAATCATCATCACACAACCTTTCTGGTCGAGTTGGTGGGCTATTTTATGCTATATCTTGTTTGTGATCGGAGGATTTTATTTCATTCTACGTGTGATAAATCTAAGAAAACAAAAAAATATATCTGATGAAAAAACACAGTTTTTCATTAATACAGCTCATGATATACGTACTCCGTTAACTTTGATAAAAGCACCTTTGGAGGAATTGCTGGAAGAAGAGAATCTTACCGACAACGGGATAACCCGTACGAACATTGCATTGAGGAATGTGGAAGTTCTTCTGCGACTGGTCAGCAATCTGATTAATTTTGAACGAACTGATGTATATTCCTCTAAATGAGTGTTTCTGAGTATGAGCTGAATACTTATATGAATGAAATATATGATACATTCTCTTCTTATGCAGCCATTAAGCGCATTGAATATACATACGAGAGTACTTTCAGCTATATGAATGTATCGTTTGATAAGGAGAAGATGGATTCTATTTTGAAGAATATAATATCGAACTCGCTAAAATATACTCCGGAAAGTGGAAAGGTCAGCATTTCTGTATCTGATACGAACGATTCATGGAAAGTGATTATCAAGGATACAGGTATCGGTATTCCTGCCAGTGAACAAAGTAAGTTGTTCAAGCTACATTTTCGTGCGAGCAATGCCATTAACTCCAAAGTGACAGGTAGTGGTATAGGATTAATGCTGGTGGGAAAACTGGTCAGCCTTCATGGTGGTAAGATTAGTGTAGAGAGTGTTGAACATCAAGCACGACAATCAAAATAGTCTTTCCGAAAAGCAATAAGAACTTTCAAAATACCGGTGAGGAAGCACCCTCTAAATTTGAAGCGTTGGCTCCTGTCCTACCTACCCCCAATGTACCTGCAAAAGCAACTGCTACCATAGATAATCCAAATTCACGACGGATTCTGGTTGTAGAAGACAATGATGAGTTACGTTCTTATCTGGTCAGTTCATTATCTTCTATATATAATGTACAAGCTTGTGCCAATGGAAAGGAAGCATTGATTATTATAAAAGAGTTTTGGCCGGACTGGTACTTTCTGATATTATGATGCCGGAGATGGGAGGAGACGAATTGTGTGTCGCTATCAAAAGTGATATTGAGACTTCACATATTCCTGTATTGTTGCTCACAGCTTTAGGAGATGAAAATAATATTCTTGACGGTTTGTCCATTGGTGCGGACGAATACCTCATCAAACCTTTCAGCGTGAAAATTCTGCGGGCAAATATTGCTAACTTACTGGCAAACCGGGAACTGTTGCGCATGAGATATGCCAATCTGGATATAGAAAAAACGATGGTTCCGTCTGCAAACGGCACTAACAGCCTTGATTGGAAGTTTATATCAAATGCTAAGAAAATCGTGGATGAGAATATAAACAACCCTGAATTTTCCGTTGATGTGCTCTGTGAATCAAGTGGCATGAGCCGTACCAGTTTCTATTGTAAATTGAAAGCATTGACGGGACAGTCTCCGACAGAGTTTATTCGGGTGATGCGTTTGAAACGTGCTACCGAGTTACTGAAAGAGGGTGGATATGCTATTAATGAGATTTCAGACATGGTTGGATTTTCTGAAACTAAATATTTCCGGGAAGTATTCAAAAAATACTATAAGATGAGTCCGAGCAGGTATGCTAAAGAAGGAGGTAATCCCGCTGCTACTGAGCTGGAAGATGATGACGAAGAAGATTGATAAATAAAAAGCGAATAGATACGTTGTATTTAAAAAAGTTCTCCTCTGTTATGGGTATCTATAACAGAGGAGAACTTCTTTTTCAAAGCTTATAACTCTTTTCAGGGAAAAGCGGTTATTGATAAGGAAGTTATTTGCGAATCAAATATCTAATGAATAAATAACCTCCGAATACTTGCAGGCACATTCCGGGAATTCCAATACGGAAATCCTGAATGGCATTGTAGAAATTACCAATATACATCCACTCTCCCAATGTTCCTACAACTTGATAAGTAAGTACCACGCCAACCAATACCGGAATAGAAATACGCCCGAAGCGTTGTGCGGCCCAACCGGCAGCAATGGCGAGCAATACGGACTTTAATAAAATAGCAGGCAGCACCACCGGCATCGGCATACCAAAAAGTGAGGAGTTGATAATAGGGGAAAGAACAGCAGTCAGCAGACCGACTTTCCACCCGTACTTATAAGCTCCGATCAGTGTGAAGAAATAGATAGGCAGCCAGGTTATTCCTCCTTGCGGTATGAGATGAAAAAATTGGGGAAAAAGGATGTTGCCAACGATGAATAACGAGGCTGCCAGATAAGTTCTCACATTGCCGTAATTCAGCGAATAGAGTTTTACATTAGTTGATTCCATATCATTTTATTATTTAAAAGTTCAAATTAATACCGCCCATAAACGTAGCTTTGGGCATGGGATAACCTGCATTTATTTCATAACGCTGTGCCAGCAGATTCTCTCCTTTTATGAAGAGGTTAGCGAAACGGCAGACACGATAATTCCCACGAAGATTCCATAAAACAAAATGATCTTGTTGCTCGCTACCCTTTACAACAGAAGTATAAAGTCCTTTCACATATTGTACTCCAGTCGATATACTCCAACGTCCGGAAGTATAGTCCGCCCCTGCATACAATTTATGTTCGGGGGCAGAAAGAACGGGATTCTCCATGTGCAACCAGCTATAATTGGCGTTCACATTCCAGTGTGAATTGATGTGGTAGCCTATATTCGTTTCAACTCCCCAATTCTCTATCTCTCCGGAATTGATATTCAATGGAGGAAAGAGTCCGTTTGACATAATCAGATTGTCGCCATTGATATAGTAAAGGCTGATTCCATAGGACAATACCCCTTCCAGCAGACGTTGTGAATAGGAAAGTTCATAGTTGATTAGTTTTTCCGGTTTCAGTTCCGGGTTGGCAGGAGGAAACATATACATCTCACGAATGGTTGGATTACGGTATCCTTTGCTGACCATTGCTTTAAGTTCTGCATTCTTGGGTAAATGAAAAGCCAGTCCGCCTTGTGGAATCCATTCTGTACCTACGTGTGAATGGTGGTCTACACGAATACCTGCGTCCAGTGAGAACCAACTGCTGATATCCTGACGGAAATCAACGTATCCGGCAAACTCATCCATTTGCTTGTCTACTCCCGGAGTATGTTCACCCGTAGCCAGTACTTTGTTCCATGATTCACCTCCGAAGTGTTGATAATCAAATCCTACGGTCAAACGATTACCGGTAAAGAAAGTGGCACTCTGATACATGATACACCCAGCATTTTGTCTTTAGAGTTGAAATGTGATTTTTGCGGTTCTTTTCCTATCTGATAGCCATCATTGATTTATGCCGTCCCCAGTTATAGAAAAAGCTCAAACCTCCTGAAGTCTTTTCATAATGATTTTCCAAAGCAAACGATGTCATTCCACGAGTGATACGAGAATCGTTGTCAATCAGTGGTACTTGGATAGTCCCCGGATTGGAAGCATTAAAATGGGTTACATTCACATCTCCCCATACTTTCCAGAAAGAACTGATATCATAACCTAACTTTGCGTATCCACCATATTGCTCGAATCCCATATCGGGACGATGTCCATCTGTACGATTATATGATCCGGTTACGACGCTACTGAAACGTCCCTTCTTGACACGGTTGGAAAATTCAGTCTGCAACGTGTTATATGAACCGTACCCAACTTGCATATTCGTCTTCACACCTTCTTCCTGTTGCCGACGGGTAACAATATTAATCACACCACCCATGGCATTCGAACCATAAAGTACAGATGCAGGACCACGTAAAACTTCCACTTTCTCTGCCATCATAGATTGATAAGCATCCGCTATCGGATGTCCCATCAACCATGTACTGGGGATGACCGTCAATCAGTACCAATAATCCGCTGTCGGACTACCACCGATACCACGCAAGCTCATGCCACCTGCAGCTCCGGTAGATACGCATATCCCATGATGCCACGACTGGTAGTGAATAATCCCGGTACCTGCTCCGTTAACAACGGCAAAAGAGAAGGCTCATATCTTTTCTCAATCTGTTGTCTACTGACTACGGAAATTGTCATCGGAAGATGACGCACATCGGTTTCATTACGTGTTCCGGTGACTACGACTTCATCAATCATATAATTTCTTCCGGCCTGTATGCTATCCTTTTTAGTCTGTGCCATTCCCGAGATGGAAAGCAAGCTACCGAACAGGAATAAACAAGCTGTATTTCTTTTCATACTTTATTTCGTGTTTCAAGTTTCTTCTTTTTACTTCTTATTTCTGATCTTTTCCAGAAAATCGCGGATCAGTGGTAATATTTCTTCTGCTGATTCCACTTCGCTGCACATTGTCTCTACAGGACATCCTCCTGTATGGTTACGGTTCCAGATAAAAGGTACTTTCTCTGTAAACCAACTTTTATATCTGATTTCTGAAGCAACTCCAGAGCTTTGGTACTGATAATATCAGTATATAACTCTTTGATACCTCCCAGAATCATCAGGGCGGCAGCTCCCTTTCCAACCACCTTATCAGCAATCGAGGCTCCTTTAAGAAACTCCGGTTCCTGGGTCAGTAAATCATAGATATCAGCCACACCGCGTTGAGTGAAAGTACGGATTTCTCCTTTGTTAGCAATAGTACAGGAATATCCTCCCGTATGTAGTAAATTGATTAATTCTTCCATCTTTTCTTTTATAAAGTACCTTGTTTCAATTGTTCTACGAATTGATCTATCCGATGCAGCTCTTTCGGAATATCAATGTTCTGCGGACAGTGTGCCACACACTGGTTACAACCGATGCAATGGCTTGCCTGACGAAGTTTGGGCACGCTACGGTCATATCCGACTAGAAAAGCACGCCGGCTTTCGCATAATTCTCATCCTGCCTGTTCCTGGGGACATTCCCTTCATTGACACAACGGTTGTAATGTAACAACACAGCAGGTATATCCAACCCATACGGACATGGCATACAATATTTGCAGTCGTTGCAAGGGATCGTTGGATATTTCAACATTAATTGTGCCGTTTCTTCGAGAAACTCTTTTTCTTCATCTGTCAACGGTTCCAAAGGAGAATAAGTGCGGAGATTATCTTGCAGATGTTCCATATAAGTCATGCCACTTAACACAGTCAGAATGTCCGGAAATGAACCGGCAAAACGGAAAGCCCAGGAAGCGACACTACTTTCCGGACGGCGTTGTTTGAGCCGTGCCACCAGGTTGTCATTCAATTTAGACAAACGACCTCCTAAAAGCGGTTCCATGATGATAGATGGAATTCCTCGTTTATGCAGTTCTCCATACAGATATTCAGCATCCGTATTCCGGGTATTGGTTTCTTTGGCATGTTTCCAGTCTACATAGTTCAATTGTATCTGTACGAAGTCCCACTTGAATTCATCGTGCCGTGAAAGCAGATAGTCATACACTTCGATATCTCCGTGATAGGAGAATCCCAAATTGCGGATACGTCCTGCCTCCCGTTCTTTCACCAGAAAGTCAAGCATTCCGTTATCCAGGTAGCGTCCTTTAAGGGCTTCCATTCCTCCCATGCCGATGCCGTGAAGCAGCATATAATCAATGTAATCTACCTGCAGGTCTGCAAACGATTTGTGGTACATCTTGAGCGATGCTTCACGAGACCATGTATCGGGAGAGAAATTGGATAACTTGGTGGCGATATAATATTTGTCACGGGGATGACGGCTCAATGCAATACCCGTTGCCTTTTCGGAAAAGCCCTGTACGTATGCCGGAGATGTATCGAAATAGTTTACTCCGTGAGCGATTGCATAATCAATCAGTCCATTCACGCATCCTGGTCGATTACTTCACCATTACCGTTGGGAGCAGGTTTGAGAGGCCAACGCATACAACCATATCCCAAGAGTGAAACACGGTCACCGGTAGTCGGAGACGTGCGGTAAGTCATTTTATCGGTAGGCACCTCTCCTTCTCCTGTTGCGCTGCTTGAAGAGGAAGTACCTTTTGAAGAGCATCCGTATAATAGCCCTGTCGACGTGGCTGCACTAATACCTACAATCTTAATGAAATCTCTTCTATTTATATCTTTCTTATTTTTATCTTCCATAATCTTATACTGATTTAGATCAAATAATTCTATGCATCTGATGTCCTGTCACATAAATAGCGCTGAAAGGACGGGACGGACAAAGGTTCTCACACGCCCCACAACCGATACATTTTTTCTACATTTACTACCGGAATCTTTGGAGAATCTGTTTTTTCAGGATCGGAAGCTACCATCTGTATGGCACCTGTCGGACAATGGCGGGCACAGTTGCCACATTCCATTCCATCTGTCAAAGGTACACAGTTCTCTTTAATCCATACGGCATGTCCGATCTGAATAGCTGATTTCTCGGCAAGACTGGTGAGATGAATAGCACCGGCAGGACAAACTTCCGAACATTTAGTACATTCGGGACGGCAATACCCACGTTCGTATGACATTTCCGGTTGCATCAATGTCAATAGGTTGTCCGATGGGCGCAATACCTGGTTGGGACAAACAGAGACACATAATTGGCAGGCTGTGCAATGTTGAGTGAAATTGCGTGCGCTTAAAGCACCGGAGGATAGATAGGGTTTTCTCTTTGGGGAATCTTTTTATCTTCGATAGTAGCCAATCCTCCGTCTACTTTTTTCTCTTGTGCTTTCAGTACAGAAGTTGTTGCAAAAATGGCCGATGCTGAAAGGAAGCTACGACGGGCATTGTCTACCTGTTCAGTAGTGACAGACTTTGCTTTCGTATCTTCGCTCGTAGCTATTTCGTTCTTAGGTTTCCGTCTTGTGTATGTAATGGCTCCATGCTTACACTTTCCGATGCAATCCATACAAGTCACACAACGGCTATAATCTATTTCATGAGCTTTCGGATTAATACACGATGCTTTGCAATTGCGGGCACACAAACCGCAACTATTGCATTTGGAAGTATCAATTACCGGTTTGAATATCGCATATTTGGATATAAACCCTAATACAGTACCTACGGGGCAGATCGTATTACAATAGGTTCGTCCGTTGCGCCACGCCAGAATGAAAAGAACAACAAGGGTAACAATGGCAATCAGCATCGTCGAAAGACTCTTTATCCATACATCTACCTCATAAAAAGCATAACTATCCATTCGTTCGGCGAAGTACGCCAACAGGTTGTTTCCCCATTGCCAGACTGGTGCAAAAAGACTGGAAGCTATCCGGCCATAAGCACTATACGGTGCCAGCAAGATAGCCAAAGAGTTCAATCCTGCAACCATCATAATAATGAATACTCCTAAAACGCCATACCGCAACCATTTCATTGCTGGTGAATAACGGAACCGGTTTTTCTTTTGTTTGCCGGATACCCACGAAACAATGTCCTGAAACACTCCCAACGGACAAATAACAGAGCAGTAGATACGTCCGAACAGGAATGTAAGTACAACTAAAAACAATACGACACCTATGTTCAAGGCTAATAAAGCCGGCAGAAATTGAATTTTCGCCAACCATCCGAACCATGTGTGCAATGTACCCGTGAAGTCGAGAAAGAGCAGGGTAATAAGTGTAAAGCACACAATGGCGGTTGTAAGTCTGATAGTACGTAGCATAAACTAATTAATTTTCAATTTATAGTAGTTATATCTAAATGTCTAAAACTGTCAGGATTGAACCATCTATATTTCAACTTTGCAAAGTTAATCAGGGAAATTTGTTTTTCAACTATACAAATTACAGAATGTTTTACCAATTTCACTGATAACAGACGGGAAAACCTTTAGCCGATTGGGTAAAGCACTATTTTTCTAATGCCACGACCTCTCCAATCTCCGGAATCAATACATTCAGAGAATCTTTATTCTTCATCTCTTCTGCATTTTTGAGAGGTTCATCCCAACGATGTTTGGCCAACGCATATTTAGAATGATGTACGGTCAGAACTCTTTTCGCTTTTAAATCTCTGGCCGTCTGTGCCATATACTGGGGCATCAAATGGATCAAGCTCCATTCTTCGTTGTATTGTCCGTTTTCGAGGATTACAAGGTCGATGTCCGGAAATCGGTTACCTATTTCTGCGTAATGCGTATCATATCCTCCGTCTCCACCGATGTATATCTTTTGTGAAGGAGTTTCTAACAGGAAGGAAGCCCAAAGTGACTGGTTGGCAGTAAGTCCGCGACCGGAGAAATGGCGGGCAGGCAAACAATGTATCATAAAGCCCGGAGCGAGGTTTGCGTCTTCATTCCAGTCAAGTTCTATCAGACGCTCTTTATCAAATCCCCAATATTCGAAATGTTCGCCAACACCCAACGGACAAATCACTGCTCCAATCCGGTCTTTTAATTTTTTGACTGTGTTGTAATCCAAATGATCCCAATGATCGTGACTAATCACGAGATAATCAATGTCCGGCATATCATCCGGTGTATAAAGTTCCGTACCTTTGAATGGCTTGTTGACAAAAGATACGGGAGAAGCCATACAAAATACCGGGTCAACCAATATTCGCTTTCCTCCCGTTTGAATCAGGTAAGATGAATGTCCGAACCATACCAATATTTCTTCATTACGGTCAATCTTGCGTAAATCTGTTTTTATTGCTTTGACAGCCTGTTTGGGGCGCAAACCGTCTATCTTTCTGAAAATGAACTCCCAGATTCCGCTAAAACGTCCCCTGTCGGAAGTCATCAATAGAGTTTCATGCTGATTTTTAAATTCTCCGTTTCTGTAATTAGGAGATTTCATGACTCTTTCCAGCCGTTCCCCACGGGGAGTTCTGCCGAAACTGGCTTGATTGATAAAAACAATGACTGACACCGCCAGCAATGCTATTACAGCTAATATACATCCTACAATCATACGTGCTTTGAATTTCTTGAATATGATACGCATATAATTCATAACTAAATTATTTCACGCAGCAAATATACAGGTATTCAGAGAGCTTGTTAGTATATATATTACAGATTGTTATACCATAATTACTGAAAGCAGTTGCCTGTTGGGTGTCAGTCTATTGTGTGAACAAACCCTTTTCTTGTTCAGTTATTTAGAAATAAATTTTGTAGCTGATGTTCGGAATCAGACCCGCTCCGTCTTTTTCTTCTACTACACTCGTTCTTTCATTGTATTGATAGAAATGCATTCCGGTGCGCATACCACATTCAGTATTTTCAGAGAAAACTCGTGGGATACTCTTTTCTTATTGATCCGGAAGCTGATCGAAACATCACCGTTTATAGATGGATTGAATCGTTTAGTATATGCTTTGCTCTCGTCAAAAACGATGTCTTTTTCTTCCTGACTTTTTTCTTCATCCACAGGTGTATAGCGTCCTCCTCCCTGAAAGAACAGACGGCCGTTTACACTTAATACATTCTGTTTGAGTCTGCCAACCATCCATTCTTTTCCGGCGAGCAGGTTCACTAAAAAACTTTTATCCAGTCTCGTATTTCGCCAGATACGGTCTCCTCCCCTATATTTCGATTTGAATAATGAAGCTGTAATCATATAGTAGAAGCCGTTTTTCATGTATTGTTCCAGTGTTATATCTATTCCATAGTTTTTGGCTATTCCGGTGTTTGTCAATATGCGGTCTAAATAGAATTCTTCATAATTGATAATAGAAAAGGAGGAGTTTTCCTCAACCGGTATGTGGAACAAGTATTGATAATAGGGTTCTATTTTCAGATGTAGGCTCTGATTGATATTCCAGTCATAAGTGAATCCGAAATGATGTGCCTTTGAGAAGTCCAGGTACCGGTTTGATTCCTTTTTACCATTGATTATCTGTTCAACAAAGTAATAGTCGAGCCTTTCCCGGCGGCTATGCAAGCCGTAAGCTGCTGCTAAAGAATGTGCAGGATTTATTTTCCATTTAAGGGCAACTCTCGGTTCTATCGACCAGTTCTTGTTTAAAGTAAAATATTGTCCGGTAACCCCTAAACTGGTTGTCAGATTGTTGCTCAAGTTTATTACGGAACTACTATATGCCGAGAAGACTGTACTTTCTCCACTGCCTTTCGATATTTGTTCCATAGGTTTGTTTAATCCCAAATAAGGGCTGACTTTGTAATCAAGATCATATTTAAGTTCCGTAATGGTAATCCCTGTTCTGTTGGTATGCCTCGGACTGAATTTCTTATTCAGATATGAATTGAATACTAAATTCCATCTGCTATTCTGAATATCTGCTACATTAATAATAGCGTCGTCGGTATGTAAGTCCGCCAATGAACGGTCTTTGGAATAGGTAGCGGATAGAGAAGAACGGATATAAGTATTTTCATCCAGTACATATTTGTGCGCTAAGCCACCTGCCAGTTTATCCAGTTTATTATATCCCGACGACCGGTCTCCCATCGTTTCCCATTCGGAACGTTCCAAAACATCTGCTTTATTTCTGTCTATCAATCCTAATCCCCAGATCGAAAAGGTTCCAGCTTTACGTGTGGGAAAATTTAGTTTGAAGGCTAAATCCTGATATTTCAGGTTGATGTCATTACCCGATGCCAGTGAAGTAGTAGAAAAGCGATAATTCACCAGATAGGAACTTCCCCGTTTTTTATTGATAGGACCTTCCGAAGCTAAATCTATGCCCATGAGCCGACCTGAAAAGCGTGTTCGTACTTCTGATTATTACCATTTCGCAGATGCATATCGAAAACTCCTGATAAGGCATTGCTGTATTCCGCCGGGAAAGCTCCGTTGTAGAAATCGGAGTTGCCGATGACTTGCGTACTCAAAGCGGACAGGAATCCTCCTCCCAAGCCTGATAAATCAGCAAAATGAGTAGGATTAGGTATTTCAATTCCCTCCAGTCTCCATTGTGTAAATTGCGGGGCATTTCCCCGGATGGCAACCGCATTAGTACCGACATCTCCTGCTACACCTGCAAATGCAGAACTTAACCGTGCAGGATCGTCAAAACCATTGGCAAATCGGGACGCTTCTTCAATACTAATCATACGTCCTCCTGTGATAGCCATTGGGTTGACAGTCCGGTCTTTTTTTATTTCCGGCTTGACAAGTACTTCAGCCAAATCTTGTACATTCTCATCCATAGGAATCTCTACAAATACTTCTTTGGATGAAGTGACAGATACTTCGCTGATGATACTTGGGCGATACCCCATAAAAGATGCCTGAATATTATAACGACCCACCGGGACATTATTAATCCGGAAATTTCCCCGTCCGTCAGTCGAACCTCCCCGTGAGGGATCTTCTATTATACAGACAGAGGCATATTCTATGGGTGTATTGGTTTTGGAATCAACAACGATTCCTCTTATGGTTTGAGTCAGTTTTTGTGTATCATTGCTAGTAGTCTTTTGTTTGTTATCCTGCAAAGAAATTATAATATGATATCCTTTTATCTTATATACATATCCGGTTTCCTTCAATAGTTGAGCCATAGCTTTGTCAATGGTTACATTTTTGAATGATAAAGAGTGCTTCTTTTCGATATTCAGGTTCGATTGTTCATAAGCGATGCTATATCCGGTTTGTGTTTCAATTTGTGCAAAAGCCTCTTTTAATGAGATATTTTTATTTTGTATGGTAATCTTTTTATCTTTATTCTGTGCAATAGTTGTAAGAGATAGAAAAGTAAAAATAAAAAATGGCGAGCTTACCTGCCCGTTTATTTGTATTTATTCGATTCATTATTCTATATTTGTATGTTGATACTTCATTTTACGTCACTTGTTGAATGAGGGTAGACATTTCAGAACTGGGAAGAGGGTCTCAAGCTGCTTCCCGGTTCTTTTTATTCATAGGCTGTTTCTTTTTATTGTCGGGTTAATACTATTTTCTTTTCATATTGCTGATAATCAAAGCCGATGATATCTTTCAATATATTCAGTATTTCATTCAGACTTCATCTTTCAGAAATTTAACCGTATATCGTTTGGATGCGGGGATAATTGCTGTATTATCAATAGTGGTGTTATAGTGCCTTTCCAAGGTTCGGAATATTTCTCCGGCGCTGGCATTGGTAAATACTAGTTTTCCCGCCATCCAACAATTTGTATCATTCGTATCTATCACTGATATGTGAATATCTGATGATTTTTTGTCGTATGTAAGCTGCTCATCGGGTTTTAGTATATGGGGAGGTTGAGACCGGACACTCACTTCCACCTTACCGCTAGTCAATGTAGTCGTTATTTTCTCATCATTAGGATAGCTTTCACATTGAACCTGGTTCCAAGAACTTTCACAGAGAGTTGGGAGGTTTCTACAATAAAAGGACTTACAGTATCTTTTTTGACAGAGAAATAAGCTTCACCGTCAAGCATGACCAAGCGTTTATCTTTGGCAAAAGTTTCCGGGTATAAAATGCTACTTCCCGCGTTCAACCATACTTCCGAACTATCCGGCAAGATTAAGCGCTTCTGTTCTCCGTAGGCAACGGATATTTCTATCATTTCGTTGTGAGGAGAAAGATAGTAGAACATCCCTCCTGCAAATAGAAATAAAGGAACAATAACGGCGGCGACACGGGCAAACTTCTGGTAAGAAGCTATGTTGGTCAGATGCTCCTTATTATATCCTGTTCTTAAATTCACCCGTTCCAATGAAGCATAAGTGCTTGAATCGGCTTCTATGTCCAATTCATTCCAATAATCCAATGAGGCTTTAGCTTTCGCCTGCTGATTTTCATCTTTGATGATCCATTTCTGCACTTTCTCTTCCGTTTCAGATGGAAAGCGGGCGGAGAGGAACATTTGATGATTTTACTGATATTACTTTTCTTCATTTTTGCTGCACTTTACTATATATACAGTTTGGTGGCAAAAAGCTCAATAAGAAAATGAATAATTTATGAAAAAAGATTGGGAGAGCATCCAAAAACTGTTTGTTTTTTGTCGGATGAACCATTAATGATACCGAAAATTATCACTATCTTTGGATATTTTAATACAGAGCATATTCATTGTAGCATAGCTTGAACTGGACATAAATTGTATATGAACGAATGAACACCATTGAACAAATATTGAAAAAAGAACTGAAACTATCGGATGATATGTGCAGTAGGTTTCTCGAATTAGTAGAAACGAAACATTTGAAGAAAAAAGAACTATTTGTTCAACAAGGTAAAGTTTGTTATAGTCTTGGTATAATCGAAAGTGGCGTGCTACGTTCTTATATTGAAAAAGATGCTGTTGAGTTCATTAAGGATTTCTACTTTCCCGGTTCAATCGTTGTCTCTTATGGGAGTTTTCTTACAGGTGAACCAAGTATTGGAAGCATACAGGTTCTGGAAGAAACATATCTCATTACTCTCTCTCGTTCCTCCTACGGTCAGCTACTCCAAGAATCGAGTGAATGGTTTAAGTTCGGCAAATATATTTCTGACAGTCTGTTAATTAAAAAATGCCGGAGAGAAACCTCTTTCTTAATGGATAACGCATTCGAAAGGTATAAATTATTACTAAAGACCTATCCACAGGTAGAACAGCACTTATCTCAGTATTATATAGCTGCTTACCTCGGAATTAAGCCAGAATCTTTAAGTCGACTCAAATCCCTTAACATAGGTCAATGAACTATTTTATTCCGTTTAGCTACTTTTGTAAATGCAATTGAAATATAACCTATATGGAAATAAAATCTTTGAGTCATACAAGTCCCGATGAATTATTCGAGGCATTTGAACAGGCTTTTGCCGATTACGAAGTGCAGCTAAACAAAGCGGAACACTTAACTATGTTTAAAAGACGTGGCTTTAATCCCAAAGCCTCTTTTGGTGCATTTGACGGAGATAAATTAGTTTCGTTTACATGTAACGGAATAGGAAATTTCTATGGAGTACGAGCAGCTTATGATACCGGAACAGGAACACTGAAAGATTATCAAGGAAGAGGGCTGCGACACAAGTATCGAGTATTCAATTCCTTATTTAAGAGAATTAGGAATCGAAGAGTACTTATTGGAAGTGTTACAGCATAACACAGGAGCACTCTCCGTTTATCGAAAATTAGGTTTTGAGATAACACGAGAGTTTTATTACTTTAAGCAGAAAAATGAACAAGTTGACAGAGCTGTTAAAGCTCTGGATTGCTGTTACACTTTAAAGTCTATCAAGATTAGCGAATACAGCTCAATACACAAATTCTGGGATTTTGAACCCTCTTGGCAAAACAGTTTTGAGGCAATAAACAACGCACTAAAAGATTTTATCTGTTTAGGTGTTTTTTTAGAAAGTAAGCTAGTCGGTTATGGGGTTTTCGAACCTGTGTCCGGTGATGTTACTCAAATAGCAGTTGACAAAGAACACCGTCGCAAAGGAATTGGTTCATTGCTTTTTCAGAAGATGCTTGAAAGTAATAAACATAGTTCTATCAAGATTATCAATACCGACATAGACTGCAATTCAATTACGGCTTTTCTCAAATCGAAAAACATTGGACCTGTCGGGAAACAGTTTGAAATGATAAAAAAGTTATAAATGATACTATAATAATGATACCAAGAAACATGAAATAACCTTCCGTATTTCTTTCAATGCAAGGCTTAATTGGCTTTCAACATTTCTTTTGGTAGTATTCAGTCGTTCGGCAATCTCGGCATTGGATAATCCTTCATTACGACTTAATGTATAGATCATTCTCCGTTGTTCGGGCATTCCTCCGACAAATTTGTCAATCAGCATTTCCAGTTCTTTGGCAATAAGATCCTCTTCGGAAGTAGAACTATATCCTGTTTCTTGATTATTGTTCAGGTAGGCATCGCACACATATTTATGTTTCAGGAAGTTTATGGCTGCATTTCTAGCAATGGTATGCAAATAAGAATTGAATGATTTGGACGTATCAATCGAATGACGGTTAATCCAAAGATTGACAAACAAATCCTCTGTCAGCTCTTCTGCATCAGGCTCCGATTTTATATATCCGTTAATAAATGCTTTGGTTTTGTTGTAGTATGTAATAAAAATAGTCTCAAAGGCCTTGTGATTCCCATCCTGAAAGGCCTCCAACGTTTTTATATCAATGTTGTTATTCATACTATTTCCCAACTTTCATTTCATTGGGACAAAAGAAGCAATAATTTATTTTATAAAGATGGTCTTTTTTGAAATATTAATGATATTAGAAAGAATTATTTTATTTTTGTACGAAGCTTATAGTAAAAATGGAAGTAACTAACAATGTAAATATGGAAAATAAGAAATCAACTCTTCGTTTTATCTATCCTCAATGGCAAGGAGGAATTGTAGATCATTGGATGCCTGATATTCCGGCGGAAGATTCATCCAGAGGCTACTATCTGGGAGCACAGTTATTGAACTATTTAGCCCCACAGACCGGTCAGAAGACGGTCGAAGTTCCGGTTTCACTGGATATCAATGACAGAGCGACGGAAAAAGGTATCAGTGCACGCAGTGTCATACTGAAACAAACTAGAGCTGCGCTTGATCTGCTTAAAGAGAATCATCCGGATCGGATTGTCACTTTAGGAGGAGAATGTTCTGTAAGTGTTGTTCCGTTTACTTATTTAATCAATAGATACCCGGATGATGTAGCTATTGTCTGGATAGACGCGCATCCCGACATCAATCTGCCTTATGATGAATATAAGGGTTATCATGCAATGGCACTAACAGCTTGTTTGGGAATGGGAGATGAAGAAATTATGGAATTACTTCCGGGAAAAACAGATGCTTCCAAAGCCCTGATTGTCGGACTGCGTTCCTGGGATAAAGGTATGCAGGAACGACAAAGAAAGCTGGGCATTAAAGGATTATCTCCGCAAGAAGTGGTTGGTGATAGTGCCGGGATTATGGAATGGCTGAAAAATACCGGAGCCTCGAAAGTGGTTATACATTTCGATATGGATGCATTAGACCCGGCGGAGATAATCGCTGCCGTAGGCGTTGAGCCTAACGGCATGAAGATTGAGGAAGTGGTTCGTATCATTCATGATATATCCTCCGAATATGATCTGGTAGGACTTACAGTTGCCGAACCTATGCCACGAGTGGCAATCAAACTTAGAAATATGCTCAATCAGTTACCTCTATTGAAAGATTAAATCCCCCTTTGACGAGGACGGTAAAGAATACCGAATACATTCAGTAGATACCCCAATAAACACAATAATGGGGCAATACGTATGCGTATTCCACTAAATATATTGGATTATAGGCGGCAAGGTACTCCCCTCGCCGCTCATTAATATATATCCTATAATAGTCAATATTGAGCCGATAATTAAGATGACGTAATTTCTTTTGCCCAATACTGTTTTTATTTCTTCTTCTCTTCTTCTTTTCGATCTCATATTCTTTGAGTTTAGTTGTGATAATTCATTAGTTGAGTAAAGCGCATATATTTCTTTTCAAATTGCTGATTACTCTGCTTATATCTCTCTTTATCCATACTTTTCAGTAATTCATTGCACTGATTCCATTGCCAGAACCTATACAAACAATCTCGTTGAACCATCCCTGTCCGGTCGTCTCCCAACGAGAAAGCCCAATCGATATAGTTTTCCGATTCTGCTATCAGATGATTCAATAAAGGGATTGCTTTTTCTGTTTCTCCTATGGAAGCATAAGCGGTGGCTATATCATACGAACCGCTCTCGTATACTTCGGGAACATTATATGCCGGAATAGCTTGTTCGGCATATTCCAATACTTTTCTGGCACGGATATCGTCTCCTTGTTTCACCAATTCTTTAGCCAGTTGCGCAAAAAGCCTTCGATGAGAATAACAGATGCGCAGGGTTGTTTCGTCCAGATAAAGTCCGGGAGTATCCAATCCTCCGTATTTATATCTGTTCATCACATTCTCGTAGAGCTTCTCCGTATCTATGGCATATCCATTGCCTTCTTCCACGTCTCCCCATTCTTTATAGTTGAAAGGAGTAAACCGGAATGCTAACCCTTCCTGAACAAAGTAGTCATCAAACTTCAGTTTACTGGAGTTGCCTACCGAGATAGCCATGTACAAGGGACGTTCCCAGTTACAGTTAGCCAAAATCTCGAGCATGAGCAAGTCCACTTTAGTCAATAGACGTATATCTTTTAGAGAAATAGACAGTTTATCCGGTATTGCATCTTTTAGTTCTTCCCCTCTTAAATGATGAATGGCTTCAGGCAACATCATTCCCGAACGGAGTACTGCATTCTTATCAATATGGATATTTATTGTATCGGTAGGTATCACATGGAATTCCTGTTTCTCCGCGAACACCCAATATTTCAGGATATTTTTTATTTCATACGGATCGTCTCCAAAACTGTCACGGGCTTCTTCAGGATGTTTCTGATACAATTCTTCTATCTGTTTCTTCAACTCCGGACGAACAGCCACATATTCGTTCTTCCCTTCCTGGTATTGATTTTGGTCCCAACTGATCGGCAGTCCGGGAGCATCGTACAGAGGACATTGTTGCTGATAAATGTACCAGTCGGTCTGCGCATAACTTAAATTGCAGATACGTACATCTCTGCGTACTTCTTCCGTATCCTGATTATACCACAAGGGGAACGTATCATTATCCCCGTTACAGAATATGATCGGATTTCCTTTGTCGGGAAGTGTCATCAGATAATTAGCACCAAAGTCACGACAGGTATACCGGTTGCTTCGATCGTGGTCATCCCAAGTCTGGCTTGCCATTTGTATGGGGACAAACAGGCAAAGCAGCATAAGTAAGCCGACTGGGAGGATTTTTGCCTGTTTCCTGCGAAGCATGTCACAGCATCCGGCGACTCCCATTCCAATCCAGATAGCGAACGCATAAAACGAACCTGCATACGCATAATCCCGTTCACGGGGTTGTCCGGGAGTCTGATTCAGATAGAGCACAATAGCCAATCCCGTCATAAAGAAAAGGAAAAATAAGACACTGAATTGCTGCTTGCCTTTTTCCCACGTGTCCATTGCCAATAGATACCGAGTAATCCTAATAATAATGGTAAACCATAGAACACATTGTGACCTTTGTTCTCACGCAAAGATTCCGGCAAAAGTTTTTGATCCCCCAGTCGCAGATTATCAAGCCAGGAAATTCCTGTAATCCAGTTACCATGTTCCGGTTCACCGCTTCCTTGAATATCATTCTGTCGTCCGACAAAATTCCATAGGAAATAGCGCCAGTACATGTAATTGAGTTGGTATGTGATAAAATAAGTCAGGTTCTCTTTTTGTGTAGGAGCCTCATTCGCACCTCCACCGGACCATCCTTTGTAAGAAGCGGCCGAACGATCATTCCACATTCGCGGAAACAACATATTTTGAGTGTAGCACACGTCTTCCTTATAGCGAATAATTTTATACTTGCCTTCTTTCTTATCCGGCCGATAGATGGCACTACCTTTTTCTGTCTTTACCTTGTAATAGTCTCCTTCGGGCACATACTCCGGTTCGGACGCATAGGTTCTCCCATAAAGTAAAGGAGCACTTTCATACTGTTCGCGATTCAGGTAGCTTTTGAGTGTGAAAATAGTATCCGGTGCATTCTCATTGAGCGGTGTATTAGCATTGGCACGAATGAGTATGACCGCATAGGTGGTATATCCTATGGTGAGCATGAGTAAACACCACAAACCGGTATTCACGATGCGTTTTCTGAACCGATAAATGGCTCCTATCAGTAAAAACAGGACCAAACCCAGAAAGACGATCAATCCTGACTGGAAGGGTAATCCCATCACATTGACAAAGAATAATTCGAACCATCCTCCTACATCAGCCATTCCGGTATATAAACAAAAAGAATCAATACAATAAGAATACCGGATAATGCAATGGCCCCGATAACTCCCTTGAGTGATAGAGTCTGATATTTTTGGTAATAGAACACTAATACAATGGCAGGAATACAAAGCAGATTAAGCAAATGCACTCCGATTGAAAGCCCTATAATATAGGCTATCAGGATAATCCAGCGGTCACCGGACACAGAATCAGCTTCATCCTGCCAGCGAAGAATCATCCAAAATACCAAGGCTGTGAGGAAAGAAGAGAAGGCATATACCTCCCCCTCTACCGCACTAAACCAGAATGTATCACTGAAAGTATAAGCTAAAGCTCCCACAAAACCTGCTCCCAGAATGATAATAACATCCATAACAGATAATTTCCGTTCATCGCCCACAAGCAAGGCTCTCACTAATCGGGTAATACTCCAGAAAAGAAACAAGATACAACCGGCACTCAATAGTGCATTTAAAAAGTTGACCATTCCCGACACTTGCGAAGCATCGGAAGCAAGCTGGGTAAACAGGTTGCCGACAAGCATATAGAAAGGTGCTCCCGGCGGATGCCCTACCTGTAATTTTTCAGCACAAGAAATAAATTCGGGACAATCCCAGAAACTTGCGGTTGGTTCGATGGTCATCCCATACACAAATGCTGCTATCAGAAAGACCAGCCACCCACCGAAATCATTCCATCTTTTAAATAATAAGTTGCTCATTGTTCTGTACTTTTTTATTTGCAAAGTTACAGGACATACTGCTAAAACAGGCATTTTTTACCGGACGGATACGGACGGTCGTCAATGATAATATGTTGATAATCAATAATAATAAAAGTGAAGAGATAGACAAAAACAGACAGAGGATAAATTAGGTACAAATTAATAATGGCATAGTAAAGTAAATGGCATAAAAATGACAATGTATCAAATATGAAAAAACTATTGGGATATTAGGAAAAACAAGTGCCACTCTTGTTTTTTGCTATTTAATTTCGTATCTTTAATGACTTTCATTCTTCTAAAGACAGATAATCATATTACAGAATGACAAATATCACCTTATAAAGTGACATTTGTCACCCTATAGGATGCTCATCGTCCCGTTATAACGGGACAACTACCCGACTGCATAAAAGATTACTAATTTCTGTACCAAAAACCATTAATCTCTGCAACGAAAAGCCTTAAATGTAGTAAGGAGATAATGAATCATTACCAGATAATAATTAATTTCTTGCACAAAATGAAAGATCCCCCAATGATTTCACAATATCTTCCAATGATTCTTTCGAATTTACCAGCATCAGTTTCTCCGTTTTTATTCTGGAAATTCTTCGTGTCAGCGTTTCGGTAGTAAGTTTCATTAAATCAGCAAAATAAGCCGGTTGAACTCCTTCCCGTAGAAAAGCACATACCCTTAAATCCTCTTCTGTGAGCTTCGGACCTATTTCTTTCAATTTAGATACAAGTCCATAGACGTTTTCCTGAAGTCGCAGTAACTCTGTCCAGTCTTTCTCGGAGAAAGAAGGGATTTTAGAAGACAAAACATTCCGTTCTTTAAACTGTCGTACTTTTGAGACAACGGGGGAACTTTCATAGATATGTAGTTGAAGAGACTGATACTTCTCTTCGAGATGGTTACATTGCAAAATCAGCTTATCCGATTCAACATCTTTTTTCAGTATTTCTTCTTTGAAAAGATCCAATTGGGAAAGTGCGTGCCGATTTTTCTTCCAGAGTAGCCCAAGTAACAAAGACATCACACCAAACATTCCTAAAGCAGAAGAAAGAATTACTGAAGAATCGCTTTTACCGTCATTCAACATCAACTGACTGGCGTATGCCTTTCTCTCCATTTCCAGTGCTTCATCAAAGTTACCGTATTTCTGATAATAAAGACTACATCGTTTGCAGATTTTTGCCAGATGATCGTATTCCTCTGTTTCTTTGGCAAGTTTGATTGCTCCTTAAAGTGGATTTCTGCCTCCTCTTTCTGTTCCAGATCACTTTCTACACAGGCAAGATAATAATATACTTTAGATTTTTGATATTCATCACCGTGTTTCTCATAATAAGATGCCGCCTGCTTAATCTGCTTATCAGAGGAATGAGGAATGTTTTTATCCTCGTTGAGCTGGGTACACAATAAATTATACTCTGCCAGTTGAGCCTCATTCATTTGGCTTGACTGAATAGTCTCAAGAATAATGGATGCTGTATCAGGGTCCTGCTCCATCAGTTGCGCAGCCTTGTCCAGCCCTTGCTTCACGCTCGTCCCTTCCGGATGACAGGCAGCTAGTGAAAGGAGCATCATATACAATAAAATTCGAAGATTATTCATAACTCTATTTTTGTCTTTGCAAAGGATTGATTGGATTTGCAAATATAAAAAATAATCGGCATTTGTTCCCCCATAGGCATACAAAAAACATAGTGACAAATATTAAGTCGGGGGTCTCCGATTTATACGTACAAATAGTGCAAGCACTATTCTTATCTTTCATAGAACACACCAAGCAAGAAGAACTCCAACTATTAATTATTCGCAGCCTTGAGTTGTTTCCGGTATTTAGACGGTGACATTCCCATTGCATTCGTGAAAACCCGCACGAAATGAGGCAGATCGTTGAATCCTACCGTATAACAAATCTCCGACACTCCCTTTTGCGAATGCTTTAGCAGTTCGCGGGCCGTGTTCAAACGGTATTGGGTAACGAACTGCGAAAAGGTCATACCTTTTCTTTGTTTGAAGTAAGAGCAGAATGCCGAACGGTTCATCCCTACTTCGGCTGCAATATCATCCAAGGCTATGGAATGGACGTAATGTGCCATGACATAGGCGCAGATCTGCTGCATCCGCCGTACATCCCGCTCGATACGCATCGGTTTTCCTGCAAACGTGTAATCCGACGAGCTAAAGATGACAGGTAGCAGACGGAACATCGCACTCAAGCGTCCCAATTCGTCCATATCGTTCATTTCAGCCAATATTTTGCGAATAGTGCGTGAACTTTCCGGTCCAAATTTCAACGCATCGGTCGGAAATATCACTCCGACCAATCTATTCCGCAATTCAGGAAACACCTCCATACACCGCTCCACCAACGAATGACTGAAAGCCACCATCAAGTAGCGAACGCAGCCATCCGTATCAGCGGAATTGGGCGCATACTCCCAACGATGAAGCATGGACGGCGGAATCAAAACCACATCGCCCGCTACAAAAGGCTGTAACGTATCACCTGCCATCCGGTTGCCCTGCCCGTGGACAACGCAATATAATTCCCACGCATCATGTCGATGCAGTTTGGCTTCAATGTTTGTTTTCACCCGTTGGTCGATGAAGAAAAACGAATGATTTTCCACTTCAGGCAGCTCGTAGGGTATGGCAGTATCTTCCATTATAGAATGATTTAATTTATTTGATTACAAATATGCGACAAATATATAAAATAATAACACAAATAAGCAACAATAAAACGGCGTAACTTTGCAACAGAAAACAGAAAGTATAACTTAAAATGTATTGTTATGGAATTATACGAAGTATTGGAGAAACGCCGTACATACCGCGATTTCTCTGACCGCGAAGTAAGCGACGAGATTGTCAAAAGAATTATCGGTGCGGCATTTAAGGCCCCAACCAATGACCACCTGCGCCAGCTTGAGTTCATCGTGGTGCGTGACCGTGAAAACATTGCCAAAGTAATCACCCCGCTCGTAAAGAACATGGAAGCCTTCAAGGAACTCGTTTTTGAAGTGGATGACACGGACGACGAGGACAAGATGGCGATGTTTGCCGATGCGTTGCCTAAACAGCAGAAGATGCTTATGCAGAGCGGACTGCTCATCCTTCCGTTCTTTCGCCAGAAGCAAAGCCCCCTGCTTAAACCTGTAGAGCAAAGTTCACTTAACTACTTTGCCTCGGCATGGTGCGCATTGGAAAATATGCTGCTTGCCGCCACCAATGAGGGGTTAGGAACTGTGTTCCATATTCCGGTGAGCGACGAAGCCGAGAAAATAAAGGAAATCGTAGGGGCTCCCGAAGGCTACGAGTTTACTTGTCTGCTTACAATGGGCTATCCCGCTGAAAACGCTTTTCTTCCCAAACAAAAGGAGATCAACATCGAAGACAGAATACACATGAACATTTGGTAACATGAGAGAATGAAAGGACATATTCTGATAATGTTGGCTAACATTCTGTTCGGTGCCAGTATGCCAGTATTCAAATATTTGTTGACAGCAGACGTGCCACCGGAAGCAATCACCCATTATGCGGGCGATTTTCGCCTGCATGATGTTTTGGTTGGTATCCTTTTTCATGCCGAAAGAAAAAGTCCTGCCGAAAGATTTATGCCTACTTTTCGTCTGCGCTCTTTGTGGAGTGGGGATCAACCAATGGTTGTTTGTCATCGGGTTGAAAAATTCTTCGCCTGTCAATGCTTCTATTATCGCCACAGCAGTACCTATTTTCGTATTGCTACTGGCTGCCCTCGTGCTTAAAGAACCGATTACCGCAAAGAAATCATTAGGCGTATTTTTGGGTGTGAGCGGTGGGCTGCTACTAGTGTTCAATTCTACGCAAACGACTAGTGGAACTAATAGCTTGTGGGGAGATATGCTGATGCTACTGAATCAATTGATGTATTCCGTTTATTTGGTCTTGTCTAAACCTTTGTCCCGACGGTATTCATCCGTTATAATGATGAAATGGATGTTCCTATTCTCAACATTGGCATTAGCTCCGTTCTGCTCCAATACATGCAGTACGTTCCCATGTTCCATAGAGAAACTTTTAACGTGTCACAACTATACGCGCTCCTTTACCTGTTGTTCGGAGCTACGTTCGTTTCGTTCATGCTTATTCCAATGGCATTGAAACAGATTCGTCCCACCACGGTCAGCATGTACAATTACGTACAGCCCATCATGCTTCCGCAATTGCAGTCGCCGTCGGACAAGATACGTTTTCGATGCAAAAACTGCTGTCAGCGGCATTGGTGTTTGTCGGAGTTTATCTAGTAACACAAAGCAAAAAACGAAAAGATATAGAAAACTTAGATATTGCATAAGATATAGTTATAAATACAGGAGGACGGACTGATAATAAAAATAAAAACACTTAATTGTATTAATAAAATAGTTGAATCATGGAATTTTAGGATGTAGTAATCAAACGGAAGACAATTTGTGACTTTCCTCTAAAGAAAAAGCTTTTCTTTATTCAACTGGCATATAAATTGAGATTTATATCTAAATTTGTAGCAAACAAGAAAATTATATATCATGATTAAAAACATTGTATTTGATTTTGGAGGAGTGATTGTTGATATTGATCGTGACAAAGCGGTTCAGGCATTTATCAAACTGGGACTGGCAGATGCTGATACCCGGCTGGATAAATATCACCAGACCGGCATCTTTCAAGAACTGGAAGAAGGAAAGCTAAGTGCGGATGAGTTTCGGAAACAACTGGGGGATTTATGTGGCCGTCCATTGACGATGGAGGAAACCAAACAGGCATGGCTGGGCTTTTCAATGAAGTGAATCTAAATAAACTCGATTATATATTGGAATTGAGAAAGTCCTATCATGTGTATATTTTAAGTAATACCAATCCTTTTGTTATGTCGTGGGCATGCAGCCCCGATTTCTCATCGAAGAAAAAGCCGTTGAATGATTATTGTGACAAACTATATTTATCTTATCAAGTCGGTCACACGAAACCTGCACCGGAAATATTCGATTATATGGTGAACGATTGCAATATTATTCCTTCTGAAACTTTATTTGTAGATGACGGCGCCTCTAATATCCAAATCGGCAAAGAACTGGGATTTGAAACGTTCCAGCCGAAGAATGGTGAAGATTGGCGGGAGAAAATGACTGCTATTTTAGAGAAATAATCATATTGATTACTAATTTTTATAGTGTATATATGATAGTATCATACTCATGCTACTATCATATATACTGACTTTCTCTCCATTTTATTTCAGGTAGAGAATCTTTTCGCCAAAATCAAATATTACATTAAATTCTTCAAAAAACTTCAATCCTAAAACCCCCACTGTAGTAAACTTGGGAAGTTGTGGGGTTATTGCTATAGTTACATCATAAAAAGGCACATCAGCCATATAGCATTTTTTTGCTAGAAATGCCTTCACTGGCATCTTTCTTCCCTTACTATCGTTTCCTTGCCGAAGTTCTATATTAGAATTATCGATAAATTCTTTATAGGCAGGGTGTTGTTCCAGGAGAAATAGAAATGAAGCGTTTCCTAGGTCTAATAGAAAATCTCCCTTGAGAGAGTAATAATATTTAGAATTGGAAGCTACTTTTAATTCAGAATTGATTGCATACATATTTCCATATCCATCATTCCTCATTGGGTATTTCTTATATTTACTTTTTTTCAGTTCCAATTCTTGTCGGGTTAGTGGCATCATGTATTTAGATGAAATATTTAGTTCCATAATCTTGCTATTAGCATCGTTTAGATCTCCAAAAAGATGAATGGGATACATAATATCTATCTTTTTAGAAGCTATATTAGCAATGACAGTTTTGCCTTTATAAAATAGACCATTTACAAAAATTGTATCATTGGTTATATGTGTACATTTATACTTGTTTCCCGCTAAATTCAAAGTTGCTTTTGATTCAACCAATGAAATGTTTAAATCGTCTAAATGATTAAATACAAAGGTGCTATCCATAACCAAGATAGGGACACCGGATTCTATCATTCCCCTCACTGGAAGTTTATTTTGCAAGATGAGATTAGCATACAAATGCCTACTCTTTCCCTTTTGAAGGGTGATTTTACGATCTACAGATTGAGCTGAAAGAAATCCTGAAACCATAATCAAACAGAGTGTAAAAATACATTTCTTCATCATCTAAAATTTTAGTTTGTGCATTTATTAGATTTAAACATATACAAAAGAAGTAATAAAAAAGAGGATATTGCAATCATACACTCTTTATCTGAATTGATTTTAATTACTTTTAACCAGCGCATACCTCCACTTTTTTATTGCTTCTATATAGGAATTGCATGTTATGAAACTAAACATTCGGATATTCTCTTTATATTTGCTGGAAATACAAGAAATATGCAACCACAAGTCATACTTATCACCGGAGCATCTTCCGGATTCGGCAAGATTACCGCTCAAATGTTATCGGAACAAGGGCACATCGTTTATGGAACAAGCCGGAAACCTTCCGAAGACATGAATCAAGTAAAGATGCTTGTTGTCGATGTTACCAATTCCTTTTCCGTTTGTCAGGCCGTAGAGCGGATTCTATTGGAGCAAGGACGGATTGATGTATTGATTAATAATGCCGGAATAGGTATTGGTGGCGCATTGGAACTTGCCACTGAAGAAGAAGTGAATATACAAATGAATACAAACTTCTTCGGTGTAGTGAATACGTGTAAAGCTGTTTTATCATCTATGAGAAAGGCGCGAAAGGGCAAGATTATCAATATCAGCTCTATCGGTGGTGTAATGGGAATCCCCTACCAGGGATTTTATTCTGCTTCGAAATTTGCTGTGGAGGGATATAGCGAAGCATTGGCTTTAGAGGTTCATCCGTTCCATATAAAGGTTTGTGTAGTAGAACCGGGAGATTTCAACACCGGATTTACTGATAACCGGAATATCTCCGAACAGACAAGACTAGATGCCGATTATGGAGAAAGTTTCTGAAATCATTAGAGATTATAGAAAAAGAAGAACGTAATGGATGCCATCCGCGGAGGTTGGGTGCTGCCATCTGTAAGATAGTGGAACGTACCAATCCTCCTTTTCGGACGAAAGTAGGTCCCTGGATACAGGTATTGTTTGCGAAGAGTAAAAAATGGTTGCCTGATGCAGTGATGCAATATGCCTTACGGATATTCTACGCAATTAAGTAAACGATACGATATATAAAAGAAACTGTTCTCAAAGTTCCTAAAAGAAAAATCGTCCTTACTACGATAGGTTGTAGTAAGGACGATTTTATAAGATCAAGCTTTTTGAACGGTCCTCTTTTTTTGATTTGAATATTTTATATGTTTCCGGATTAACCTTTCGGAACTAATTCCAAAAACATGGTAGTAGTCAGCAACACGGCCAGTCCGACGCAAACGCTTATCAACAGCCAATTGATATATTTTGCTTTCGGCTTGGTGTCGGCATGCAGATTATTCAGGAAATACTCCCTAAAGAAAAGATACAAGCCGGGGATCGTAGCACTTGCCAATAAGAAATCTTCCGGAATCTGAAAGAAATAAGTTTTGGATAATCCGATCAGCGACCAGTGGCAAAGGAACAATACCAAAAACATATTGACCTTTTGCGCAAACAGCAATAACAATCCGATGGTAAACACCACTACCGAACAAGGCATGACCGGAGATGTCATTTCCGGGAATGAAAGTCCGCGTGCCAATGAAACCAAAGGATATATAAAAGGCATTGCTAACAGCACATAAGACAGCAAATCATATTTGTGGGTACGTTCGAAGGTAGTATATCCCGTAATCGCATCCCATATCCAAATGATAGCCATCACCCCCCAAAACATAGCCATTACTCCATTATAGCTACGCTCTTCACAATAGATATAATAGTAGACCAGAGAAATCCACGTATACAGGCCTATCATATAGAACTTCATCGCCATTTTCACCCACGGACGTGTCGGCCGATAAGCAATCCGGTCAATGCAATACCAATCAGAATAATAACTATCTGTAATAGCCAGGTAGCTGAATTATAATATGCAATTGTTCTCCAAAAAATCTCCATAAAAGTTCGTTTTAGTGTCTTGTTAATGAAAAGGCTCTATGTGGGAACAGGAACATCGGGAACGTAGCTCCTACCGCCAACATGAAAATCACTGTGCTTGCTATCAGAGTATTAGAGAAGAACATCGACATGAACTTGTCCAGCTTATCTGGATCATTCACATTTTGCAGACACATGATAAGTGAAAATACCATGTTGTATGCAAACTTTCCCGGAATCATAGGAAGCAACGCCGGAATGTACAATACCGTCATCGGGCAATATACTTTTTTCCCTAACCACAAACTACCGAAGCCGATGACTAATCCGGCAAACAACGAACCTGTGGCAATGTCCATGCTAAATAGTTCATCAAACAAAAACGACAGGCGTGTCCCAATGCTGCCAGTATGGCAATCATCTTGAATGCACGCAAAGGAGGATCGGAAATCGCACCAAATCCTATACCTGCTACTGCTGCAAAAAATCCATCAGTAAGAATGTCAAGTGCTATCATATCAAATTAAACTGTTTTTTACCATTAATAATGTGAAGGAAAGTCCGATAGCAATGCTGACAATCAACAAAGAAGCCTCTGTCAGACGGGCAAATCCTGTTAAAACGTATCCTTCTACTACATCAATCACGCCATTAATCAAGGGAACCCCAGGCACTAGATAAAGCACGCTGGTTGCATGGCAATCTCCGAAGTTGTGTCGAAAATCAGCGCGGTGGAAGCACACAGGGAAGCAACAAAAGCCGAAACAATAAATACAACATAATGATTGATCTTTTTCGCCTGCATTTGTTGTTTCAGGTAGAATCCTGTAATGGTAGCCGAGAACACAATTCCCATCGAAATTAAATCACCGCCGAACAATTTACAGAAAGACGCATTGGCAAATCCTACCAGTAGTAAAACGAAAAGTGGATGAATCCGCGGAGCAGAAATAATCTTCTTGTATTTGTCTTTCAGCTCTTCCAATGACAAATGATTGTCTACTGCTTCCCAACTCAATGCGCTTAACTCTGAATTATGTTCAAAACTGATCGGGTGCGCAGGAATGTCTATGACCTCGTTACAAGCCTCGTTTGTTTCTTTGTCTATAATGGTCAGAATGATATTTTTATGAAATACGCTTAACTTGACATCTAGTCCGAAAGCCTCTCCGATACGCTTTGTGTTGCGTACCACCCGCGAGGTGTGTACTCCGGCTCCCATTAAATGGGCTGAATATTCTGCTATAAATTTACCTACTGATAATAAAGATTCGCCTGTCTTCATGAATTATGATATTTTTAAATCGGGCGCAAAAGTACAAAAAAAATAGATACCTTTGCCGCGATTAAAAATAAAAAATGCATGAATAACCAATTTACGCATCCAAAAGAGAGAATACGTTTTGCCATATTGACTTTTTTCTTTGCCCAAGGACTTTGTATGGCAAGTTGGGCTAGCCGAATCCCTGATTTTAAAGACGTTTTTGCTGCAATTATGCTTTCTACTGGGGACTGATTTTATTTATGATCCCTGTCGGAAAATTTGTCGCGATCCCCTTGGCTGGCTATCTTGTTTCGAAGTTAGGAAGCCGGAGCATGGTACAGGTCAGTATCCTGGGATACGCTTCATCCTGCTTTGTGTCGGACTGGCTCATGAGGTCTATCTTTTAGGCTTTCTGCTCTTTTGCTTCGGGGTGTTCTGGAATTTATGTGATATATCATTCAATACACAAGGCATTGAAGTGGAACGTTTGTATGGTAAAACCATTATGGCCACTTTTCATGGAGGATGGAGTCTGGGGGCATGTGCAGGAGCACTTATCGGCTTCGTAATGATTTTGGCAGGAGTCTCCCCTATCTGGCATTACACACTGATATTTATAATCATCCTTATAATTGCACTTTCCGGGCGGAAATATTTGCAGGAGAGCGCACCGCAGGAAGCGGAAGTTTCTGATACAAAGACGCAGGAAAGAAATACGGCCAAAGCTCCCAATGGTTTTCGCTTGTTATTTCAAAAACCGGAAATGTTGCTTTTGCAGTTAGGACTTGTCGGACTGTTTGCGCTGATTGTAGAAAGTGCGATGTTCGACTGGAGTGCCGTTTATTTCGAATCAGTGGTTCATGTACCTAAATCATTGCAAATCGGTTTTCTTGTATTTATGATTATGATGGCAACGGGCCGTTTCCTGACTAACTATGCTTATCAGCTTTGGGGAAAGAAGAAAGTCCTGCAACTGGCGGGCAGCTTTATCTGTATCGGCTTTTTTGTTTCTGCCCTGTTAGGAGGAGTTTTCGAATCTATGGCTATGAAAGTAATCATCAATTCTTTAGGTTTCATGCTGGTCGGCTTGGGTATTTCCTGCATTGTGCCTACTTTGTACAGCTTCGTGGGAGCCAAATCAAAAACACCGGTCAGTATTGCACTTACCATTCTGTCAAGCATCAGTTTTATAGGTTCGCTGATTGCTCCCCTGCTTATCGGTGCCATCTCGCAGGCGTTCGATATCCGTATGCTTATATGCTTATCGGCATATTGGGCGGATGTATCGTATTAATAGTCAGTTTCAGTAGTGCTTTCGATATTCAGGAATCTGGCGATAAACCTGAATAGAACAAATAAAAAACGCAGCCTTTCACAGTGTTTAAAATTAAACCTCCTGTGAAAGCCGCGTCAATCTTTTAATGCCTTAACTAACCTAACTACTTTATCTTAACTATACTAACCTATCTACAAAATACCCGAAAAATCTTTTATACTACTAATAATCCTATCTTTCAATTCGTTATTTTCAACTATTGAGAAGCCACAGTCTACATTTGCCGGAGCCAATAATACAGCTTTAGCTTCTTCTGCATCTACCATCTCTTCCGGGTGCTCTCTGAAATAAGTTTCCCATTGGGAAGCTGATTGCGGAGTTACACCCAGCACATAGTTGATAAAATCATCATCCGTCAAAAAATCCATTACCTTTGAGCACATATCGCATCCTTTTTAAGCGTTTACATAAGTAGGACGGCGTTATCCTGTCTATGTACTCAATCCATTTACCTTTTTACTAAAATTAACTCGCCAGACTACGCAATTTTGTCAATCCGCGATGCATCAAATTGCGTACAGACTGATAATTCATATTCATAATCTCGCAGATATCCTCGTATTTCTTTTCCTCTATATAATATAATGTAAGCGCTTCACGTTGGCGGGGAGATAATTGATCCAGCAGACGTCTAACCAATGAAAATTCATTCTTGCGTTGCTCTTCTTCCATATAATCATCTTCTACATCTGTAGGAGTGGATATGCTAACTTCTTCTACTGCCGTATCAGACATATACATACGTCTGCGAAGTTCATCACACAACTTATTCTTTAAGGAGATGAATAAATAAGATCTCAAATTATCAATGGTGCCTAATTCATCTTTCTTTGTATAGAGTTTCACGAAGATGTCATGAATACAATCTTTCAGTAACTCTTTATCAATGGTCAACTTCAATCCGTAATTAAAAAGGACGTTGATGTGCAAGTTATACAGCTGTGAAAAAGCTGCCATGTTTCCCGCTTGAAAAGAAGCGAGCAAAGTGTCGGTTGAATGATTAGTCTGTTCCATCATAGCATTAATTCGATTGATTTGATGTTGCAAACTAAGCAGTATCGACCGCAACGTTAGGTAAAATCTGGTTTGTGGATTGAAAAAACAAGTATCATGTTTTATAACACTCTTTTACTAGAAATTACCAATAAAAAGCAAAAATCCCGCTGAATGGTCTTCAACGGGATTCTCTGCTTTATAACTTATGGAACCAATAAATACCTTCTTTCTTATCTGGCACCTTTAGATTGTATAAACCATTTATTTTCAGTGATTTATTTATCGTTTCAATCTTTCCGGAAGCAGGATGAATGTACTTTAATACATACTTTCCGGACGATAATTGAACAGGAATTTCTGTTCCGGACTTGGAATAAATGATACTTCCAATATCAGATTTTACCATTTTCTTGTACTCATCCGTATTTGTTTCTTCCACTTCCATTGCTGCTGCATCCTTCAGGAACGCTTTATCTGTGCACGGAATTACAGGACATGAACCTCCTGCCATAAACACAGCCCATCCCATAGCCGGATAATTCTGTGCGTAGAATGTCACTGCCTTTTGAGGAAATTTCTGACGATACTCATTGACAGCTTTATATGCTTCTGTGAAAGTTACCTTTCCCACTTTCATCTTCCGCATGTGCTGACGTGGCGCCATATTCTTTCCACCTTCCGGCGCAAAGATTCCGTCCGTCTTATAATGCCAGTATCGAATATCAATAATATCTACTACGGCAGCGCGTTTAGGATCTGCAAGGATTGCATCCTGTACATCTTTCGTTGTACTCAATGCCACTTTTGCTTTCTTCCCGGTTTCAGTTTCCCATTCAGCTATCACATCCAACCAAAATTGTACGAAGTGCAACGGGCCTGTAAATTCGGCGCTTGTCAACTGAATAACATTCGAATTGTCTGCGAAGTTATTCAGGCACTGACGGATATATTGTCTGTGCAGTTCACGACGGACAGGATGAGTAATGTCATAGAACATATCCGCCACAAAGATTCGTTTGTCTCCGGCAAATGGAGCCGGTTCAGGAAATCCGGTCTGATTGATGTTATTGCTGCTTCTCCATGGAGAATCTACCCAATGAGCACCGGCTTCCAAAATATTATGCTGGAAATAGTTTTCATGGAACAACAGCAGTCCGTCCTTATTTCCTTTTTCCGCAAACTCTTTTAAGCGGTTCCAGTACCATGCATTAGGGCGTTTCAAATCATATTTGCTCAATCCTTCCCATGCTGTTCCCTGACCGCTACGACCGAATGGCTGTTCATAGAAAGGTCCCCATACATCACCATCCCGACGGCGAATCCGTTCGTGGTCATCCCGGCGACGATCGTACCAAAGACCATAATTCTGATCGAATACAAGAATGTTTTTCTGTTTCATAAAGTCGACTACAGAATCAATGCGGTCGGTTAATCCCAATCCCTCGCGTCCCGGCACAAAGCGGGTGATGGCCGGACTTGCCTTTTTCAGATAATTGGTTTTGAGCTTTCCGTTCCACCAAGGGGTGGTATGACTGCCTCCAACCAATAGAGCACCGTTCATCTGAATACGTCCATTGGTTACAGTTACTTCCGGTTGGGTTAATAATTTAACAGCAGTAGAAGAAGAATTTGCAAGCGCAGCGCTCTTTTTCTCTTTAATATCATCGATTGATTTTACTTCGGCTGATGCCACCGAAGGAGCAAACTTGTTATCGCCGATCCAATGTTCCAACGTCAACCGTGGTTTATATGCTTCTTTAGCGAGTTCCATAGCTACTTCCACTGTGGGACTACTGGTTGCACTTGTATTTCTGGGCAG
>ENA-OQDE01000205-OQDE01000205.1-human-gut-metagenome-genome-assembly--contig:-NODE-205-length-38316-cov-3.852785_pt1 | contig 38316 bp, 42 predicted proteins | sample MGYA00242768_ERZ504595 | MGnify/ENA primary metagenome ERZ504595 (study PRJEB26092, sample SAMD00036307) | human gut metagenome | host: Homo sapiens | study: EMG produced TPA metagenomics assembly of... | reverse complement strand
TTAAAGCGGTACGCGAGCTGGGTTCAGAACGTCGTGAGACAGTTCGGTCCCTATCCGGCGTGGGCGTAGGATATTTGAGAGGAGCTGCCCTTAGTACGAGAGGACCGGGGTGGACTGGCCGCTGGTGGATCTGTTGTATTACCAAATGCATGGCAGAGTAGCCAAGCCGGGACGGGATAAACGCTGAAGGCATCTAAGCGTGAAGCCCCCCTCAAGATGAGATATCCCATAACGTCAAGTTAGTAAGACCCCTTGAAGACGACGAGGTAGATAGGGCAGAGGTGGAAGTGCGGTAACGCATGGAGCTGACTGTTACTAATAGGTCGAGGGCATAACCAAGCAAGGTGATAGGAAATGGATGATTCTTTGTATGCAGTTTTGAAGGTACAGGAAATACAGATGGAATGAGAGGCAGCACCGGTTGGTGTTGTTTTTTTCTATATGTAAATCTACGGAAGCACAAAAGGAGTATTACAGAAGATGAGAGAAAAAGGAAACCGTCTGGTTCAATATGTACCGGATTATACGGTATTTGATCTGGAAACGACAGGTATCAGTGCAAATATGGATGATATTATAGAAATATCGGCAGTAAAGGTGAAAGGTGGAATTGTGCAGGATACATTTTCTACATTGGTGAATCCTGGGAGACACATTCCGGCACAGGCTACGAAAGTAAATGGAATTACAGATCAAATGGTGTCAGAAGCGCCACTGATCCGCGAAGCAATGACGGAGTTTTTGCGTTTTGTAGGAGAGGATATTCTGGTGGGACATAATATCCAGTCATTTGATATGAAATTTATTTATCGGGAAGTGGAAGAATTATTTCAGGAGACAGTCTCGAATGACTTTATTGACACCTTGTATATGGCAAGAAAATGTCTTCCTGAATTGAAACATCATCGATTGACAGATCTCGCTGAGCATTTTGGAATCAGTTCTAAAGGGGCGCACCGGGCCTTGAATGACTGTGTGATGAATCAGAAGTGTTTTGAGGCAATGGCAAAGCTTCAGAAAAAATCAGTAGTGTTTGTTTGCCCGAAATGTGGTGGAGAGATGATTCGAAGAACCGGAAGATATGGGGAATTCTGGGGATGTGGAAATTTTCCGAAGTGCAGATATACACAGAATATATAAGTAAAATCCTGCCGGGAGTCATTATGAAACTCTCAGCAGGATTTTCTTAGATGGAATGTTATTCTTCAAATACAATTTCAACTTGTTTTACAATGCGGTCTTTGATTATATCGTAGGAATAACCACTCTCCCGGAAAGATTTTTGAAATTCTTCATATTCGGTTGATTGTTAACATCCTGGTTCGGGTTCACAGGAAGTTTAAAATAGCAAATTTGAATTTTAGAAACATCATGATCTTGAATTGCAATAAGTCCGGCTTTATCTGTCATATGTTTTCCGTTTGCATCGTAAACAGCATAGCCATATTGTTCAAATGGTGATAACAGTGTGTCAGTACCATTTTGTTCTACTTCTTTGTTATCTTTGGTTTCTTCGTTACCTTTGGATTCCAGAGAAATTGTAGTCAGTGTTTTTGTGGCGGAGATCAAAGTAGTTCCATTTGGCAGTTTTTCGTTCAGTAATTTTTTTACAGTACCGTCTGATTGGACAGGAGTTTCAATCTGAAATTCAAGCGGTTCGGAAAAATAGATATACATATTTCCGTTTTTAGCTTCCTCGGGACTGTATTGAATTCCAGAAATTTTCCATTCTGCGTTATACGTATCTTTTGAGGTGTTTTCTCCAAGTATCTGATGAAACGAACCGATAAATGTGTGATCGTCAGAAAATGTTCCAGAGAGGGAAACTCCTTGTGTGTAAGAATTTTCAGGAAAGCTGGAATCGGTCCATTTTCCCATCAGACAAAGGGAAGAAATACCATCTGGATCCACTTGTGCTCGTTGGCTTTCTGGAAAACCTTCTTCAGATGTAATCTGGACACTGACATAAAAGTTCTGTGTATCACAATATGTCTCGGATAATGTGAATGTGTATCCGTCAGATTTCTGTGAGTTATTATTGGTCAGAGGCGTAGCGTGAGTGTGCAGGTCTCCGGAAAAGATTTGTTTGTTTTCTATCTTTTCAAATAGGTGTAAAAGGTCTGCTGCAAGTGATGGATTAGAGTGTAAAAATATAGCGCTCAAGCAGAAGAAAAAAGCAGCAGCACAAAATAATCCTGCGGTATGGCGAATCATTTGTTTACGATGAATACCGTGTACTTTTTTTATGTTGTTTTGAATTGTTCGATTGAGTTTTTCTTCCGGGATTTCAATGGTATCAAAATCAAGATTCATAGAGATAGTCCTCCTTTAATTTTTGTTTTAATTCATTTCTTCCACGACTCAGGTATGCTTTGACAGAACCAGATGGAATACTGAGTGTCCAGGCAATCTCATCGACTGTCATACCACTGAAGTATTTTAGTAAAATAGGAATGCGGTATTTATCAGGAAGTGTTTCGATAGCGGTTTGCAGGTCAAAATGTTCGACAGATGGAATCTGTTGATTTGCTGTGGAAGCATGTGCAGAATCTATAGCGGAATCCTCCTGTGAAAGTGTGCTTAGGGCTTTTCTACGATGATCATGAGCTGTGTTGATCAGCACTCGTGTAATCCATGTCTGAAACAGAGACGCGTTTTTCAGCGTTTTTATCTGCAGATACCCTTTGAGGACTGTGTCACCTACAACATCTAAAGCATCCTGTTCATTTTTTGTATATAGAAAAGCCATTTTGTACAGATAGGTACGGTGTTTTTCAATCAAGTATCCATAGGCAGTGGAATTGCCACGGATTGCTTTTTTAATTAGTTTTATATCATCTGTGTCTTTACTCATCATATAAACAGTATCCTTTCTAATACAGAAGCGCCGGCAGCTTTTGTATTTGTTTACATAGGTTAGACAGAAATTGAGAGAAAATGGTTACAAAAAACAGAAACTGCCGTAAATTGACAACAGTTTCTGCTTTAGAGGATCAACCCTTACAATTCAATAAATCCGCTTTTATTTTCTCCGTATGTAAAATATGCTTTTTTGTCCTCCGGTTTTAAGTAGATCGAGATTGTATTCAGCTCATCAGAAGAAGCACCGTTTAAGAGACAAGACTCCCTGACTCTGGAGACAATTTCTGTTTCCAGATATTCCTGATCCTGATATTGAATAAAAAAGTTTATGGTTTCTTTGGATGCAGATGTCTCAGCAATAGGGGATTCAATTGCTGTGGTCTGCCTTTTCAGTTTTTTCTTATCCAGACGTTTACTCATATGACAAAGCCCTCTTCTCATTTAGTTTCTATATTGAATTATAGTACTTTCGAAGATAGAAGTCAAAAGGGGATTGGGATTTACGGTTACTGTGAACAGCAACGAGTTATGAATTCAGCTGCCGCAGCATTTCCAGAAGTTCGATATCATCTGATTTTAACTTCAGGTTGGAAGAATAGTGCTTGCCGTCCGGAGAAGTTACATTGATTTCTATGATTGTATCTTCCTTTAATGCGTCTGCAGAAACTGCATTCAGAAAGAGTGGAAATTTAGGGTGATTGTTTCGAAATGTCTGGACACTGCTGCGAAGCTTCTGAAGCATTGCCAGTTGATTAAAATTTAATGCCATGTTAGTACTCCTTTAGTTTTTCTTATCATAGCCTAGTTTATGCAGAATGGCAAGAGTGATGCTAAAATGAGGAATATTATATATAATTAAAAAATTAAAAAAATTTGAAAAAAGGGGTTGCATTTTATGAAGCCGTGTGATATTATAATTCTTGTCTTGAGGGACACAAAAAAACAAAGAAACATGCGGGTGTAGTTCAATGGTAGAACACCAGCCTTCCAAGCTGGATACGTGGGTTCGATTCCCATCACCCGCTTTTTTCATGCAAACAGGACGAAAACAAAAATGGAGTTGTTTTTGTCCTGTTTTTTGTATAGAAATATATAACAAGGGCAGAGAAGATGGCAGTTATTTTCGCTTCCCGGAGGTTTTTCTACATTTTTCGGAAAGAAGTGTTTCATGCCATAGAATGGCATGTTATAATAGTAGAAAAATAATAGAAAAGAGAGCAGAAAAATGAACTGGATAGACAATGGGGTAACACGTTTTTTAGGGAAAGTAGCAGATTTTATGTTTCTAAATCTTTTGTGGATCGTATGTTCCATTCCCATCATTACGATCGGAGCTTCCACGACAGCAATGTATTCGGTCATGCTGAAGCTGGTAAAGAATGAAGAGGGCTACATAGTAAAAGGGTTCTTAAAAGCATTTAAGGAGAATTTCAGACAAAGCACACTGATGTGGCTTTTGTACCTTGTGTTTGGGATCGTGATTGTAGTCGACTTTATGCTGCTTCGTATGATGAGTCCGTCCATCAGGACTGTGATGCAGGTATTTTTGATCTTCATGACTATCCTGCTGATCAGCATGGGGATCTATGGATTTGCGTTGCAGGCAAGATATGAAAATCGGATCAAGAACACATTGAAAAATGCATTGATCCTTACGGTTGCAAAAATGCCATATACACTTTTGATGCTGGTCATTACAGTAGTACCGGTAGTTGTGACATTTCTGACAGTGCGCACGTTGATGTTAGGTTTTCTGGTCTGGCTGTTACTTGGTGTTTCTTTGATAGTGTGGCTTAATTCGCTGCTTTTAAGAAGGGTATTTCTGGTTTTTGAGGATATCGAGACATCGGAAAAAGCGGAGAAGATATAAGCCATATAAAACTTGTTGTTTTTCAGAGAAAAAACAGGTATAATGGGGAACAAAATCAAAAAGTGATTGGGAGAAGCAGAAGATGAATTTTTTAGAAGAACGAATTTTAAAAGACGGGATTATCAAAGAGGGGAATGTACTGAAGGTGGACAGCTTTTTGAACCATCAGATGGACATTGATCTGTTCAATGAGATCGGACGCGAATTCAAGAAGCGTTTTGAAGGAAAAGAGATTAACAAAATCCTGACGATCGAAGCATCCGGAATCGGGATTGCATGTATTGCGGCGCAGCATTTTCATGTGCCGGTCGTATTTGCAAAAAAATCTCAGAGCATCAATCTGGAAGGGGAGATGCTTGTGGCAGAGGTAGAATCGTTCACACATAAGTGTAAAAACAATGTGATCGTTGCAAAGAAATTCCTTAACCCGGAAGACAAGGTTCTGATCATTGATGATTTCCTTGCCAACGGATGTGCGCTGCAGGGACTGATTCAGATTGTACAGTCAGCCGGAGCTTCTGTAGAAGGAATCGGGATTGTGATCGAGAAGGGATTTCAGTCAGGTGGACGGATCATCCGTAACCTTGGATTCCAGCTGGAGTCTCTGGCAATCATTGAGAAGATGGATGTGGAAGACGGAAGTGTTGTATTCAGAGAACAGTAGGGAGCAGAAAGGACGGCAGGACAGTCAGATGAGTGAGCAGCCGATTAAAGGACTAGTATTTGATATGGACGGGCTTCTCTTTGATTCCGAGAGAGTCGTACAGAAATCGTGGAATGAAGTCGGAAGGCAGATGGGATTCGGAGAACGGTTCGGTGACCATATTTATCATACCATTGGTTCAATGTAGTGAGAAGAGAGGAGTATTTTAAGGAGCATGTATCGCCGGATTTTCCGATGGAAGAGTTCACGGAGAATACCCGTCGGATCTATCATCGATCATGGAAGAAGACGGGGTAGACAGAAAGCCCGGGGCAGAGGAGCTTTTAAAGTATGCAAAAGAGCATGGCTATCGGCTGGCACTGGCGACTTCTTCCAGAGAGCTTCATGCACAGCTGCTGTTAAAGAAATATGGACTGTTTGATTATTTCGACGGCGCTGTTTATGGAAATATGGTATCGGCGGGGAAGCCGGATCCCGAGATTTACCTGAAAGCCTGTGCTTCCATTCAGGTTTTGCCTGAGTTTGCAATCGCGCTGGAAGATGCACCGTCCGGGATTCGCTCGGCAGCAGCTGCAGGGATGCGTCCGGTGATGATTCCGGATCTGGTAGAGCCGGATGAAGCGGTTTTAGAATTAGTATGGCGCAGGTTTGACACTTTATATGATGTGATAGATCTTCTGGAATCGGATTTCCAAAATTCTTAAACATCCTTAAGAAATTCTTTTGAATCTTATAACGGTCTCCTTTATTTTTGTATTTTAAGATAAATACAAAAGTAAGGGAGGCCGTTTTCTATGAGTATCCAGACATTGACAAATTATTTTCTTGAATATGGAGCATTTTTCATCTTTCTGATCGTGCTTTTGGAATATCTGAATCTTCCGGGATTTCCGGCGGGGGTGATCATGCCGCTTTCCGGGATCTGGGCATCTCAGGGTGAAATCAGTTTTCCGCTGGTCATGGTACTGACGGTGGCGGCCGGACTGACAGGAAGCTGGGCGTTGTATTGGCTGGGAAGAGCAGGCGGAGATAAGGTGCTGGGCTTTATTTCAGGAAATTTCCGAAACAAAAGGAAGCAGTGGAGAGTAAGATCGACATGCTTCGGGAAAAGGGAAGTGTGGGAGTGTTTGTGAGTAAACTGCTTCCGATGGTGCGTACGATCATTTCGATTCCGGCAGGATGGTAAAAATGGATTTTGTGAAATATACCATCAGTTCCTGTCTGGGGATTCTGATCTGGAATCTGGTGTTTGTAGGAGCCGGATATTTCTTTGGAGAAGCAGCCATTCGTGTTTTGGCATAGAAGAGGGGGAAACGTCATGAAGATTGCGATGCTTACGAATAACTATAAGCCGTTTGTCGGCGGAGTTCCGATTTCCGTGGAGCGGCTGGCAAAAGAATTGAGGAAACAGGGACACAAGGTGACGGTCTTCGCACCGGATTATGGATTTGATCCACGCTATGGGCAGGTGGAAGAGGACGATGTCATCCGGTTTCAGGTGACGCGTCAGAAGATGGAAAACGGCATGGTATATCCGAAGCTGGTCAGCAGAGAAATCTGGAAAGGATTTAAGGAACACGAGTTTGACTGTATTCATGTGCATCAGCCGATGTTTGTGGGAACGCAGGCATTGTATCTTGGACAAAAGTATCAGATCCCGGTTATTTATACGTATCACACACGGTATGAAGACTACCTGCATTATATTCCGTTTTTCAGAGAAGAGCGGGCAGGGATGTGGAGAAAAAAGCTGATCCGGTTTGCCAAAGACACCGTGGTCCCGGGATATATGAAATGGTTTACGAATAAATGTGATCTGATCTTTGCGCCGACACCTGGAATGCAGAACGGATCCGGGAAAACGGTACGGAGGTTTCCATGGCAGTGCTGCCGACCGGGTTGGATGACAGTTTTTATATTGAGGATGAAGAGAAGACAAAAACGATCCGCAGACAATATCTTGGGGAAGAGAAAAACGGACATTTATTCTGTTCCGTCTCAAGGCTGGAGGAAGAAAAAAATCCGATATTTCTCCTGAATGGAATCCGGTGTTTGAAAGAGAAGCTGCCATTTTCGTTTCGTGTGCTGCTTCTGGGTGAGGGAAGTATGAGGAAGGAACTGGAAGTACTGGCAGAACAGATGGGATTGTCCGATACCGTGGTCTTTCTGGGAAATATATCGAATGAGGATGTAAAGCAGTATCTGTATGCAAGTGAGCTGTTTTTGTTCGCATCGAAATCAGAGACACAGGGGATTGTTCTGGAAGAAGCTATGGCAGCAGGCAATCCGATTGTGGCAGTTCGGGCGAGTGGCGTGGAAGATGTTGTAAAAAATGGAATCAACGGGTATATGACAGAAGAGGATGTAGAAATCTGGAGTGATAAGGCGGCAGAGCTGATTCAGAGTCCGGATTACAGACAGGTTTGCATGGAGGCACGAAAGACCGCAGAAGGCTATCGGGCATCAAGGCTGGCTGCACATGCAGAAACATTATATCGTCAGTGTATGGAAAGAAAAGAGGAAATGAGATATGAGGAGCATACAAAAAGTGGGAAAGAACATTCTGCAGTATCTGTTCTCCGGTTATTTAAAACTTCTTAAAAAGACGGTTGCGATCGAATGGCAGGAAATCCAATTTGTGACAGGAAATCAGGTGTTTGGATTCTGGCATGAGGACAGTTTTTTGATGAATCTGGTGCTGGAGGAGTTATCCGGGAAAACCAGTCCGGTAGATGTCATTGTGACAGCAGACACAAGAGGGGATTATATTGAACATATGCTGCAGGCATGCGGCGGTCATGCCCTGCGTGTTCCCGACGGATTTGCGGCGTTTGGAGCACTGAAAAAAATTCTACAGGATTCTTATGAGCAGACGCGTTCCATTGCGGTGGCGCTGGACGGACCGCTGGGACCAAGGCATGAGCCGAAAAAGCTGGCATTTTATCTGGCAGAGCAGGCACAGGAGTCTTTTGTGGGAATTTCAGTTTCCTATCATGGATGTCTTCGGCTGTTCTGGAGATGGGACCACTATGCGATTCCACTTCCGTTTTCGAAAATCAGCGTCGCAGTTCACGATTATGGAGAAGTTAATAAAAAACAAATTCCTGACCTTCCGACAAGGGCAGAAACCTCAGAATGTGGTATACTGTTAAAAGATGCGTGACTGCGTAAAATGACGAAAAAAGGAGACAGATGAGAGATGGAAATGAATCACATTTTGGTTGTGGAAGATGATAAAGAAATCAGAGAGGGTGTTAAGATCTATCTGCAGAGTCAGGGCTACGAAGTATTTCTGGCTGCAGATGGGATTGAAGGACTGGAAGTCATGGAAAAAGAGGATATCCATCTGGCGATCGTGGATATTATGATGCCGAGAATGGATGGAATCCGGATGACGATGAAGCTGAGAGAAAAATATGATTTTCCGGTGATTATGTTATCGGCAAAATCCGAGGAAGTAGATAAGATCATGGGACTGAACATCGGTGCAGATGATTATGTCACAAAACCATTTACGCCGATGGAACTGATGGCGAGAGTCAATTCCCAGCTTCGCAGATACAGAAGATTTATGGAAAAGCTGGAAGTTCGTGAAAATGTGCATGTGATCGGCGGCCTGGAGATCAATGAGGACACTGTGGAAGTGTCAATTGACGGAAAACCGGTAAAGCTGACACCGATCGAATATAAAATTCTGCTTCTTCTTGCCAAGAATCCGGGGAGAGTATTTTCTGCCGAGGAAATTTATGAGCGGGTATGGCAGGAAAAGGCGATCAATACGGATACGATCATGGTGCATGTGCGGAATATCCGGGAAAAAATTGAACTGGATCCAAAAAATCCAAAATACTTAAAGGTGGTGTGGGGCGTTGGATACAAAATTGAAAAACAACAATAAAAGAGGAAATCTTCTGACAGTCATTGTACTGTTGATATCATCTGTCGGAATGCTGCTTTTTTATCCGGCGTTTTCTTCCTATATAACAGATCAGGATCAAAAAGAGATGCGAAAAGAAGAGCAGATGCTGGATATGCTGGATCCGATTCTGGATGGGAATTATCTGTTATATAATGAAATCTCGAATGAGACGGAGTCTTCCGAGGTGATAGAAGAGTATGGAAACAGTCGTTTCGGATTGATGAAAAAGTACATGAAATATGGAATTTTTGATGAATCCGGAACGCAATGCTGACCTCTGATGAATCTGCCAAGAAATTGCCGGAAGAGTTTGACGGTGATACGTATGCACTGTGTGTTCGCTTTTCGTTTGATGTTGACGGAGATATTTCCGATATCCAGGTGGGCGGAACAGCATATGATAAAACCTTCAGTTTACGGCAGAGCAATGGCTGTATGACAACAGCGTTTATTCAGCGGCGTCTTATATTTCGACTCCATCGGAGGTACAGATCATGTATGCGATGACAGAACAGAATCTGGAGGCTTATCTGGAGCAGTATGAGACATCGAATGATATGTATGCATATATGTATGTAGATGAACTGATGCAGCAGCCGTCCTTTAACTGGTCTGTTCTGATTTTTACAGTATTCAGTGCAGCAGCAGCGTTTTTGATTCCTCAGTATAAGAAGCGGGCACTGGAAAAGGACGCTATAGTGGATTCCAGAAGATGTCCGCTGGAAATTGCATTTATCATTGGACTTTGTCTGATGGCGTGTGTCCGTGCACTGGCGATCATGATATGGAATACGTGCAGTCACAAGTTTATTCAGATCTTTTCTGCAAGCTATGGAGAAAATCTGAATGATGCCATTTCTCTGGTAGCGAATGCAGTGATCTGGTTTGTGTATTTTACAGTGGTGTACTGGCTGGCAGGATGCGTCAGAGAGATTTTTGTACTGAAGAAATCGTACTTAAGAGAAAGGTCCTTGTGTGTGAAGTTTTTATTGTGGCTGAAGAATGGAGGGAACAGCATGACAGAGGAAATCAAAAAACTTGTTCTTGGATGCTGGAGAACATTCAAAGCATTCTGCCGCCATCAATATGAAGCGTTGCTGCATATCGACTTCCGGGATAATACCAACAAAACTATTTTACGGATCGTCTTGCTTAACTTTGCGGTGATCTTTGTGATCAGTATGTTCTGGATGTATGGAATCTGGGTGTTGATCATTTATTCCGTCGTATTGTTTATTTTCCTGAGAAAGTACCTCAACAAGGTGCAGGAACAGTATCAGGGCATTTTGAAATCGACCAATCAGCTGGCAGAAGGAAATCTGGATTTCCCGATTACAGGAGACGTGGGAATTTTCGCACCGGTTCAGAATGAACTGAAACGCATTCAGACGGGATTTAAAAAAGCAGTCAGTGAGGAAGTCAAGAGTGAACGGATGAAGACAGATCTGATCACCAATGTTTCCCATGATTTAAAGACACCACTGACAGCGATCATCACGTATGTGGATCTGGTAAAAAATGAGACGGATGAAGAAAAGAGAAAAGAATACATCGGAGTTCTGGAGAGAAAGTCTCTGCGCCTGAAAGTGCTGATCGAGGATCTGTTTGAGATCAGTAAGGCAACCAGCAGAACGGTAACTCTTCATTATATGAAAATTGACATTGTAGATTTGCTAAAACAGGTAGGTTTGGAGTATGATAGTAATATCAGAAATGCAAATCTGGAAATGAAGTGGAATCTGCCGGAACATAAGATCGTATTATGGCTGGACAGCCAGAAAACATATCGTATTTTCGAGAATATGATCGTAAATATCACGAAGTATGCAATGCCGCATACGCGTGTGTATATTGATATGAAAGAGACAGAACAGGATGTGCGGATCTCAATGAAGAATGTGTCTTCTGCGGAACTGAATTTCAATACAGATGAAATTACAGACCGTTTTGTAAGAGGGGATGTTTCGAGAAATACCGAGGGAAGCGGACTTGGTCTGGCGATTGTAAAGAGCTTTGTAGAATTACAGCACGGCACTCTGCAGATCTCCACGGAAGCAGATTTGTTTAAAGCAGAAATTGTGTTTCCAAAGAGACAGGAGGTACCGGATGGAGAAAATGAAACAGGAATGTAAAGTGAAAAAACCGCTGAAGATCTGGCAGGGTGTACTCACCCTGCTGGTCTCTGCGGTTATTTTGTTTGTGGCAGCGCGATATTGCTGTCCCCGTTTGGCATGTATGGAAGTTTGCTCGGAGAGCTTCTTCTGCTTGGGGTGGCAGTGGGGGCTGTCCTTTTGTTTCACGGGGATCTGCGGGAGGTGTTTCCGCTTAAGAAACCTCATTTTTCGGGGATTGCAGGCACAATTCTGATCTGGTAGGGACGTTTTTGTGTGAAATGGTACTGCTTTTAATCTTGAGTCTGTTTTTCCCCGAGCAGATTCTGGAGGTTAATGACGGGCTGTCATCGTCCATTGCCGCAGGTCCGTTTCTGCTGTCCTTTGTTACAGTAGCAATTTCACCGGCAATCTGTGAAGAGGCTCTGTTTCGGGGAACATTTGTCAGCAGTCTGAGAGGAAGGCTTGGAAAATGGGCAGTACTGTTGATCAGTGGCTGCATTTTCGGGATGTTCCACGGAGATGTTTTTCGATTTTTTCCGACGGCGATCGGTGGGGTGATGATGGGATATCTGTTGTGGGAAACCGGAAATATGTGTTATAACATGCTGTTTCATTTTATTAACAATGCACTTCCTGTCATTTTACTTTATGCCATGCAGGGAGTGTATTCCAGGATGGAACTGTATATGGAGGCACAGACACTTGCGCAGGGGACTCAGGATATGCTTCCGGCAGTGGGGATGTACCTGATGATGGCTTCTGCGGCTCCCGGGGCAATCTATATCGGAAATTATCTTCTTCATGCAAAAACACCGGGGTATCGCACGAAATTATTCCCGTCAGGAAAACCGGGGCTGGTGATCGGTCTGATTCTTGGATCTTTGTTTTTATTTGCAGCGGGATTGCTTGTTTTTTTCATTTCAGTCGCGAGAATGTTATAAATCACAGATTGACAGAGCAAAGAAAAATGTTTATAATTGTACTAACAATATAATACAATTCTATAAGGAGAATGCGTATGAGATATGAAATCGTAGGAGAAACATTACCGGCAGTGATCTGTACTTTAGAAGAAGGAGAAACGATGATCACAGAGAAGGGAGCCATGAGCTGGATGTCCCCGAATATGAAGATGGAGACGAGTACCAACGGCGGGATCGGCAAAGCATTCGGAGGATGTTTTCCGGAGAGTCGATTTTCCAGAACACGTACACTGCAAAAGGCGGTCACGGAATGATCGCGTTTGCATCCAGTTTTCCGGGAAAGATCGTTGCGCATGAGGTTGCGCCCGGGAGAGAAATCGTAGTACAGAAGTCCGGTTTTCTGGCAGCGGAAGCCGGCGTGGATTTGTCGATCTTCTTCCAGAAGCGGATCGGTTCCGGAATTTTCGGCGGAGAGGGATTTATCATGCAGAAGCTTTCCGGACGCGGTATGGCATTTCTGGAATTTGACGGTCATGTGGTAGAGTATGAGCTGCAGCCGGGGCAGCAGATCGTGTGGATACCGGATATCTGGCTGCAATGGATGCGACCTGCAGCATGGAGATTCAGAGCGTGCCGGGTGTGAAGAATATGCTGTTCGGCGGAGAAGGCGTGTTCAATACGGTCATCAGCGGACCGGGACATATCTGGCTGCAGACGATGCCGATTTCGAATGTGGCAGGAGTGCTGGCACCATTTTTGCCGGTGGCGAAGTAAGGTGGCAATATGGAATATTTGGGTGTGTTGGCATTTGTTATAGTGCTGTGTTATATGTCATATCCTGATAAAGTGAAAAAGCTTGAAAGGAAAGTAAAAAAGTTAGAAAAAGAAAGGTGCAGAGAAAGTATCATGTCAAAACTGATTGAAGAATTAGTGGGAAGAGATTGTAAAATTTCAAGTGAAAAAGGAATCAATTTTGCCGGAAAAACAGAGTTTGAATGTCATGTGATGGACTGTGATGAGGAGTGGTTGAAAATTTCTCTGAAAGATAAAAAGAATCAGGAAATTGTAAAAATGATACGTGTGGAAGATGTGGATGAAATCGAAGTCAAAGTAGATCAAAGCTTATGAGTTAAATAAGAACTATAAATGAGCAAATATCGAATTTTACACAAAACTGACTTTAAGTTTATTCAGGGGCAGATTGCCCCTGTTTTTTAAAATAACTCCATACTTCTCTCTAAAATCCCTCGCATATACGCAATGGCAATTCCATAATTCGTAATTGGAATGCCCTGCTCTCTGGCACAATCTAATCGATACTGCATTTCTTTTTCTGTCAGCGTGCATCCGCCGCAGTGGATGATCACCTGATAAGGGGACAGATCTGACGGAAAATCCGTTCCGCTTGTAAATGTAAACTGCAAATCTTTCTGTGTAAACTGTTTCAGCATCCGGGGCAGTTTGACAGTCCCGATATCTTCGCACTGCCGATGATGCGTGCAGCCTTCGCAGATCAGTACCCGGTCCTTGTCCTTCAGTGTGCCAAGTGTCTGTGCGCCTTTGGCAGCAAGTGCAAGATTTCCCTTATATCTGGCAAACAAGATGGAAAAAGAGGTCAGCGGTACCTCTTTTGGTACGATTTTGGCAACGGCATCAAAGACCTGGCTGTCTGTGATGACAAGAGCAGGTGATTTTCCAAGGTTCTTAAGCGTTTCTGAAAGCTCACTGTCTCTCACTGCAATTGCGGTTGCTCCGTGATCGAGAATATCCCGGATGGTCTGCTGCTGAGGCAGGATCAGGCGGCCTTTCGGAGCAGCTTTGTCAATGGGAATGACCAGCACGACAAAGTCTCCGGGATGGATGAGATCTCCCACGATTTTTCGTGTTTTTGGTGTCTGTCCGAGCTGTTTTGCAAGCAGCTCTTTCAGTTCGTGGATGTGTGTTCCCGCGGCAGCGCTGACATACAGGATCTGCTCCCGGGAAATTTCATCCGGAAGAACAGGAGAAGCTATGGTAAGATCCATTTTATTGACAGCGATCACAAAAGGAATCTGTTTTTGGCGGATTTGCTGTAAGATCCGGGTATCTTCTTCAGTTATGCCAAGCTGCCCGTCAATGACAAGCAGCGCAATATCTGTGGTATTTAAAATCTGTTGTGTTTTTTCGATACGCAGGGTTCCGAGTTCTCCGGTATCATCCAGTCCCGGAGTATCGGTCAGAACAACAGGCCCCAGAGGAAGGAGCTCCATTGCTTTTTTGACCGGATCTGTGGTGGTTCCCTTAAAATCTGAAACAATGGATACCGGCTGTCCGGCGAGGGCATTGATCAGACTGGATTTTCCGGCATTTCTTTTTCCGAAGATCCCGATGTGGATACGTTCGGCAGAAGGGGTCTGGTTGAGTGTCATAAAGATGCTCCTTTCTGTTAGAAACGGAAATCCCGGCGATTGTTCTGTTCGATCAGGCGAAGATTCTCCAGAACCACAGCACGAGCTTTTTCATTTGGGACGTTTCCGACTTCTTTCGCAATGAGACGGTTTCCGATGGCTTTTGTCTCCGGTGAAGCATAGTCCATCAGGTATTCCTTGAGTGTCATCAGTGCATTTGGATGGCAGCAGTTCTGGATCTGTCCGCTTTTACAAAGAGACATAAAACGGTCTCCGGTGCGGCCTTCCCGGTAGCAGGCGGTACAGAAGCTTGGAATGTAGTCCATCTCCATCAGCAGCGTACGACTTCATCCAGTGTGCGGGTGTCACTGACGTCAAACTGTTCTGATTTTGCGTCATCCGGCTCCGGCTCACAGTAACCGCCAACGCTGGTACGGGAGCCGCCGCTGATCTGGGAAACGCCCAGATGCAGGACACGTTCTCTGCATTTCTGGCTCTCCCTCGTGGAGATGATCATGCCGGTATAGGGAACGGCGATCCGGATACAGGCTACGATCTTCGCAAAGGTATCATCGTCAATACCGTTGTCAAATTCATCGGCATTGATATCGTCCGCATGCCGGAGTCTCGGTACGCTGATCGTGTGCGGTCCGACGCCGAATGCAGCTTCCAGATGTTCTGCGTGCATGAGAAGACCTGCAAATTCATAGCGGTATTTGTCCAGTCCAAATAAAACGCCGATCCCTACATCATCAATGCCGCCTTCCATGGCACGGTCCATAGCCTCGGTGTGATAGTTGTAGTCGTGCTTTGGTCCTGTTGGATGAAGTGCAAGGTAACTTTCCTTGTGGTAGGTTTCCTGAAAGAGGATGTACGTTCCGATTCCGGCTTCTTTGAGCAGGCGGTAGTTGTCCACGGTAGTGGCGGCAATATTTATGTTCACCCGTCTGATGGCGCCGTTTTTATGTTTGATGCTGTAAATCGTTTTGATACTCTCCAGATAGTAGTCCATCGTGTTGCGCACGGGATCTTCCCCGGCCTCCAGTGCAAGCCGTTTATGTCCCATATCCTGCAGTGCGATGACTTCTTTCCGGATCTCTTCCTGAGTCAGTTGTTTTCTGGCGATATGTTTATTTTTCAGGTGATACGGGCAATAGGTACAGCCGTTCACACAGTAGTTGGAAAGGTAGAGAGGCGCAAACATGACGATCCGGTTTCCGTAGAAATCCTTTTTGATCTGTTCCGCCAGCCGGTAGATTTCCTGATTCTTCTCTTCGATCGGACAGGCGAGAAGAACGGATGCTTCCCGGTGGGAAAGTCCTTTTCTTAAACGGGCTTTTTCAAGAATGGAGTCAATGAGGGCTTCGTTGGTCTTGTTCTCATCGGCGTAGGCAAGGGTTTCCAGAATTTCTTCGTGGCTGATAAAATCATCAGCATGTTTTGAGTGTACATCATACATAAGTAATCCCTCCAATTTGTAAAATAAAAAGCAAAAAACAAAGTTGTTACGGGGTGATATTCAGAGAATCTCCCCGGGCGGTCACCACCTGATAGCCGATGGACTGCATGTGTTGTTCCAATTCCCTTCGGCATTCGGCAGCTTCTGCATCCGTGCTGATCTTGTTGTCATACAGCAGATAGTCTCCCCGCACACGTTTCGGGGACAGGTTTGGCATGACCACGTTGGCACCGGATAAAATGCCAAGCTCCCGTCCGTTTTCGGCAATGGTTCCAAGTGCTGTGGTTGCCGGAAGCAGCACGCCTGGAAGCATCAGACGGATGAGTCCCAAAAGGAATAAAGTCAGCTCCAGTGTTCCTGCTTTCTGCCCGGCAAACGGGGTGTCATGGTGTGGAATAAATGGGCCGATCCCGACCATCTGAGGATTCAGCTCTTTGAGAAACAACAGATCTTCTGCCAGATGTTCGCTCGTCTGCCAGGGAGATCCTACCATAAATCCGGTTCCAACCTGATATCCGATTTCTTTTAAATCCCAGAGGCATTGCTGTCTGTGGGCAGCAGAAAGCTGTGCCGGATGCAGCTTCTGATAGTGCTCTGTGTTGTAAGTTTCATGGCGCAGAAGAAAACGGTTGGCTCCGGCATCAAAAAGCTGCTGGTACTCTTCCTTTGTGGCCTCTCCAGTGGAAAGGGTGATCGCGCAGTCCGGGTAAGTGGTCCGGATTGTATGCACCACATCAGATAACCGGGCGGTTGTATAATAGGGGTCTTCACCGCCCTGCAGGACGAAAGTCCGAAATCCGAGCTCATATCCGGTTTCACAGCAGGAGAGGATCTCTTCTTTTGTCAGCCGGTAGCGGTGTACGTGTGTGTTTCCGCTTCGAATCCCGCAGTAATAGCAGTTATTTCTGCAGTAGTTTGTAAATTCAATGAGTCCCCGGATATAGACATCATGTCCGTAGAATTGAATCCGCGCGCGTCGTGATTTTCAAACAGATATGCGGCAAGTCGGGGGTGTACCCATCAAGCAGCTGCTGCCATTCGGAAGCATAAAGAGTATGCTCCGCTTCCAGTTTGTCAATGAAGGTATAAAGACATGGATCCATCATTTCTGGCTCCTTTCTGTAAAAAAATTCTGTATTTTTTCATTATAGCACAATTTTAAAGTTACTGTTCACACCGGATGTTAAATATAGGTTCTGAACCGTCATGCTTGCATGTAAGGGAAAGAATCTATATTTAACATCTGGTGGAACAGTAACATTTTGAAAATACAGGGTTATTGTTTAGCAGAGGAAATATTGACAGAGAACAGGCGGTGTGATAAGTTGGACACAGAAATATCAGAAAGTGGTGATAGAATGTCTGAGGTAAGAAAACATTTTGTTTTTCATGGAAAGGTGCAGGGCGTAGGATTCCGCTACACTGCAAAATATCTTGCGTTGTCACTGGGACTTACCGGATGGGCGAGAAATGAGTGGGACGGCACTGTGACAATGGAAGTACAGGGACGGGAAACGCTGATCAACAAGCTTCTGGTGGGACTGAATCAGAATCAGTTTATCTCCATCGAGTGGATCGATACAAGAGAGATTCCACTGGAGGAAGAGAAGGCATTTTCTGTGAAATGAAGGAAAGAAGAACTTGGTTTATAGAATGAACAGGAGGAGCATCATGAAATTAGGATTTATCGGAACAGGAAATATGGCAGGAGCCATCATGGGTGGTATTATCAGAAACGGAGTGCTGAAGCCGGAAGAAATCATCGGTTCGGATATTTTGGAAGCAGGGAGGGAAAAGGTACATTCTCTTTATGGAATCTGTGTGACAGATGACAACAGGGAGGCGGCAAAGGCAGAGATCGTGGTTCTTTCTGTAAAACCTCAGTATTATGAACAGACGATCGCACAGATCAGAGATGAGATCACGGATGAGCAGGTAATTGTCACCCTTGCTCCGGGAAAAACTCTGGAATGGCTGCAGGGGCAGTTTGGAAAAGATGTCAAGATCGTGCGCACCATGCCGAATACACCGGCAATGGTCGGTGCAGGGATGACGGCAGCGTGTGCAAATGCTCTGGTTACAAAAGAAGAGTTGGAAAAAGTGCTGACAATCCTGCGCTCTTTCGGAGAGGTAGAAGTCGTATCAGAGCATCTGATCGATGCAGTTGTGTCTGCAAGCGGAAGTTCTCCGGCATATGTATTTATGATGATCGAAGCAATGGCAGATGCGGCAGTGGCAGATGGAATGCCAAGACCTCAGGCGTATAAGTTTGCCGCTCAGGCCGTGATGGGAAGCGCCAAGATGGTCCTGGAGACCGGAAAACATCCGGGTGAACTCAAAGACATGGTATGTTCTCCTGCGGGAACAACGATCGAAGCAGTGCAGGTACTGGAAGAGCGCGGTTTTCGAAGTGCTATTATCGAGGCAATGCGTGTGTGTGCGGAAAAATCCAGAAATATGTAGAGTAAAGTGACAGGCATGAGGGGGAAACGGCGATGGAGATTCATGGAATTCAGAAAATGACACTGTTAGATTATCCGGAAAAAGTGGCGTGTACGATTTTTACGGCGAGATGTAATTTCCGCTGTCCGTTTTGTCATAATGCTTCTCTGGTGACACATGTAGATGCGGCGGTAGCAATTTCCGAGGAGAAAGTGTTTTCATTCCTTGCGAAACGGCAGGGGATTCTGGATGGTGTGTGCATTACCGGAGGCGAGCCTCTGCTTCAGCCGGATATCGAAGAGTTTATCCGGAAAGTGAAAGAGCTCGGTTATCAGGTCAAGCTGGATACCAACGGCAGCAATGTATTGCGTCTGAGACGGCTGGTGGAACAGGGGCTTGTGGACTATGTAGCAATGGATATCAAAAATGCTCCTGATAAGTATGGTACGACCATTGGAATTGAAGAATATGATATGTCCAATATTTTTCAGAGTGTGGATTTTCTGATGTCCGGGGATGTTCCCTATGAATTTCGCACCACGGTTGTGCGGCAGTTCCATAAAAGGGAAGATTTTGCTGCTATCGGGCGATGGATCAAGGGGGCAAAACAATATTATCTGCAGAGCTTTGTAGATTCCGGAGATTTGATCTGCCCCGGAATGAAGGGGTATACAAAAGAGATTATGGAACAGGCGCTGGAAATTGTGAAGAGGAACATTCCAAATGCGAAGTTAAGGGGTGTGTAGGTTACAAGTTATTTCAACAACAATTGTTAGAAAAGCCTGAAAATTCAAGAAAATAGACGGTTTCATGCAGGGAGGATGTGACTCAAAACGGGTCATACCCTCCCTGTATTTTATTGTTCATGTATAAAAGAGCAAAATCATGTAATAATCAGCCACTGTTTCTTAGTATAATTTCCTCAAAAAGTGTTACGTTTCTATTTTTTTTATTATTTTAGAAAATTCCATATTTTTCTATAATACAGATATCAAAAACAGAGACGAATAAAAAGGGAGGAAACGATAATGAAGAAAAAGAGAATGCTGGCACTTCTTTTGACAGTAGCAATGGCAGGAACGATGCTTGCAGGATGCGGCAGATCCGATGGCAAGGAAGATGAAAAAGGAAAAAATCAGGCAAAGAGTGAAGGGAAAGTGTACTATCTGAACTTCAAGCCGGAGCAGGCAGATGACTGGGTAAAACTTGCAGAGACTTACACAGATGAGACTGGTGTTCAGGTGGATGTGCAGACAGCTGCTTCCGGGACGTATGAATCCCAGCTGAAATCTGAGATGGCAAAAGAAGAGGCGCCGACCCTGTTTCAGGTCAATGGTCCTGTCGGTCTGGCATCCTGGAAAGATTACTGTTATGACCTGTCAGACAGTCAGATTTACAAGGATATTTCCAGTGACGATTATGTGTTAAAAGAAGGAGATGAAGTCAAAGGAATTGCGTATGTAGTAGAAACATACGGAATTATTTATAACAAAGCGATCCTGAATCAATACTTTGAACTTTCAGATGCTGTTGTAAAATCAGTGGATGAGATCAATAATTTTGAAACGCTGAAAAAAGTTGCGGACGGAATCCAGAAACACAAAGATGAATTGGGGGTAAAAGGTGCATTTACATCCGCAGGTATGGATTCTTCTTCTGACTGGAGATTTAAGACACATCTGGCAAATCTTCCAATCTATTATGAATATAAAGATGAGGGCATTACATCCACAGATGCGATTAAAGGAACCTATCTGGAAAACTATAAGAACATATGGGATTTATATATTACAGATTCTACCTGTGAACCGTCTATGATCTCCTCTAAGACGGCAGAGGACGCAAGCTCCGAATTTGCACTTGGAGAGGCTGTATTTTATCAGAATGGAACCTGGGCATACAACGACATCAAGGATATGGAAGTTGCCGATGAGGACATGGGAATGCTTCCGATTTACATCGGTGCCAAAGGAGAAGAAGAGCAGGGACTTTGCACGGGATCTGAGAACTACTGGTGTGTGAATAAAAATGCTTCAGAAGAAGACATTCAGGCAACTCTGGATTTCCTGCAGTGGGTTGTGGAAAGTGATGAGGGACGCGATATGCTTGCAAATACGATGGGATTTGTGACACCGTTCACCACATTTGAAGACTATCTGCCGTCAAATCCTCTGGTGCAGGCAAATGAGGAATATAACAAGGCAGGCAAGACACCTGTAAGCTGGAACTTTACGACAATGCCTTCTGAAAACTGGAAAAACAATGTAGGCTCTGCACTTCTTGAATATGCACAGGGAACTGGAAAATGGGATGCAGTGGAAACTGCATTTGTAGATGGATGGGCAACTGAGTATCAGGCAGCGCATGCGGAATAAAAACATAGATTTGAGGCGGACGGCAAACCGTCCGCCTTTTCCATCAAGAGGAAGGAGAGAGGGACATGCAAAAAGCAATAAAACGATATTTCCCTGTTTTTGTACTGCCTACGATGATCGCATTTACCATTGGGTTTATCGCACCGTTTTTACTGGGTATTTATCTTTCGTTCTGTAAATTTACAACCGTGACAGACGCCAGATTTATCGGGCTTGAGAATTATGGAAAGGTATTTCAGGATCCTACATTTTTACACTCTCTGTGGTATACCGTGTTGTTTACAGTACTGTCCATGTTATTGATCAATGTACTGGCATTTGCGGTGGCGATGGTATTAACAAAACCAGTGCGCGGGAAAAATATTTTCCGGACTGTATTTTTTATGCCGAATTTGATCGGTGGAATTATTCTGGGATATATCTGGCAGCTTCTGTTAAACGGAGTGCTTGCACATTGGGGAAAAACACTTACATATTCCGGGACCTACGGGTTGATGGGAATGATCATTCTGGTGTGCTGGCAACAGATTGGATATATGATGATCATCTACATTTCCGGCATTCAGAATATTCCCGGAGAGCTGATCGAAGCGGCGAAGATTGATGGAGCCAACTCCCGGCAGGTACTTCGCAAGGTCATTATTCCGATGGTAATGCCGTCGATCACGATTTGTACATTTTTAACGTTAACAAACGGGTTCAAGTTATTTGACCAGAACCTGGCGCTGACCAATGGTGCACCTTCGAAAATGTCAGAACTTCTGGCGCTCAATATCTTCAATACGTTCTATGGAAGAGCCGGTTATGAAGGTGTTGGTCAGGCGAAGGCAGTGATCTTCTTTCTGATCGTTGGTCTGGTTGCCGTGATTCAGAATCGCATGACAAGATCAAAGGAGGTGCAGCAGTAGTGAACAAAAAATTAAAACATGGCTGGCTGGTTACGCTGATCTTCTCTGTTATCAGCCTGCTGTACTTATATCCGATCATTCTTGTTGTGATCAACTCATTCAAGAAAAAAGCATACATCAGCCGGGTGCCATTTGATCTGCCAAAAGACAATATGTTTGTAGGATTGGAAAATTATATCCGCGGAATCGAGCAGACAAAGTTTTTTGAGGCATTTGGTTGGAGTCTGTTTATCACCGTGGGCGGAGTTGCAGTCATTATCCTGTGCTGTTCCATGTGTGCATGGTTTATCAGCCGGGTGAATACATGGTGGACAAAACTGATCTATATGCTTTGTCTGTTTGCCATGGTTGTGCCGTTTCAGATGGAAATGTACACCTTGTCCAAGATTGCAAACATGCTCAGACTCAATACCCATGGGGACTGATCTTCATCTATCTGGGGTTTGGTGCCGGGCTGGCGGTGTTTATGTTTACCGGATTTATGAAGTCGATTCCATTGGAGATCGAAGAGGCGGCAATGATTGATGGATGCACTCCAATCCAGACTTTTTTCAAGGTGGTTCTGCCAATCTCAAAACCGACTTGTATCACGGTAATGATTCTGCAGGCAATGTGGATCTGGAATGATTATCTGCTTCCGTCTCTGGTGCTGGATACGAAGAAATACCGGACGATTCCGATCGCAGTACAGTATTTAAAAGGTGGATATGGATCTGTGGATATGGGAGCCATGATGGGAGCGCTGGTACTTTCTATCATCCCGATTGTAATCTTTTATCTGTGCTGCCAAAAACATATTATAGAAGGTGTCGTGGCAGGAGCTGTGAAGGGATAAGGCTTGTAAGAAAAAAGGGAATGGATTAAAATAAAGAGGACAGATCAATAAAAAATCTGCCATGCAGCCAACAGAGGGGCATGGCGGATTTGGCATGTATCAGAGGAGGGACGGACATGATCACGATATTGATTGCAGATGACGAAAAACTGGAGAGAAACGGGATCAAGTTTCTGCTGAAACGAGAGCAGGAAGAACTGGAGATTTTAGAGGCAATAAACGGGAAAGATGCAGCGGGGATTTTGCAGAAAAAACAGGTGGATATTTTGTTTTCGGATATCAAAATGCCTTATATGACAGGGCTCGAACTGGCGAAAGCTGCACGGGAGTTGCAGCCGGAGATCGAGATAGTGATTTTTAGCGGATACAATGATTTTTCTTATGCGAAGGAGGCGCTGCATTACGGAGTAGTCGATTATGTGCTAAAGCCGGTAGATCCGGGAGAGTTTCATAAGACGTATTGTTCTGTGAGAGATCATATTCTGGAGAAGAATACGCAGAAAGGAGAAATTGCAAGGCAGCAGGATGATCTGGGAAAATATTTTCTGCAGAATTTTTTGTATGACGGCAAAGAAGAAAACGGGACAAAAGCTGCGGAGCTTTATGTAGGATGGAGGGCAGTATACTCATATGATCCTGGCAGGCGGCGAGGACTGCTTTTTTGAAGTGGATGAAGAAAAGCTTTTGGGTCAGCTCAGAGAGCACATGTCCCGTCAGTTCCTTTATCTGAATGTGGCAGCAAATGAGTCCTTATTTCTGTTTCAGGAAAGATATGCAGATTATGAGACAGTGGCAAAAGAGTTATATCAGTTTTTTAAGAATAAGTACGATGAGGAGTGCTATTTGGCAGTAAGTGAAGAAATTACAGACTGGCAGGAACTTCCTGAAGTATTTTCCGGTTTAGAGGAGGTACTGGTCAGAAAAATTTATCAGCCAGGCAGAAGATTTTCTTTGCAGGGGAAGTGCAGGAGACCAGAGAAATGGATGAGGCAGAAGAATCTCAGGTCCTGAATAATATCAAAGAGGACATTCAATATAAAGACAGTATCCATCTACGGCAGGATTTTCAGAAGCTGGAGAGAAAATATAGAGAAAGTATGAAATTTTCAGAGATGTATGTGAAATTTGTATTTTCTAATATTGTCAAAGATATTTATGAGGAGATCAATCCAGGAGATGTGAAAGCATTGTCAAAAATGATCGACAGGCTGTACCGCTGCAGGAAAATTGAAGATGTACTGGCAATTACAGAACAGGTAGTCTGTGAACTGGAGAAATTTGTACAGGAGCAGAACAAGGGATTTCGGAATGAAGTTATGAAAGTGAAACAGTACATTCACCATCATTATGCAGAAAATCTCAATGTAGAGAATCTGGCAAGGCAAGTCTATCTCTCCCCGGGATATTTAAGTGTTGTATTCAAGGAGGAGACCGGAGTCAATCTGAACCGTTATGTCCGGGATATCCGGATGAAGAAATCCAGGGAGCTTCTGGAAAATACCAGTATGAAGATCTCGCAGATCGCAAAAGAGGTTGGATTTTCCAATAATTCTTATTTCTGCAGGAGCTTCCGGGAGTATTTTGGCAGCACACCGGAGTATTGCAGGAAAGGGAGTATGAGTGATGAAGAAGCTTCTTTATCGGTTTCATAATTTTAAATATCGATATAAGCTGATGATCCTGATTTTGATCGCTGGGATCATTCCGACATTGATCGTGACATGCTATATGCAGATGGGAATGATGAACACGCTCAAGGAGCGGGAAATGGAAAATATGCAGGAGTCTTTAAAACAGGCAGTCGATGCAATAGACAATCAGGCGCAGATTTATGAAAATCTGATTGATTATCTGTCTTATTCGGGAGACCTCAGGAAAGTGCTGAAAATGGAACGTGCATCAGATTTTAATACATATCTGAAGTATACTCAGGTGGCAGATCCGTTGTTGAATATGCCGCAGGTGTATCACAAAGAAATTAAAGGGATCACGCTGTATGCGGATAATATTCAGGTTGCCCATGGAAGTACACTGGCTCCTTTGTCGGAGATTCAGGGAGAAAGCTGGTATCCCAGAAACAACAGAAGTCTGATTCGCTGGTATGTACAGACTGGAAGTCAGAATAAAGTGATTGTAGCCCGAAAGTTTTATGACGGGAGCAGTGAGATAAATGCTGTGCTGAAGATCACACTGGATTATAATAAATTGTTCGAACCGTTTGAAAAAATCATGGAATCTGATTTTGCCGGAATTGTCTGGGATGAAAACGGCAATGTCGTGTATTCCTGCAATAAAATTCCCGCTAAATATGAGACCGGGAAGGTGGATACAATTTCGGAAGTACAGAAAAGTTTTTCCAGTGTGACAAAGGAGATGGAAGGGAATCAGTGGAAATTCTGTTATTTTTGTCCTACGGATACGATTATGGAATCGGCAAGATATTTGATGTTGAAAAATCTGCCGCTTCTGACAGCCTGTATTCTGCTGATAGGAATCTTAAGCTATTTCTTTTCCAGACGTCTGTCTGTAAGCTGGAACAGCTGACGGAAAATATGAATCAGATCCACAGTGGAATCCGGGAAGTGACCGTACAAAGTGATTCCAAAGATGAGATTGGTGTGCTCATTCGTACTTTCCGGCGTATGATGGATGAGATCAATAAACTGATCTCAGAAGTATATGAAGCGAAAATTGTGTTACAAAGGACAGAGATGAGGGCATTGCAGGCGCAGATCAATCCCCATTTCCTGTACAATTCACTCTCAATTATTAACTGGAAGGCAATCGAAGCAGATGAACAGGAGATCAGTAAGGTGACACTGGCATTGTCTACCTATTATCGGACCAGTCTGAACCGGGGGGAGACAATGACGACAGTAGTAAGCGAGATGGAGAATATCCGTGCATACCTGAAAATCCAGCTGATTATGCACGATAATAGTTTCCGGGTGGAGGAAGTTTATGATAATACAATGGGAAGTTGTGAGATTCCGAAACTCATTTTGCAGCCATTGGTGGAAAATGCGATTGATCACGGGCTGGATGTGTCGGAAAAGATCGAAAAAGTACTGCGGATAAAGGTTGTGCAGGATGAGCTGTTTTTATATTTTATGGTGGAAGATAACGGAAACGGAATGACAGAGGAAAAATCGCGTCAGATTGTGACATATCAATCCAAAGGGTATGGTGTACGTAATGTCAATGAACGGATCGTGCTTCTCTATGGAGAAGAAAATAAAATCAGGGTGGAGAGTAAAGAGGGAGAAGGAACCAGAGTATGCATACGGATTCCAAAGAAGAAGGAGAACGGACATGAGAAACAGGAAACAAAAAATTAAATACATACTGCTGTTATGTGTGTTCTCGATGTTCCTGATCGCTTCCTGCAAAAGATCGGAAACCGGTAAGACGGTGGAATCGAAAGAAGTGATAAACGCACAGTGGGAAAATGCAGCACACACACCGTATGGGAAATATCCCGAGCTTGTTACTTATACACTGGGGAAAATCGTTGGATCTAATAATGCAAACCTGCCTGTGAAGGCGACTTATGAGGATAATGCCTACACACGATACTTGAAAGAACGGTTGAATATTCAAAACGAAGATGTTCTGGAAGGGGAAAATTCCGATTCTTATGAGGAGGCCGTTCAGATTTTGATGGAAGATCAGCAGCTGCCGGATCTGTTGGTGGTAAAAGGCAGGGAGACAGTCAAAGAACTGGTCAGGCGTGGGATGGTCGAAGATCTTACCACAGTATATGAAGAATGTACCACAGAAAGGATCAAGGAAATGTATCAAAGCTACGGAGAAGCACTTCTGGAATCGGCTACATTTGACGGCAGACTCTACGCACTTCCGGATGCAGAGGTAGATCATGGAGCTTCTCTTTTGTGGCTGCGCAAGGACTGGATGGAACGGTTGGGACTTTCCGATCCTGTAACGCTGGAGGAAGGGATGGAGATTATCCGGCAGTTTGTGAAAGCTGATATGGCAGGAAATCAAGAGACGGTGGGGTTGGCAGGAAGTACGGATTTGGTTTCTGAAAACAGCGGAACCTATGGGCTGGATGCTGTTTTTGACCAGTATCATGCAAAACCGAGCCAGTGGATTTTGAACGATCAGGGGAATGTGGTGTATGGTTCTGTGACAGAAGAGACAAAACAGGCGCTGATCTATCTGCATCAGCTTTATGTAGAAGGAATTCTGGACTCCAACTTTCTGCTGCGGCAGCAGGAAAATCTGGATACACTTCTTAAAGAAGGAAAGTGCGGGGCTATTTTCGGATACTGGTGGGCACCGAACAATCCACTGAGTTTATCTTATAGTGCGGACAGAACTGCAAAATGGCAGCCGTATCTGCTGACTGGAAATGCAGCGACCAGGACACGTACATTTCAATCCTATGAAGACTGTCTGTATGTGGTGGTAAGAAAGGGATATGAGCATCCGGAGATCGTGGGGAAATATGTGAGTACACTGTTTGATTATGGTCGTTTTGAAGATCAGAAGCAGTCCAATGAAATCAATGAATATTTTTCTTTGAATGTAGACCCGACAGCAAGACCGCTGAATATCAATGTAGACTACTGGGATGCAATCTACAGGGTGCAGCAGAATATACAGAATGTTCTGGATGGGAAAACACAGCAGAGCGAATTGAATGGATTGGAAGCCGCTTATTATAAAATCTGTAAGTCATTCCTTACGGGAGATGTGACCACGTCGAATGCATGGGCAGCATACACTTCCCGGATACAGGCAACGGCACTTTTGACGAAAGAGAATCTGGATAAAAATCAACCGCCTCTTTCTTTAGGCAGTCAGGAAATCAAAATCCCGGAAGAATTGCTGGAAGAAGAGAAAAATACATTTCTGCAGATCATAGTGGGAGAAAAGCCGCCTGAATATTTTGATACGTTCGTAAAGAAGTGGTATGAAAACGGCGGAAAAGCGCTCACACAGCAGGCGGATGACTCTTATAAAGAAACGATGAAATAGTTATAAACGCCAATATCTAGTTTTTGAAGGAAAACCTGCATACTAGATGTTGGTGTTTTTCATTGACATTCAAAAATGTGGGTGATACACTAAATACAGCGTTTAGCTGCAGAAAGGAGAGGTACGAAACATGTATCAAGTCACAAAAAGGACGGGGAAATAACAGAATTTAATCTGACCAAGATCAGCGAGGCGATACGAAAAGCGTTTGAAGCCAGAGAAAAAGAGTATAATCAGGACATTATTGATTTGTTGGCACTGAAGGTGACCGCAGATTTTGAACCGAAGATAAAAGAACATAAAATTGCAGTGGAGGACATTCAGGACAGTGTAGAGTCTGTTCTGATCAAAGCGGGATACGCAGATGTTGCGAAGGGATATATCCTGTACCGCAAGCAGAGAGAAAAAATCCGAAATCTGAATTCTACACTTTTGGATTACAAAGAGATCGTAGACAGTTATGTGAAGGTGACAGACTGGCGTGTCAAGGAGAATTCTACTGTGACATATTCTGTCGGAGGTCTGATCTTAAGCAACTCCGGTGCGATCACAGCCAATTACTGGCTGTCGGAGATTTATGATGATGAAATCGGAAAAGCGCACAAGAATGCGGATATTCATATCCACGATCTTTCGATGCTGACCGGATATTGTGCCGGCTGGTCTTTAAAACAATTGATACGGGAAGGACTCGGCGGTGTGACGGGCAGGATCACATCAGCTCCGGCGAAGCATTTGAGCGTTTTGTGCAATCAGATGGTGAATTTTCTGGGGATCATGCAGAATGAGTGGGCAGGAGCACAGGCGTTTTCATCGTTTGATACCTACCTTGCACCGTTTGTAAAAGCAGACCATCTGACATATCGGGAAGTGAAAAGATGCATCGAATCTTTCATTTTCGGGGTGAACATTCCGTCCAGATGGGGAACACAGGCGCCGTTTTCGAATATCACACTGGACTGGACGGTTCCGAATGACCTGGCGAATCTGCTGCGATCGTAGGCGGGAAAGAACAGGACTTTACCTATGGAGACTGTAAAGAAGAAATGGATATGATCAATCGGGCATTTATTGAGACGATGATCGAGGGAGATGCACAGGGAAGAGGATTCCAGTATCCGATCCCGACGTATTCCATCACGAAAGATTTTGACTGGTCGGATACGGAGAACAACCGTCTGCTGTTTGAGATGACCGCAAAATACGGAACACCGTATTTTTCCAATTATATCAACAGTGATATGGAGCCAAGCGACGTGCGCAGTATGTGCTGTCGTCTTCGTCTGGATCTGCGGGAGCTGCGTAAGAAATCCGGTGGATTTTCGGAAGTGGAGAGAGTACAGGTTCCGTTGGTGTTGTGACGGTCAATATGCCGAGAATTGCATATTTATCGGAAAATGAGGAAGAATTTTACGAGAGACTTGATAAAATGATGGACATTGCCGCAAGATCACTTCATATCAAACGAGTGGTGATTTCCAAGCTTCTGGATGAAGGGCTGTATCCGTATACAAAGAGATACCTGGGAAGTTTTGATAACCATTTCTCCACGATCGGCTCATCGGAATGAATGAGGCAGGACTGAATGCAAAATGGATCCGTAAAGATCTGACACATCCGGAAACGCAGAAGTTTACAAAAGATGTTCTGAATCACATGAGAGAGCGGCTGTCCGACTATCAGGAAGAATATGGTGATCTGTATAACCTGGAGGCAACTCCGGCAGAATCTACCACATACCGCCTGGCAAAACATGATGTGGAGCAGTTCCCGGATATCATCACAGCAGCAGAGGACTGCGGAACACCATATTATACAAACAGCTCTCATCTGCCGGTTGGCTATACGGAGGATGTGTTTGCCGCACTGGATATTCAGGATGAGCTGCAGACACTGTATACATCAGGAACGGTATTCCATACATTCCTGGGAGAAAAACTTCCGGACTGGAAGTCAGCGGCAGCTCTGGTCAGAAAAATCGCAGAGAATTATAAGCTGCCGTATTATACAATGTCACCGACGTATTCGATCTGTAAGAATCACGGATATCTGTCCGGAGAGCAGTATACCTGCCCGATCTGCGGAGAGGAGACGGAAGTATACAGCAGGATTACAGGATATTATCGTCCGGTTAAAAACTGGAATGACGGGAAACTACAGGAATTTAAGGAACGAAAAGTGTATGATGTAGAACACTCTCACGTGAAGCAGGAGACTTTCAGGGAGACAGAACAGGAAGAAGAACAGCGTATTTTCGAAGAGGTGAATACAGAGGAAGGAAAAGTACTTCTTTTTACAACGAAGACCTGTCCGAACTGTAAGCTTGCAAAAGATTCCCTGGAAAAAGCGAATATTTCTTATGAAGTAGTTGATGCGGGAGAAAATGAAGAACTGGTTAGAAAATATGGCGTCATGCAGGCGCCGACACTGATCGTGATCAAAGAAGAAGGTGTACAGAAACTTGCAAATGCGTCCAATATCCGGGCATTTGCAGAAAAACGATAGAAAAATAGAAAACGGAGGAACTCGATATGTATGATATTGGAATTATCGGAGGGGGGACAGCAGGTCTGACAGCAGCTATCTATGGACAGCGTGCAGGAAAACGGACTCTGGTGATCGAAGGACTGAATTTTGGAGGACAGATTGTAAATTCACCGAAAGTAGAGAATTATCCGGGATTGGAGAGTATCAGCGGAAGTCAGTATTCTATGAATCTGCTGAATCAGGCGATGAAGCTGGGAGCAGAGACTGCTTCCGAGCGTGTAAAAGAAGTACGTGAGGAAGACGGGATCAAAATCATCGTGACAGACCAGAAAGAATATCCATGTAAGGCCGTGATCCTTGCAACAGGAGTGGCTCACCGGCATCTGGGGATCCCACAGGAGGAGGCGCTTGCCGGTTCCGGCGTCTCTTATTGTGCGACCTGTGACGGCGCATTTTTCCGGGGGAAAGATGTAGCGGTGATCGGTGGAGGAAATACCGCTCTGCAGGATGCAGAATTCCTTTCGAATTACTGCAATAAAGTATATGTGGTACATCGCCGGGACGAATTCCGTGGGGAAAGCAATCTGGTAGACGTGCTGAAAGAAAAAGACAATGTAGAATTTGTTTTGGATTCCATTGTCAAAGATATTGAAGGAAAATTCATGGTAGAAAGATTGTTCCTGCGTAATAAAAAGACAGGAGAAGACTTCCATATTCCGGTATCCGGTGTCTTTGTAGCAATCGGTCAGATTCCGCAGAATGAAATCTTTGACGGCCTGGTACGTCTGGATGAAAATGGATTTATTCTGGCATCTGAGGACTGTATGACATCTCATCCGGGAATCTTTGCAGCCGGGGACTGCCGGACCAAAGAAGTGCGCCAGCTGACAACAGCGGCGGCAGACGGAAGTGTGGCGGCATTGGCGGCTTGTAAGTATCTGTCAATGAATTTTTAAGGTAATTAAGAAAATCAAAAAAATGAAATAGGAGGACAGCCTGTCTTGTGTACATATTGAGAAGAATGTGTATGCAGGGACAGGCTGTTTTGGTGAAAATATACTTGAAAAAAGAAATTTAAGTAGTATAATGAAAACACATCAAATTCTCAGACGTTGTCTGTGTGACAATTCAAATGTCTGGAACATCGTTTCTAAACGGTTCAAATTCAAAGGCAGTTTCGCCGAATATTCAATTTTGATGAAAAAAGAAAAGAAGAAGGAGGAGTGCAGTATGGGAAAAGGAAATGCTGCAGTAAAGCAATGGCTTGGAAATCCCAGGCGGTTTGCAGATTTGTTTAACGGGATTGTATTTCAGGGAAAGCAAGTGATATTGCCGGAGGATTTGCATCCGGCAACGGGAGAGACCGATATTCTTGTATCTGATAAAAACGAAAAAGCAAAGGAGGTTCAACGATATCGGGATATCATTATGCGATGGGAGCAGGGGGCATATCTGGTACTGTTGGCGTGTGAAAATCAAGAGAATGTACATTATGCCATGACTGTGAGAAATATGTTGTATGACAGCCTGTCTTATGTTGAGCAGATTCGACAGTCCTGGAAGTGTCTGGAAGCGGCAGAAAAACAAAAAGTCGCGGAAGCTGAATTTTTGTCGCGGTTTCGGAAGGAAGACAGGTTGGTTCCGGTGATCACTCTGGTGTTTTATTATCACCCGGACGTTTGGGATGGAAGTCAGGATCTTTATGGGATTTTAAGATGGAGTGAGGATGAGGATAAGAACGAGATTCTGAAAAAATATATATCCAACTATCGGATCAATTTGATCGATGCGGGAAATGTAAAGGAATTGGAGCGTTTTCATACGGATTTACAGGAGATTTTCGGAATGTTACAATGTAGGCAGGATAAAGAAAAATTGCTGCATTACGTAAAAAGTAAAGAACAATACTTTCGGCATGTGGATGAAGAGACTTATCAGGTACTTCGAGAATTTCTGCATTCTGAAACAATATTAAACAAGCATTTGAAAAGAAAAGAGAGAGGAGCAGGTGGATATGTGTAAAGCATTAGAAGATTTGTATCAGGATGGAATTGAACAGGGAGCTGTGGAGGCATATCAGGAGGTAGGATTTTCGAAAGAGAGATCATAGAACGGGTTCAGAAGAAATTTTCCTGTGCGGTGGAAAAGGCTGAGGAGATTGTAGAGAAATATTGGAAGGAATAAAACACGGCTGTTTTGTGAAGGGGTCAGGCAAAAACTGACCCCTCTATATCTTAGGCGAATTATGAAAATGCAGAGCATCTTTTCATCCGGATCGATCAGGACACAGGTGATCGTCTGCTCAGAAGGGATCACAATTGCATAAAGTCCTTTGTAAAGGAGATGAATTTTTCGGTGCTGCTGTTCAGATATCTGCCTTTTTGCCATACGAGTCCGATTTCCTGTGTGATTGTCGGCGTGATAGGGATCCCCTTGATTCCGTGCATATTTTTGAGAAGCGAGGAGTAGAGGATAGCTCCGCCCAGATTTTTCTGGACAAAAGCCTGAATGGTGTAAAGCTGGCTGGCATTTAATATTACATGAGGTTTTACTTTGATCGAGTCAAAAATTGAGAGCAGAGTCTGATTTTGAACAGAATCTGTATTGTACATGATCAATGGTTCATCTTTTAACATTTCGACCGATACACTTTTTTCTTTTACCAGTGGATGCTCCCTGGAACACAGAACACAAGCTGGTCAGAAAGAAGCTGACAGGAATTCAGTTTGTTGGTTTCATAAAAGTTGAGATTGACAAGTGCCAGATCCAGAGTATCTTCGAGTACCAGATTTGCCGCACGGACAGACCCGTATTCAAAAAGTTCGACTGGAGTATCAGGATATTTTTTGTAAAAGGCGGTCAGCATATCCGGGAAAAAGACAGTGCTCAAAAGCGGCGGAATACCGATGCGGATCGGTGCAACCTGCTTTCCAAGATCGTAAAGCTTTGAAGTTGTCTCATGAATATTGTCCAGAAGCACACTGGCTTTCTGATAAAATGCTTCCCCTTCTTTTGTCAGAACGATATGGTTCTTTGTCCGGCTGAACAGGCTGACGGAAAATTCTTTTTCCAGTTCTCTGATTGCGTTCGAAATCGCGGGCTGTGTGACATAGAGTTTCTGTGCAGCCTGTGTGATACTGTGGTAGCGACAGACGGCACAAAAGTATTCTAACTGAATGATCTTCATTGGCAGTTTCCCCATTTCTTTCTTGTCTTCTAAAATATCAAAGATTTTTTCTTACTATGATTTTGTTCAAAATCATCAAAACAGCAGTCTTTGCTTCTCATAATTATACCATAATTTTTGTCGGAAATGCTTAAATATGCAGAGTATCATAATCTTTTTTTATAGCGGTATCATTTTAAGTAAATGTACAACTATCTATACAATTTCTATAATGAAACCATAGCAGACAGCGCTGTGATGTGAATAGAAAAATGGATTGGAGTAAAACAAATGAGTCCGTCAACAATAACACTTTTGTTTCTCCTGTTTGCGGTAGTTATGTTTGTTCTTGAAAAGATACCACTTGGGGTGACTTCAATGATCGTCTGTATTGGATTGACTGTTACAGGCGTGCTGGATGTGCAGACTGCATTTGCGGGATTTATTGACAGCAATGTGATTCTGTTTGTAGCAATGTTCATTGTAGGAGGAGCATTATTTGAAACAGGAATGGCAAACAAGATCGGAGGCATTGTAACCCGGTTTGCCAAAACAGAACGTATGCTGATCGTTGCGATCATGGTGATCGTAGGTTTGATGAGCGGGGTGCTTTCAAATACAGGCACAGCAGCAGTATTGATTCCGGTTGTTATCGGAATTGCAGCAAAATCAGGGTACAAAAGATCAAAATTACTGATGCCGCTTGTGTTTGCGGCAGCCATGGGAGGGAATCTTTCCCTGATCGGGGCACCAGGCAATATGATCGCACAGAGTGCTCTTGAAAAAATAAATTTGAAATTCGGTTTCTTCGAATATGCCATTGTAGGGATGCCGATCCTGATTGCAGGAATTTTATTTTATGCAACCATAGGATATAAACTACTTCCGGAATGTGATCCGAAAGAAGAGGAGACATTCGATACAAAAAAAGATTTTGATCAAGTGCCAAAATGGAAACAGTGGATGTCACTGATCATTCTGGTGCTGACTTTGCTGGCCATGATTTTTGAAGAGCAGATAGGGATTGATTTGTGTATTTCCGGAGGAATCGGAGCATTGCTGCTGATTCTGAGCGGAGTGATCTCTGAAAGAGATGCGTTAAAATCCATTGATCTGAAAACAATTTTCCTGTTTGGGGGTACCTTATCTCTTGCAGCGGCACTTCAGAAGACCGGAGCGGGAGAGATGATCGCAGAAAAAGTAATTGGCGCGCTTGGCGCGGATCCATCACCATATCTTTTGACACTGGTTGTATTTTTGCTGTGCTGTGTAATGACTAATTTTATGTCAAATACGGCAACCACAGCGTTGCTGGTTCCAATCTGCTTATCTATTGCACAGAGAATCGGAGCAGATCCGAGAGCAGTATTGATGGCATGTGTGATCGGAGGTTCCTGTGCTTATGCAACCCCGATCGGAATGCCGGCAAATACCATGGTTGTGGGAGTCGGCGGTTATCGCTTTATGGATTTTGTAAAAGCAGGATTTCCATTGATTATCATAGCAACGGTTGTGAGTATGATCATCCTTCCGATTGCATTTCCATTCTTTCCATAAAAGGATGATGATAATTGTGAAAATAAACAGCATCTGATTATAGATGTAAAAAATCAAAGGAGGCAGAAACATGAGTAAGAAAGAACAAGTAGAGCAGCTTACGGATTATATGGCAAATTTTGTGTCATATATCGCAAAAGTGCTGCCGGATGATATTATTGCAAAGTTGGATGAACTGGCAGAAAAAGAGGACAGTCCGCTTTCAAAAGTCATCTATGAGACAATGAAGAAAAATCAGGTACTGGCAAAAGAATTGAACAGACCAAGCTGTCAGGATACGGGTGTATTACAGTTCTGGGTAAAATGTGGAACGAATTTTCCGTTGATTGGGGAATTGGAGACACTTTTAAAAGAAGCTGTTATAAAATCGACAGTGGAAGCACCGCTTCGCCATAACAGCGTGGAAACATTTGACGAGTACAATACAGGCAAAAATGTCGGAAAAGGAACACCGACAGTATTCTGGGATATTGTACCAGACAGTGATCGGTGCGAGATTTATACTTACATGGCAGGCGGCGGATGCACACTTCCGGGGAAAGCCATGGTGCTGATGCCGGGAGAGGGATACGAAGGAGTTACAAAATTTGTAATGGATGTCATGACCTCTTATGGCCTGAATGCATGTCCTCCGCTTCTGGTCGGTGTCGGTGTGGCAACATCTGTTGAGACAGCAGCACTGCTTTCTAAAAAGGCATTGATGAGACCGCTGGGAAGCCATAATGAGAATGAGCGCGCGGCAGAGATGGAAACGCTGCTTGAAGACGGGATCAATGCAATCGGACTCGGACCGCAGGGAATGGGCGGCAAGTATTCCGTAATGGGGGTACATATTGAAAACACAGCCAGACATCCATCTACAATCGGTGTCGCCGTGAATGTTGGCTGCTGGTCTCACAGACGTGGACACATTATTTTTGATAAGGATCTCAATTACACGATCACAACACATTCGGGGGTGACTTTATAATGTTGGAAATCAAAGATGGAAAGAAAATTTTAACAACACCGATATCTGCTGAGGATCTGGCAGATATCCATATCGGAGATATTATTTATCTGAACGGAAGTATGACAACCTGTCGTGATGTGGCACACAGACGGCTTGTTGAGGGTGGCAGAGAGCTTCCCGTAAATGTAAAAGACGCTGCAATCTTTCATGCAGGACCGATCATCCGGCCTCTTGCGGATGACAAGTTTGAAATGGTATCTGTTGGTCCCACAACCAGTATGCGTATGGAGAAATTCGAAAAAGAATTTGTGGAACAGACCGGTGTGAAAGTGATCATCGGAAAAGGAGGCATGGGTCCAAACACAGAGTATGCATGTAAAAACTATAAGGCGATTCATTGTGTGTTCCCTGCCGGAAATGCAGTGGTAGCTGCTGCAGAAGTGGAAGAAATTGTAGATGCACAGTGGAGAGATCTGGGAATGCCGGAAACCTTATGGCATTGCCGCGTAAAAGAATTTGGGCCTCTGATCGTATCGATTGATACAGACGGACGAAATTTGTTTGAAGAAAATAAAGTTGTTTTCAATGAAAGAAAAGAGAAAGCAATTCAGGAAATCTGCAAACATGTAAGCTATATCAAATAGCACGAAAATCAAAATAAAACCAAAATATTGCCAAAAATGATCATGCAGAGAACAGGCTCCCACTTTCTTTGTATGGTCATTTTTTTGTATCTTTTTCACAAACTCACAATTTCTTGCATTTTAAAAGATATTATTATAAAATAACTATATGTGTTTCCGTGGATGAGCAAGAAATGGAGTATTCTTAAATTTTATATCCAACGGAGCAGGATGATATCGGGGGAAAGAAACTATGAGTGAGAATTATAAACAGCGTTCGATCCTGGAGATTATGAATGACGTGCTCGGTACGATACGCGATTACTACGATTCAGAATATGTGTATTATATCGAGAGAGATGAAGAGGAGATTCTTACAATCTATGAGTGGTGTGCTGAATTTGTGCCGTGGCAGCGGGATAAGATCAAGATGCTTGATAAAGAGCAGTGGCCGCGGTGGATCCGACAGGATATCACGGATACGACAGAAGCAGACTACAGTGTTTCTCAGCCATTGGAAGACGGAATTACGGCAGTTCTTGCAGCGGTAGGGGTACACAGAGGCGGATGTGAGATTTCTTTTATGAGGTCTCTCCTTCCATATATTTCACAGTCTATTCTTTTGCAGAAGATGCAGAAGCAGCAGGAATATCTGAGTTATCATGATGATCTGACTGGTTTGATGAACCGGAACAGCTTCGTCAGATATATGTCGGACGTACAGAAAAAAGAGCACAAATCACTGGGAGCAGTATCTGTGGACATCAATGGATTGAAGAACTTTAACCGGGAATTTGGACATGAATATGGGGATGAGGTTGTAATCCGTGTAGGTGAAGTGCTGGAGGAGCATTTCCGCAGCTCTCTGGTGTTCCGAATGACCGGAGATGAGTATCTGGTAGCGGTAGAGGATGCGACATATGATACATTTATCAAGAGCGTGAACGATGCACATCATAAACTGGACAATATCAGTCTTGGACTGGTCTCTGTCGGTTATGCCTGGGAGAAAGTGGATATTGATGCAGAAAAGCTGATCGGCCGCGCAGAAGGTATGATGCGTGAAGAGAAGCAGAAGTATTATAAGAATTTGAAAAAGGGGCATCATGAGCCTATCATCAAACAGGATCTGCTCAGCGATATAGAGAATGGCAATTTTATTGTCTGTCTGGTTCCGAAAGTGGATGTAGATACTGAGGAAGTAGTCGGAGCAGAAGCAGTGGTACGCTATCACCACAAAGATCTGGGTATTATGAATCCGGGAAAATATCTGACACTTCTGGAAGAGACCAAGCTGTCTCATTATCTGGATCTGTATGTGTTTGAAGAAGTATGTAAGACGCTGCGCAGATGGGAGACGGAAGATTTGCCGATGATCCCAATCGCTGTAAATTTTGCGGGAGCAACGCTCAGACAGATAGATGTAGCAGAAAAAATGACAGCTCTGATCGAGAAGTATCATGTGTCCTGTGAGTATCTGGAAGTAGAAGTTTCAGAGTCTTACAGTGATATGAATCAGGAGATGCTTGCAGAGACGAGTAATAAGATCCGAAAGAGCAATGTGCGGGTAATTCTGGATCACTTCGGAGCAAAAGAATCCACAGTAGCGATTCTGACGATCATGGAATTTGACGGATTGAAGATTGATAAAAGTATCGTGACCAATATTGTAGGCAACGGCCGGAAGCCAGAGTGTGGCAAAAGCAGTAACAGATGCCTGCTGTCAGCTGGGAGTACCGGTTTCAGCAAGTGGTGTGGAGACAAGAGACCAG